>Ga0307428_1001512_pt1 | contig 11675 bp, 15 predicted proteins | sample SalMarWE160240MG_FD_202161 | JGI IMG/M metagenome (GOLD analysis project Ga0307428, IMG submission 202161) | Salt marsh sediment microbial communities from the Plum Island Ecosystem LTER, Massachusetts, United States - WE1603-240 | ecosystem: Environmental > Aquatic > Marine > Intertidal zone >...
TCTTCTGCCGCATCAAGGATTGGCGGCGCATCGCCACCCGCTACGACAAGCTCGCTCGCAATTATCTTGCCGCCAGCGCGCTCGTCGGCGCGCTCTATTGGATCAAATTGTGAGTCCAGACCCTAGTTTCGTTGCCAGAAAATAAATTAAGACATGACGACTGGCCAAACCAAACGACAATGACTCATGTGCGTCCGCGTAACGGCTATCAGAAAAAACTTATGAGTGGTTGCAAGTGTAGCTGCAAGCCTAAGAGTATTTCGCCGCAGCCTTGCGACAATAGTTGGTTACCAAGCTGTGTGCAAGATCCATCAAACATCAAATAATCCAGCGTAATCGCTATGGCGCAGAATCCGAAGATATGTTTCAGCAGACGCATGGAACCGTGTATAACAGGAAATCGATAATCACAAGTTAGAGAGGTTTGCGGTAGTGACAGAGGACTAAACAGATATCTACAGAATTTATGAAGCTTGTTTCAATGCATCCGAATATTGACAACTTGCTGTTAAGCGCAGTTATAACACCTGGTCGATGCAAGCTGGATTAAGGCAAGGTAGTTGGGGCTGCTCAACCGGGTTCGTTGCGATTGCATCTCGGCAAACGCCCCTTTTGGAAGCGAGTGCTCTGAGCTAGTCGGCGTCATAACTACGATCGGCGAGCTGCAAGGTTCTTGACTTCAGGCGAAAAAAGAGTTTGTCTGGGAGCTGGTTGTCGTGCGCCTCACCGGCCGTCCGTGCAAGCCCGATCGGCAGGCTTTTGGTGTCGACTACCGCGCGAATCTCACTGATCAATCGCTCCGTCACCGGCCCATGTCTTCTATTCCGAGAGATGCAGGCACCGTAGGCGCGGCGCCGCGGGATCGGCAGCGATAATTCGTTGCTGCGTCGAAGGGTTGCCGCTCGATCTGTCTGCTCAGCGGCCGCTTACGAATTGAGATTAAAGGTAACCTAATTTTAAGCTGAAATATTTCGGTTTGATTTTACCCGTTTCTAATCTGTGTTGGCTCAAAACTCTATGCGCCACCCCAATATTGGAGGCTCTCGGTATAACGGCCGGAGGTTTTTATGGTCACTTTAGAACAGCGACGAGCCGAAAGGGTGGAGACCCGAAAGCGTGCGCGGATCGTACTCACAAACGGTAGCGGAATGACGTGCGTGATCCGCAACCTGTCGCCGCTCGGAGCGTGCCTTCAGGTTGACAGTCATTTCGGAATTCCACGAGATATTTTTCTTTGGATAGTAGGCGAAAACGTGAAAAGGCTTTGTCGTATCGTTTGGCGAAGCAACCACCAACTTGGAGTTCGCTTCGGTTAGGCAGCCCGTTGGCGTCGCTCTTTTCAAACGAATGGCAGCGCCTGATCGAAACACCTGATGGGATTTCGGAGAGACCGGGGGCGAGCCGGTTTGTCAAGCCGGTAAGCCCGGTAATAAAACCAGACCCGACTTTCACCTGCCACTCGCGCGACGTTGCGCTGCATCCTCATGCGTGGCCCGGTCCGCGCTGGGCTTACGCGTCACAAAGAAGGATTTACCGCGGTTATTGCCAAATCGATGCGATTGACCTGTCGCGATGCGTGTTTTTGGCTGCAGGAAGAAGTCTACGGTCGGGGCAAGCAGTCGCATCGCGGCCATCGACAATCGGCGGTCCTGCCGCGAAGCGGCCAGTTGTAGTTGGCGAATGGTGGCCATAGAGAGGTTTTTCTCTATTAAGATTACGCCCTAACTAATTGTTAATTATGCGTTGGCGGGTACGAAAGGCCCGGCTTAATATGTGTTGGGGAGCTTAGCTCCATAGCCTACGAATTAGTGAGTGTGCCATGATGTATGATCGAGTATATAAGGCGTTAGTCATATCTTTCGGTGTAGCGCTTTCCCTTTCCTCCAACCAAGCATTCGCCGGATCGGCAGCTGGGGGGTTTTTCTACGGACCAGCGAATGGCGGCCCCGAAATAGCCATTACGGAACCGATTTCAGGCGGGGTCCGCTACACATGTACAGTTGATATTCCTTGGGATTGGGTACATCGATGCCCGCCTTTAAATCGTGAACCAGCGTTTAAGCAACGTGTCACACCAATTGTGCCGGGCTGCCCCGCGGAAACAGTGAGGATAGGTGAACGAACCGTAACCATCGTTCGTTGCCGTTAACCATCGTTCGTTGTTAAGAGAAAGCGGGCCGTGCCTGCAGGTCGATAAGCTCGGCAGTCTTTGTCGCTACAAACTTCATCGTGCGCCGCTGCACTGCTTTGGCGATAGCCTCCGCGTCGCGAAAATCGTACTTCTGCGCTTGGCTACGATGCCCGTCTGGTGCCTGCCAAGTATGTGCGGCCCTATTCGAAGGGGCACCGGACATCAACGCGCGACGGTATCCACCGCCAAATTAGCTTGGTCATAAGCGGTCGTAGACGGTGCCCTGTCGAGGTGCGCAACGACAATGAGACGGTTGATATTGCCCCTAAGAAATGCCTGCAGGAATTTGGGATAATCCTGAAGCGAGATGCATCCATTCGATTGTCCATTGACGCCAAGCATGTAAGGGTGCGCAAGCATGCCCGCGCGTCCGTACATATTGCCACCGCCGACTGGATTAAGCCGAATAGCTTTAATACCATGAAAAAGTTGTTCTCGCAAAGCAAGACGATAAATGTTCGGCGGAGTCGGCCCCCGACCTTTTACATTTACGTATCGAGGATCATCTAGCCATTTGCCTAGCCCTGAATGGGCTTCCAATTCTTCACCATTAGGCAAATATACAACATGCTTTTCGATATCATAGACTGCAGTTTGACTGTCTGCCTCGGGCGGAAAGACCGGAGCACCGCGAGCATCCAAAAACCGAAAGAGCTTTTTTGCCCAAGCGAATGACGCAAATGAAGCAGGCTGTCTTGTACTCGCCACTGTAGCAGCGTCATTTGAGCGGGAACTTTGGTTTCGTGCCTGATCATAGATGAGCGGACGCGAAGGGGGCAACGGAATACCAATGATAGGTTCTGTAGAAGCTGTTCGCGCCTGCAGTAACGTCTCAGGTATCACATTATCAGCCAAATCGACGAAATTGCCACGAATGGAAACAAACGCTTCGTTCTGCCCGGGATTGCTATTAAAAGGAATCAGAGCAGATGCGGATAATCTTCCGACATCGGGTAATAGTGGCGTACTGGAGATGTTTTGAGGAACGTTTTTCTCGTTCGTCTTCTTAGAATCGGCTTGGGTATAAGCCGCGCGCGTCCACTCGGGCACGACCGTCACCAAAGCGGCTATGGCTGCCGCGGCCAGCGAAGCTCCAATCGCGACCGAACTTGTCCGGAAATGGTGCGGGCCAAGCTTGCAATTCCGCGCCATAATCATCGTCCCGATTCCGAGCCAGAGTTTCGAGAGTTAACCCTAACGTTTCGTTAATCTGGCAAAGAGCAGCCGGTTAGTTTAGGGGCTAGACCAGCCAGCTACCGCTAACATTTTGCTCGAACTAGCGGATTTCACGTTGCATCCGCTTTACGTGAAATGGCGTATTTGTTTAGTGGGAGGTGGAACGCACCTACGGCGCTGAAAAATTTGATCGAACGGGCGCTCAGATTTTCGAACCAAGAGCTGACATTAATGAGTGCAAATACGCATAAGGAGTACGTCGGCAGCGTGAGCGCCTCTTGGAGCGGATAAATATGTAAAACGATATGCTGGATCGCTTCATGCGAAGCTGCCAGCTGCTTAAGACCAGCTGGGATGTTTTGCGGACAGATCGCGAACTAGTTCTTTTGCCCATACTTTCCATCTTGGCGGTGGCCCTCGTACTGGCCTTGTCGGCAATGTCGATATGGGGAACTGGGCTCCGTGTTCCGGGAACGCAAGGCCGCGATTCACTGCAACTGGCGCAGCAGATCCGCTGGCCTTTGGTTGGGTCTTCATCCTGAGCCTTATGGCATATTTTGTCGCCTTCTTCTTCAATACGGCTCTTGTCGGCGCAGTTTTGGAGCGATTGGAAGGCGAAGACCCGACTGTCGGATCCGCTCTTACGCTTGCTTGCCAGCGCGTCGGACCGATCTTTGGTTATGCTCTCATCTCTGCGACGATCGGACTTCTCATGGCGCTGATCGTGGACCGCGTCGGAGGTATCATTGGTCGCTTTCTTGGGGTCGGCATCGGCTTTGCGTGGACCGTCGCCACGTTCCTTGTCGTTCCTATCTTGGCCGCGGAAGGCGTCGGCCCTATCACGGCAATCGAGGAAAGCGCCGCCCTGCTGCGGAAGACTTGGGGCGAGAATGTGATTGGCAATGTTGGGATATCTCTCGCCATGTCCGTGTTCGGGGCTGCTATTATGATTTTCGGCTTCCTGAGCGGACTTGCAGCCTCCCAGCATGGGTATCCTGAGTTTGTTGTTCCAATTCTCGTGGGCGCTGTTTTCTTATTGTTGGCGAGTGCACTTGTAGGCGCGGCGCTCAGAGGGATTTACGCGGCCGCGGTATATTACTATGCGGTTGCCGGCGAACCTCCGTGGGGTTTCGCGAGGGAACGCTGCAGGGTGCATTTACGAAAAAGGACTAGTAACAGCCTGCCGGTACATGTCGGTGACCACATTTTGTGAGGTCAAGGGAGTGAAGTATTCCGATGATGTTTAAAAAACTCACGCAAGGAATAAAGGCGCACGAATGCGCTCTAGCCATGGTAGCGTTTCACCCTGCTACTAGGACAGAATTGCAATCCGAAACGCTATGCTTTGACGACATCAATGCTGCCGTCCGCGGTATCTTCGATCGTGACGACCACTACCGGAAAGGCCTTTTTGATCGCGCCGCCCGCCGTGATCGCCGGTTCTTTGTTGCTGAACGAACGCTTCGTTTGTCCATCCACCCGTAACAGGAAACGCTCGTCTACGAGCCGCATTTGGCCCTTTGGCTTCTCAACAGCGGGCTGTTCTGGTTTCGTCAACGTAAGTTGTGCAAGCATGGTGGTTTCCGTAAGCGACTAAAAGCGAGTTGAAAACGGCGGTCTCGCTACTCAGATTTTCACTATTGTTCACCTGCAAGGTTTCGTGTGTCTGTCACTGAAAGCAAACATTTGGTGGCACATTCGCCATGGCCCCTTTGGGCCCGAAATCGGTCAAAAACGGTCGTTGCATTGTCTAATTGGTGCCGTTGCTGGCGAGCCGTCTTCCGCGCCTAATCAGCAACAAGGCCCCGGCGATCCCGCAAACAATTACTATTGCCACCGCTGCTGCGGGATCGATGCTTCTGTCGCGCCATGGACCTGTTTGCAATACCAGATGGACCCACAACAAACCCGCGGTTATTACCAGAATGCTCGCTTGAAGATAGTAATCGACCCGTTCGCATTGTGGATTCCGTTTTTCAATCGACTGCGCTGCCCAAACAAGTCCGATTCCAGCAACAAGTGTCGTTATTGCGATCGCCGATGCGATGCTTGCCAAAGGGACAACTTTGCAGAGTGAGATCCCCGGCACTACGAATGCGAGAGTGATTACGGCAAGCGCAATTGCTGCGGACTGCCAGCAAAATCTTACAGCGGTCCGCATCTCTGTCTTCTCAGGTTCAAGCGTTAGCGATCCAAATTGACATTATTGCCAACCTGTTAATTTAGCGTCGAGGTATACGAGCACATTTGAACCATCGCGTTAGTGTATATTTTGCCCGTTCACTGAATGTGATCTCCGCCAAAGGTCGGCAAGCCGTGCGCGCGGCCCGAGACCTTTCACCTTGCACGATTAGACGCGCATCAGTGGACCTCCAGTTGCTCACTAATGGCCCAGGTGGCCTCATCTATGCGGCGTTTCCGTGCGAACTCAATTGCGTCCTTATCCGGGCAGGCGACAACCCATCGTAGCCCCCACCCAGGGGCGCGTTACGTTGACAATACTCAGCAAGGCACATTGCTGCTTGGCAGTTCAAACAAAAAATTGGCGTCGACCCGAAATCAAAAACCAAAACGTCAGTTATTTAACGCCGATCCGGGCGAAATCGATCGACAGTCCTCCAACGCTGGTCGGTATATTGCCGACCCGTAAGTGCCGCGAGCCAATCGTCGTCATCCGGCACATCACGTTTGATAAAAACGTATCATTGGGTCTTGTGCCAACCGGGAGGTCGAAGCAACCATGGAAAGCTTACATTTGAAGTTAGGCCATCGAAGAGCGGTCAAACTTGGTCAGTCCTGCATATCCACAATAAGAATAGACGCGGGTTGCCACGTGCCGACAATGCTTGATCTTAGTGAAGAGCCGTTCGACCAGGCGGTGCAGATACGGGCTGACGCAGGTCGGTCCGTTGCGATTGCTTCTTGGCGAAATATCGGCCTAAGCGCGCCGCTTGGCGGCAAGTGACGGCGGCCATCGGAGGTACAGACGTCGGAGTCGCCCGTCATCAAGTGTTCGTCTTCGATTGGGCCGGGTATCCAACCCTCACCGGGCAATGGTGTAACATTGATATTGTGAATAAGGCCGAGTTGCAGGGACGGATCGAAATAGCGCATCGTACGTTCATTAAGGTCAATGATCCGACCCGGTTTGAGTGGCCCAACATCGTTTATTTTAACGACTACTCGCTTATCAGCGCTCTCAACCAGAGCATAGGCGGGCTGATAGGTTTTTCCATAGCGCACACCGCCAAACTTATCCCGCAAATTAATTTGAATCGCGGCGGTCCATGTTTTTGCACTGTATGGCTCGCCGGAGGCCGTTTCGGTGCCACCCGATTTATATCCGGGACGATAGGGGTTGTACATTGATGCCGTGCCAACGATGGGTCTTCCGATGGCAAGCTTTGCGTTCTCCAGCGCCGTAACCGTTAACTTGGCGAGAAGAGAGCGATACCCGGTGATCGCAAGCGGCAGCTCAGAGAGCATATCTATTGTCGCGGATGCATTGCCAAACATCTTGCTGTCCGGCTCGGATATTGTTTTTGACAATGCCAGCCTCGGAACTTCCGAATCGCTCTCCGTTTGCGAAGGCGTATTTTCTAGCGACGCCATCTCTGCGGGTTTGAGTTCCTTATGAGTTGTGTCTTGGGATGCGTTCGCATGTGCAAGTCGAGTCGACCCGTATATGAAGCACGCCGCAAGCAGCGGGGCAAGCGTGAAGGCGATCACGAGATTGCCGCAGCTCGTGAAACGGAAGCGGGACAATATTTCGCAGAACGCCCAACAGCCCAGTTTCATCAACATCGAAGCCTCGGAATATGAAATTGATTCCGAGACGAGTTCAGCCGCTTAAATTTGAAGCCGTGATAAGATCGGTGATCAATAAATCAGATGATTTTATTCAAATGCCACGCGAACAAATGCTGTCGCCGCGCTCATCGATGAGGGCCGATCTCTACTTGGCCGTTTGGACTAAACGGACACAGAGCACCGCTCCCAAAACCCTGTTTTTGCGATTTGGGCAGATCGTAATTGCTTTGCTAACCTCTCAGATTTTTGAGCATCGGATCGCGCGTCGCCACATCGCGCCAAAAATGGCGACCGCAGGGCTCCCAGTAGGCTCTAGAAGCGCACACGAACCAATCTGACATTCTTGTTGGGGGCGGGACCGCCTTTCAATGCTGAAATACCACTCCCCATCCCATATAATTCAACGGTTTTTTAACCATGTTCTTCAGATAATTCCCCTGTTGAGCCCCTGCGACGATTTGGTGTCGACGGAGAAACTTCATGCAAAGGATTGGTACGGAATGGCTTCAAAATCGCATACGGAAATTCATTCGCAAAGGCAGGGAGGCTGACTTGTCCGCAAATGCTTTGCAATTGGATCTCGCAAAGAACAGTGAGCAGATTATCAGGCTTCGGGTGAATGAGATTCTTGAGGGAAAAAACGGATACTTCGCTGAATCTCAAGCAGAGTGTCTTGTTGAGCAGGCGATTGAAAATTTAAAAATCGCGCACGAAAAGGTCGAGTCCGCCGAATTAGCAAAATGTGCGGCCGAAGCGGAGTTAGAGCGATACCGTGACCAAGTGAAGAGTCAGATCGAAAGCAAAATACGCCAAATCGAAGAACAAATGGAGTGCACGGCCTCCCAGCTTGCTGCGGCGGAGCAGAGGTCAACAGTGGCTGAAGAACGAGCCAACAAAGCCGAGGCATCGGTTAGGCGCCTTCAGGCCGAGCTACGGACTGAAATGATGAGGGCAAGACCCCGTCTGGTGCGGACTGCAGCATGAATTTCGCTAATCGGGCCGACTAGCGCCGGATCGTTGCCGAGCGCGCGTGAACTGTTCACACGTCTCGAAACCGACTCTCCGCTATACTCCCTGCTCTAACTGGATCGCGCGCTTGGTATTAACAAGAGTGACCGGCAGTGAAATGCGGTGAATCGTCAAACTATTGCCATGCTTGGATTTTGTGACGGCGGTGAATTTGTATAAACGTCGGTGAAGTGAATTACCGCGGACTCTCCCTCCGCCCAATCTTCCTTCGGAATGCGGTCTTGCCAGTGGGATCGCCAGTTTGATTGGTCCCGAAAATAGATTTCGAAATTTTTCGGGGTACCTATTGGTAAAGGGGGCGAGTTCGTCACCTGAAGCGGGCAATCTGTCCGTGATTTATCTTCTCATAAGGGCTTTTTCAAGCAGCGCGCTCGCGCAAGCTGATGCGGGATAAATCGCACGACCAGGAAAGACATCATCGACACCGCCGCGGTGATGACGCGCGCCTAGAGGCGTGGCAGTCTAGCCTGAACTGTATCGGGCAAAGCAAAAAAGTCCGCCAACGCGGCGGGCTTCCTGCACCTCTTGTGCGGGTGGCGTTAGTGACCGCCCACGATCATTGCTGCCATCGCGCAGATCAGCGCGATCTCCAGGCCAAGGGCTCGCATCGCTGATCGTCGCACGCGACGCTCCAGGCTATTCATCGTCGCCGCTCACTAACAACTTGTGGATGCAACAGCTTGCGGATGCGACGCCCGGCATCCAATGCGAGGCCACGCCAATGATTGGCCTCGGGGTCACCTCGTTCACTGGCGATGGCGCTCATCGCATTCCTGGTGCGCCACGCGCTAGCGGGCAACGTCTCACCTTGCGCCGTTTCCACAAAGCAATCCTCCGTCCGTCATGCCGGGCTTTGGTTCTGATCTGCAGGTTTGTTGCTGGCGTTGACGAGACGCCATTGCGCACCATACCACTCGCGCGTTGCTACACTACTAAATCGCGTTGGTAATCTTGCTCATTACCATTGACGCAATAGTTACCATCACAATCGCGTGCGCACGATTGTTGCGCGTACACGCATTAGCAACGATCGACCAATTAGCGAAATTGCGCATGGCGAAGTCCAGTCGAAAAGAGCTGGAAATAGCGGGATTTTTTTGAGAAGGTGCGAGGGTCACGCCGGCCGGCCAAATGATCTTTCCAGTTCGAGGAGGGTTTGCTGACCGAACCACGGACGGGGGAAGCAATTGACCTGCCCGGGCTCTTTTAGACCAAGCGTTGTGAGAAAATAGCTTGGAAAGGAGCTGGTCCTGCCGAAGAAGAGATTCAGCGCGGAGCAGATCGTGACGCTGCTTCGCCAGATTGAAGTGTCGATGGCGCAGGGTAAATCTACGCCGGAAGCCTGCCGGGAAGCAGGAATATCGCTACAGAATTACGTGATGAGCTCCTCAACGGCGAAATCTTCTACAGCCTGAAGGAGGCCCAGATCGTCATCGAGCAATGGCGCAAGCACTATAACACCGCTAGCCCGCACTCGGCACTCAACTATCGGCCGCCGGCGCCGCAGACATTCGCGCCCTTGGCTCACCACCTAGATGAGATCCTACCGATGCAGTAATCTCTCATCCGCTGTTACAAAAATGCCGTCAGGTCACTGCACGGAAAAGCAACCTAAATCGTACCAAGGCAATTGAATACACGGGCGCAAGGAATGACCCGTCGTTAAATGATTTCAGCCATTGAACATTCATCGCTTCGAGTGTGCTCGGTGGTTAGGGTCGGCGTCGAAAGGCACGTTCGGCGCTAACCCACCCAAGCCCAATTATGCCGTTAAGCCGCTGCCTACGCGTGGCGGCATTTCGTCGAACTGATGGAAGCGTTGCCCGCAGATCAGGCCGCGCCGCTATGGCAAGCCGCGCAGGGGCAAGCGAAAGCGGCTGCGTACCTTGGTCAATAATAATGGCCCCGTAACGCCGGTTAACCATATTCGGTTTGCTCACGGAACCGGGACTCGCGTACCTGAGATCGGCGCGATATGGTTACGTGATGATTAATAATTGGCACATCATTCTTGCCGCCGCACTGCTGGCGACCGCATTGGGAATCGCGCAGCGTGCTGGCACAGATCACCGCCCTCCCGGCATTGGGCACCAGTCTGTTCCGCTCCATGCCTTTTCATTTAGGCGGGCGCGGGACCTACAGCACCGCCGCCAAATCTCCGGGCAACGAGCGGCGCAACGGTCATTCCAATTATGCGCCTTGGCTTATTGAACAGTCTGTGGCGAGTTCATCCAACCAGCGGTCACACTCTGCAATCAAACCTCTGTAAGCGATAGCGTTTATTGCATTCGCACTGGTCGTATGTCACCTGCGCGGGCGTAGATCGCCCGTCGAGACGGCGACACTTTGATCAAAAATGTTAAGCATCGCGAGCCAACCAACCGCGCGCCGAGCGGGCTGCGACCGAGATAAACCCGACCAGGTGAAAATGGCTGGCTCGCCACAAGCTTGCGTTGAACAGTGCTAAGCCTTCACCTGCTTATGCTGCCGTTCTCGGAGCTGAAACAAAGAAATAAAACCGCAGCGAGTAAGACAAAAAGTGTACCGAAACCCTTTGGAAAACGTCAAAAGCGCCACGGTTTAATCGCGAGCATGGAGGCAGTCATGAGCCGACCGTTGTTCACGGTTACAGTCATTAGCACCTTCTGGCTATCGTTTATGACGACCTCGCTGGTATCTGCCAACTATGGTGGCGGTCACGAAAACCTTGGGAACGTAGCAACAGAAAACATAAGTGTGCGGCAGCAGCTCGATACCCACTGGAAGAAATATGGATGTAACGACGAAATAAACAAAGACCTGCTACTGGCACCTATGTGGTGCAAAGGAAAACAGAGTGCGTGGGGCGACCCGCTCTATCTCTTCCGATCCGAGGACGAGGAATCCGAGCGCAACATGCCCCACATCGCTGGTGTTCCATTGTGGTAGTCGAGATCATCGCCCGGGCCATTTGCATCCGAGCATTAAGGCCAAAGCGAAATTGATCGAGGCCGACGCCGAGAAGCAGGCGGGTACGAAATCGTAAGGCCGGATCAGGCCGCGCCGCTATGGCAGGTGGCGCAAGCGCCAGCTATGCCCTTGCATGGGATTGCTTGTGCAGACGTCGCCTGATCTCGCGGTCTACGGCGGCGTGTACAAAGCGCTCGCGTGTTTCACCTTCGCGCAATAAGCCGTCGAGCCTAGTGAGTTCGCCAGATACCGTATAGAAAATCGCTCGATTGGCCTGTGCTATCGCGGTACTGGCGCTGTCATTCTGCAATACGTGCCCGGATGGCAAACGGCACACGTGGCCTCGCGGTTGTGATATCGGTCACAAGATTGGCGATTGATCGACGCCTACGCTGTCTAGCCGCCTTTTTCAGTACCAGTGATTTGGTGGTTGACTAAGATTGTTTCAGGGACTGGCGGTCGCATGCCGAGGGCGTGGTGCGGTCGGACATGGTTGTACTGTTGCAGCCATTGATTGATG
>Ga0307428_1001514_pt1 | contig 11666 bp, 9 predicted proteins | sample SalMarWE160240MG_FD_202161 | JGI IMG/M metagenome (GOLD analysis project Ga0307428, IMG submission 202161) | Salt marsh sediment microbial communities from the Plum Island Ecosystem LTER, Massachusetts, United States - WE1603-240 | ecosystem: Environmental > Aquatic > Marine > Intertidal zone >...
CAGGACTGGAATGAGGGATTAGATCCCCGAGGCCAAGTTGACCATAATCGTTTTTCCCCCAAGCCCAGAGAGTGCCATCGGTTTTTATGGCCAGGGAATGACTATATGAAGATGATACTTTACCCCAGGTAGTCAAAGACCCTACCTGGACAGGACTGGAACGAGGGATTAGATCCCCGAGGCCTAATTGACCATAAATATTGTATCCAAAAGTCCAGAGAGTGCCATCTGTTTTTATGGCCAGGGAATGACTACCTCCTCCTACTGTTTTATCCCATGTAGTTAAAGACCCTACCTGGACAGGACTGGAACGGTCGTCTAGATCCCCGAGGCCTAATTGACCATAACCATTCTTCCCCCACGCCCAGAGAGTATTACTCATTTTATCATCCTCCAGATTATATTCGTACCTTCCATCCTATATCGCATCAATCCTTTAATGCCTGCTTTCCTTAAATAAGTTTTCATCAAGCTGCTCTGGCAGATGGTTAAGTGAGTATTTTCCTGATAATCCTGCCCACCAAAAATAGCAGCGATTATGGACTCGATAGCCTGTAATTCATCAGCACCAATGCAGGCTTCAATAATCTTGTCAAGACAGGGTGTTCGTATGATTAATATCCCACCAGTCTTTAGCTTGTTAACCCAGTGATTTAATAACGTTTGAGATTTACGATACGATACATGCTCATAAACATCCGATGCCAAAAGTTCATCGACTGAGTTATCCTTGATTGGTAAACTCAATACATCTGCCTGTACAACTCCAGGTAGGTGACGAATATCAATATTCAAATAACCTGGCCTGATATCTGTCCCGCAGCCCAAATTAAGCTTCAACATAGTTTTCAACCGCTTTTTGCAGTTCTGTGTTTACTTTCTTGAGAGGCTCGGTCCAATCCTGGAATCTAACCTGACGAAACAGCCTTAGCGAATCATACCAGGGAGTTTTTGCGCCGGTTGAAACCCAGGGATAATAACCTAACACGGGAATAACGGCCCAGGTTTTTTGACCAATAGCTGCGGAAAAATGCGGGACCGAAGTGCAGCTTGATATAACCAGATCTAATAAACTGATGGCGGCCCCTGTGTCTTCCCAACTGTGTAAAAATGGGCCTAAATCAGTTATATGCTCAGACAAATCAACAGTATCATCATCTCGTTGCAGTGAATAAATCTCAACCCCCGGCATATCAACAGCATCTATTAATTCAACAATTGGAAGAGTTCGCCACAATTCCTGTTCATACACAATATTCCCCGCCCAACGGATACCCACCTTTAATTTTCCGTTGTCTTTAATGATATTCCTCCATTTTTTGATATATTGATCATCAGCAGACAAATAAGGCTTGCCAGATAATGTTTTAAATGTAAGGCCCAGAATACTAATGCTGCTCATGGAAGGCATCCAATAATCATGATAAACAGCCACAGATACATCTCTATTAACAACAGCGGCAATTCCATCAATTCGATTAAACACAGACATCAATCCAGCGCTGCAACCAATAACAACCTTCGCTTCTTTGCTTATTAAAAACTTGACAAATCTAACATTAATAATCTCATCGCCCAGTCCTGCTTCACATTGAAAAAGGATGGTCTTACCCGCAATATCTTTCTTGCCGTCCCAGAGAGGCTGTGTTGTTTGTATGTAAGGTTTTCCATAGATACCTTCTGCTCTTCCTCTCTCTATTTGCGTAAATCCTTCAAGAAGATCGCCTTTCTGAAGAATAAGCCAGCCACGGTTAAAGGCAATCCTATTATCATCAGGGAATAACTCTGTAGCTTGGTTGCTGACCTCCCAGGCCTCATCAAATTTACCTTGTGTGCTGAGCAATACCTCCAGGTCCATAAGATATTTTGGATCATCATCGGACAAAAAACGGGCCATTTTTTCAGCATTCTCAATAGTACCGGCTTTAGCCAACATTTCTGCTATTGTGGCCATAATTTACTCCTTTTCTCCATCCGCTAACGGCATCGCCATGATACTCTTTCCCGGACTGTACCCTCCTTACTGTAATATCCCCTACTTTATATCGATCATCCTTCTTGGCCTGGAAGACAGTAATCCTGTATGAGGTTACAAAACCATTCTTTTTACCCATTAGAAAAATATTAGAGATAATCGGATGTTGGCCCATCTGTTGAAAGGCCTCAATCATGTGGATATATTCTTCGTAGCCGGATAGTGTAAGGCAGTCCCCATAAGGCAAGACATACTCAAGGGCTGTTATGGGTTTATCGGGCAGGGATTTCCAACCAGTGTCAGGGTTGCCAAGAGGATTCCCCTGAACCTTTTCATCTTTGAATTGTGCTATAAAATACATAAGCCTCCTGTTATTTTAACAAGGCTTTTAAAAACAATAAACGAGTTCCGATTTGCTATTAGGTGTAGGTAAATCTCAACGTAGCGAGCGGCGCATTGGAAAAAGGAGTTGCTGCCGCAGGAACCCTGGTTGCAAGATTGAAATACACTGTGTCTCCAGCACTTCCTATAGCCGCTGTAGCCAGTTCAAGCCTATTATTATCAGCAGACCCCGCAAGGTTCTTATGCTGACTCGCGCCTATCCAATCACCAGAGCCAGGGGCCGCATCTTTGGTTGCGATACCTTTAACCATAGAACTGGCTGGTGTGCCTCCACCCAGAACCTGCAAAGCAATGCTATTATGGTTCTCATTATCCCAGAACTCCATGTATGGCTTGCTGGCTGTCTCACCATCAAAATAAATGGCAAAGACATACCTTGTAGCTCCACCATCCTGGCCTCCCTGATCGGTTCCAGCAAGCGGTACCTGCTGAACTGTCACTCCATTATCGATAAATGTTTTATCGATTTCTTTATCACCTGAAGCTGGAATGATAATAGTATCCCGAGTACCGGTCGGGTCTGCGTCATTTACCGCAGGGCCTGTGAAAACCAGTGTGTCACCAGCCGCTCCTGAACCTGTGGTTATTGCCAAAAAATTGGCATCCTCGGCAGAACCTCCTGTTTTGGCTGCATCTGTCGTTCCCTGGTTATAAAACCAGAAAGTATTTGGTGCTGTCATTGTCTTTTCCTCCTTTCTTAAATAAAAAAAGGCCGCTTCAATGCCGATCCATCGACATCAAAACGGCCCAACCTTCGTTGTAACGACCGTATTTTAGATCAAAAACTTTTAATAAAGTATCTTAATCTCCCTTTATTTTTTCTTCCATCATAAAAATAACTACCCTATTGGTAATATCCTCCTTTTTTGCTCGGACTTCCTTACCGCATTCATCGCACTTCCACCAGTGAGTCCCATCTTCTTTTTTCAACAAATAACATAATGCATTACACACACAATCACATTTCCGGAGTATTTTTTTGAGTTGTACCTGTTTTCCCGGTACCTTTGTTTTTTGTTTTATGGCAAGTATTTGATCTTTTGCATCATGCACCATTTTCTTTCTGAATGCATTGAAATTTTCAATATCTTGTATACGACCAGGACCTTGAGCCATTATTGAACGGATTTCTTTTGGCACCTGATCAAGCGTCATATTTTTTATTGCATCAGCACTCTTTAGAAATTCGTCAGTTTTCTCGTGCACAAGATTCAAGCCCTTAAAATATTCCATAAATATAGGCCGCAAATCCAGAGGTCGTAGCATAGGATCAATCTCCATCGGTTCATCAAACTCAACGGAAATGCCTTTCAATTTCTTATCCTTCCAGGTTATTTGAGCTTTACCGTCCTCTATTTTTACAATATGCCTAAACATTTCTATCTGCCTAATAAAAATCTTTTCAATACGGGGAGCTACTATGAGTTTCGCTATAAGCGTTTTCCGCTTCATCCTTAGTAGCAAAATCTTCAGTCTTTAGTTTATAGAAATCCCACTCCCATTTCAATCGCGAGCATGATATCTTTTCATACTCGTATTCTGAAAACCAGTCACCTCCACCAAATAGCCCACCTGAACATCCCCCTGAAGAATACAAGGACCAAAGTAGATACTGCGACAGATCTATTTGATCCCATGTGCCTAATGGATATTTTTTTTGTGGCACATAAGCATCTTCTCCACCCATAAGGCTTTCAATATCCATAAGATACATGCTGGCCATCGAATAAGGAGTACTCATTGAACTTGAAAGGATACTGAGCCAATCATCATCGCTTGAGACCTTTATCTTGCAACAAGCTTCTCCTATTTCATACCAAAGCCACATCTGAACAACTTCCATCTCTTCAGTGGTAAGACTTTCATCTTTCTCTGTTTTATTTTTATTATGTGCAAAATAATAAGGGTACCCTAAAATTAACAACGAATAATTGACAGTAAACCCTTCAAACGTCCCACCACTAAAATAGCAAGGGTTTTGTAATGGATTTGCAAAAATTAAATCACTTGAAAACTGATTAAGCTTCTTGGCGTTTGCTAATTCCATCCGGTCACCGATATATAACAAAAGATCCCAAACACTATCCAGGCTAAATTTATACTTGAATAGGTCGATTATCTTCCTGTCCTCTTGTGCCCACAATGGGGAATGATGAATTATAGCAACACCCATTTACCACCCATTCTTTAACTGGTCTTTCAACTCTGGATGAATTTTCATACTATCCGGTGACCAATGAATCCCTAATATACGCAGTTTATCGGTTATATCCAGCCCTTCTCGTTCATTTTTTTTGATAGGTTCATATGAATAGACTCTAAATTTTCCCATTTTTTCATAAAACGAATATGTATAACCTTGATACTTACTCTCCCCTATCTTATATACCACACCCCCAGAATAATCTTTGTACTTCTCGTGTGTGCCCGTAATAGTTCTATCATCATCTTTGTCTATACCAAGATTTTTGCCGAACATCGTATATAGATATCGTTTGCCTTTCTCCATATCAATAGATATGGATTCTTGAATCATTCCATCTGCTGGGTGAAAATCATCTAAGATCCAGTCATCCAAATCTTCATGCTCAGAATAGTTCCTTAGCCAATAACCGTAGAATACTCGCGCAATATCCACAGATACACCAGAGTGCAGACTGGTCAAAGTAACTATTGGATAATAGCTAAGTAGCGTCAACCATTTCCATTCATCGCTAAAGTTTAGACCTTTACAACCATATAGGCTGATTTCAGAATTACAATATAAATAATCCATATTGTAATATCCTTCTCTTGCGCCAGAATCAAAATAACTGTCATCAAAATTCCCAGACTCTTTTACCGCTATTTCTTCAACAACCGCAATGTATTTCCATGGCTCGTTATTTTCCATATTATATCGCGCAACCCAACCTTCGGGCTTTTTTACAACTATGCTAATAGGCATCCAATACAACGGGCATACACTCTTTAAGCGTTGTGTAGATTCATCCCACTCCATTGGAATATGATTATTTCGATAAAACCGCAATCTCTCGTCTTGTTCGTTATCGGGAATATTTAAAAGCTGATAGACGGCTAATTCATCTCCTTTGAACGTCTGCTTTTCTTCACCGGTTTTTTTGTTAGTCCTCTCCAGTGTCTTTGAATTAGTGAATCTTGCCATGGCAACACCCTTCTTATTGCACCAGAATGCCACATCTTTGTTTCCCAGTCTCATAATGGAAATGTTATTCTGTCTAAGCTTTCTCTGGTAAACTTCCTCCCATTTTTTGCGATTAGTTAGATTTTCCCACTTGCTGGCACCTTCCTCCCGCTCTAATAAAATTGGCTGTGCATCAACAAACTCAAACCCACTTTTCTTATCAATATTTCCTTTTCTTTTCCCAATCCATATACTTTCATCCTCCACGTGATAAAACAATCCATAACAAAATTCGGGTGCTTCTTCTTCTTCAATTTCCTCAGGGATTCCATCGGACCTATTTATTAGATCCACATACTCGCCAAGATCATGTACCTTATCGATGCTTCCTCCAATAACCAATTCTCCTGTTGCTTGGCCATCACTTAAAATAGAGGCTGTTTCAAAACTTCCTTTTGTTAGCATTATCCCAGAGGGCAATTGCCTTAGTTTAGAGCCGCCTCGTACTTCAAAAGTTGGTAATGGTATTTCCGGTAATTCCGGGACTCCGCCAATAGGCTCTTCAGGAACCGCTTGTTCTGCATCAATTAACCCCCATCCATAATAAATATCATGACCATCTTGCCCCAGATCCTCCGCATTTAGAGAGATCTGTCGTTTAATTTCATCCAGAGTTAGATTGCTATTATTCTTCTTGACCAATGCAGCAAGGCCGGATACATGAGGACATGCCATAGATGTACCATCCATTTCCTTATACGAATCGCCTGGCACAGTGGAATAGATACCAACCCCAGGGGCGCTGACATCTATTTTGTTACCGTAATTTGAAAACCATGCCCTCTCTTTATTGCTGTCCACAGCTGCAACTGCTATAACCTCATCATAACAGGCAGGAGCAGAGTATGTTACATCCTGATTTTCATTTCCAGCAGCGGCCACCAAACAAACACCATGCGCATATGCCGATTTTATGGCCTCCTTTTCTGCAGTGCTGCCAGATCCTCCTATGCTCATGGACAAAACATCCATACTATTACTGATTGCCCACTCTATCCCGTTTATCACCCAGTCACCCATCCCAACACAAGTCTCGCCGTAATCAGGATCATTATAATGTTCAAGACATCGTATCGAATACAAGTATACTTCTGGCGCAACACCAGTTATATGTTTACCAGAAGCTCCTATTATTCCAGCGCAATGTGTACCGTGACCACATGAATCATGCCCGGGCCCGGGCGTATGTGGGAGGTTGATTTTAAATGTAAAATCGGCGCCGCCTTTGTAATTATCCGATAGATCATAATGATTTTCATCTATGCCGCTATCAAGTACACCGACTTTTATTCCTTCACCTGTATTATACACATGGACATCCGGTACCTTTATCATCTCCATGTTCCATCTGTAATTTTTGTAAGCAACTGCATATTTCCATGGTACCTCTTCGACAAGTGTGATTTCGGGCAGCCTTTTCAGAGAATCCAATTCTTTGTCAGGAATAAGAGCAGTTAAAGCATTTATAAACCTGAATACAGAATATACAGTACATCCCATGGACTCCACTTGTTCCTGAAGGCTCCCAAGCCTACCGGGAATTACATGGATATATAGGTATTTATATCCCTTCTTTACCTGCTTCCCTTCCAAGAAATCAATTTCCTTGACTCTCACTTAATATTCCCCAGTTTTATAAGCTCATGCTCATTTGCACCGATTGGCACTGTCAACGTTGCATTTTCTGCTCCCATAGGATTCTTAGCACGCATAAAGCTTGTTCTTGCGGTTGATGTTTTTCCATATCCTACACTCATTGACAGCCTTTTTTTCATTTTACCCATTATACTTTGCACTTCTGAATGCTCAAAGAGCTTTGACTGCATTCCTGATCCTGTATACATTTTTCCCTCCTAATTTTCTAAACATCCTCTCACGCTCATCTGCACTATTCCCATAGGATTTGAAGCACTTTTGGAAATATGATATCCAACGATTATTCCGCTATCATTTAAAACATCACCAGGGGCAGGCAAGGTACAATCTTTTCCAACAGGAATATCACTGATAGCCACAGGCAAGCCAACTGCTAATGGGTACATCAAAGGCATTTGATATTCTCTGATAATTTTCTTATAACCATCGAACATTGCTATTCTTTCATGTATTTGTCTTAAATGTTCCCAATTAGGACTATTAACAGAAATTGATTTTGATGTGTTATTCAACACATCATCAGCCGACTCGGGGTCCCCTACCCCTGTCAATCCAGTCGCATAATACGTCTCCATCTTGCGTAATTCTACTGCATTTCCTTGGTGGCCACCTGCCTGAACAGAAGTGATCTTCGGCATATCGATAGCATAATCTAAAATGGCATCGCCTGTTACCTCATCTGTTCGAAGACCTTTTAATCTCTGACTCATTGTAACCATGCCATAAGTTTCCCTGCTTAACGCAATCTGTACCCTGCTATTCCATTCTGTCATGTAATAATTAACCCACACATCTTCGCCGATGACATATCCCATACTATCATCTCTACCAAGCTGGGTAAGGGGTGTAACGAAACTTCCAAACTCACCATCGTAATCAGATAAGCAGAGTGCGTATCTTACCTTATCTACCCTTATCAACTCGCCTGATGCTGAATAAAAATAATTTATCATATCCCAGGTGTGGGCCCACTCCCATGCATAAAATCCTAAATCAGCATGTAGCAATTCTCCTTGATCCGGTGGCCTCCATACCATTCCGCTTAAAACTATATATTCCCAATCCTGTATAGGTTGCGAATATTTATAATGTGTATTTCTATATGCATTAAACCCCTCATCTTCAAGTGTAACCAGAGTATAATAATTGCTTGCACCAATCTTCATATAGTATGGATATCCTATATAATCACCTTCGGTGAACCACTTTGATTCTATTGTCATCCTCTTTTCATAATATTGAAAACTATCATTGCCATGAACATCCCTGGCTACCCACCTGTCATAATTAATGCTCCCATAATCTTGTTCTCCATAACCACTACTATCGTTTCGGGGTACACCGTAGTAAGTAAATTGAAGCTGAATAGCATCACCAAGTATTGTTTGGAAAAGTTCTGTATTCTTTGCATACCCACGGTATTTATCTGCTAAAAATTCTCCTAATACACCTTTAACAATCAATTGATCTGAAGGCTGCCCCACTATTATTTCCTGGCTAATCACATTACATTTATCCGGTTCATAAGTTCCCCCAATCACTGAAGCACCTAAATCTGTCCCATCTAATACAAATATGATGTCTCCGACCAAAACAACAATTGGATCAAACATGCTTACCAAGCCAGCAATAGCCTCAATAAATGGCATACCAGCATTGGAAGAATACTGCCTTACATCATAGGAATTGATATTGGTTTCAAGGCTTAGCCCCATTCTGACAGCAAGGTCTGTCATGATATCCACTGATGTCCATCCACCGCACCCATATTCATCAGATGTACGTACCAACGGGATATATTCAAGATAATCAACTGTTTTTCCAAGGCTGCCTCCAAATTCAAACATAAAGTCATCATACTCATCTTCAGTCATTGAAATATAAGACAAGGTCTTTTTTGGGCATTTTGTCATCAGCTCATATCCTTCTCCAAATCCATGTATTTCAGTAGCCCATCCACCTTCATTTGCTGATTGTCTTATTCCCGCAATATCTATTTTTTCATCAACCCCCATTATATTTACATCAAGCTGATCACCGACTTTATACGGCACATCGAGTTCTGGCGTCATCAGGGTGAACTCTTTTGCAAGAACGCCAGCCTGCTGCACAATATCGTAAGAATTGAATTCTATATTTTCTTTCAGATCTATTATATTCATTACACTGGATTCCAAATAACTCTATTTATCTTATTCATATGATAATTAATCATGGAAGAAACTGCTGGACCAGCTCCTTCAGCAACTGCTCCAGCGTTACCAACATCTTTTCCCCCAGCTGCCGCTATTGCCGAAATATTTTCTGATATTTTTGCCAAATGTTCATTAGCCGTAGTCATTTTTTCCTTGCTCTCAGCAATATCTTTAGCCTGTTGCTGCAGCAATTCCACCTGCTTCTGTTGAATGGCTTCCTGAACTTCTACCAGGCCACGTTTGGCCTCCGTTGCTTCCATAAATTGCTGTCCTTTGGCTGTCCTGCCCCGTGCAATACCAAACTGTTCAACATTTGTCTCGTATAGTCCCTGTAGAGCACCTTTTTTCCTCATCAAGCTTGCAAGGTCACTTCCTTCTATTCCCGCTGCTTTTTCCCTCAGGGCCTCTTCCTGTCTAAGGTAAAACTGGGGGATCCCTCTTGTAGTTGTCTCCCTGGATCTTTCCGCTCCTTCACCCCACTTCATCCCTTTTGTTCCTGGTATAGTCATATCTCCAAATTGTTCCCGGACACCTCTTTTTTCCATAAACCCTTTATAAAACGTTTCAAAATACTGTTCTGTACTCGCCTGTCTTTGCATAAAACCTGAAATAGCTATATCCTTTATCCTATCTTTTATGGCCACCAGTTTCTCTGCAAGATTATTTTGCCTTTCCTGTAAGGTATTCTGTTTTTCCAACTGTGCTGCTCTTTCCGCCTCAAGTTTTGCCAATTCATTCTTTTTCTCATATAAGGCCATTACTTCATTGGCCCCTTGTTTTTCTAATATATTGATTTCCCTTTTAACAAGTCTGATTTTTTCCAGTAAATTGCTTTCTTTTTCACGGGTGCTAATATCGGCTTTTTCCAGCTCTTTCGATTCATATCGTTTTACATCGGGTACAACCTTCCTTCTTTCCGCCAGCAGGTTTTGCAATTTAATCTGTTTCTCAGCATATAAATCCTCTTGCTTTGCAAATCCTTCCCTTGTTTTTCCTGCACCTATCTCATCGGCAATGCCTACCTTTAACAATGCTATTTCCTTTTTCAATACGTTGACTCTACCACCTTTTTCTGGATTGACCTCCCATGCAGCGGCCTTTCGGTGATAATCCAGCATCCGTTCTTCATACGTAAGCATGCTTTTCAAGGCATCGACTTCCTTTTTTGTAGCTGTTAGCTCCGCTACTCTCACGTTAGACCTTAATTCCACAACCCGTTTTGCTGCCTCTTCAGCAGGTGTTATCTTTTTTTCAGGTTCTCTGCCTTCCTCGATCTCTGGCACATATTTCTTGCCAAATGCACTTGCCAAATCCAACAGACTTCGTTTGGTTAAATCTATTTTTTTATTTAACCCAGTAAGCCATGCTTCTTCTGTGCCATCTCTCTTTGAAGCCTCTTTTGCATCCTCCACACTGCCCTTAAAATCTTTCAAAAGCGCAACTTGTGTCCCAGCAAGTGCTGCAATGGCACCTATTGCAGCACCAAGGGGAGTTTTAGAAATTGCAAGGCCTGATATGGCGCCACCAATACCAGCAAGAAGTGTCGTTAATATCGGATTTTTTTGCATCGCAGAGATAATTCCTTCATAAATTGCACTTACTATTGCCTCACCTACCGGAAAGAACACCTCTTTAACAGCGATTATGGTAGCCTTTGCTGTATAGGCAAATAATAATTTCGCTGCTGCTGAAAGCATTTCTTTTGCATCACTGAAAACTGTTTTAACCTTTTCCATGGCATTTGCCGCCGCTTTTGATAATCCTTCAAACAGGCCTGTCTTTTCCCAATCAATTCCTGTAACTATAGATGACTCTATCCCTCCAATAATTGACTCAAACAGTGTTGATATTTGCATTCCTAACCTTCGTGCCCCCTCGCCACCCAAGATTTTATCCCATACATCATTTATCTTCATCAGAAATTCAACTAATTTTCTATATGCTCCATACTGGGCAACAATATTCAGCCACATCTTATATTTATCAGATAGATTTCCCCACTGAACACCCAGGGACTCAGCAGCTTTTCGCAGCGTATTGGCCCCAACATTTAATTCAATAAACGCATTCAAGGCCTTAATAGCAAGATCTGGCGATTTCTTCATCTCTTCCATTGAAAGCCCTGCGGCTGCGGCAACAGCCTCTGGCTTTATCTCAAAGCGCATCATCAGTGTGCGCCATTGTCCTGTAAGTGCCTCCCTGATAGCATACAAGGCACCACGGACACCCTGCT
>Ga0307428_1001516_pt1 | contig 11650 bp, 15 predicted proteins | sample SalMarWE160240MG_FD_202161 | JGI IMG/M metagenome (GOLD analysis project Ga0307428, IMG submission 202161) | Salt marsh sediment microbial communities from the Plum Island Ecosystem LTER, Massachusetts, United States - WE1603-240 | ecosystem: Environmental > Aquatic > Marine > Intertidal zone >...
TAAACGGCTTGTCAATGAAACCGTGAACCCCCTCCTTGTCCTTCGCTTCTGCCCTTTTTTCTTCACTGCCGTAAGCGGAAATTATGACTACTACTGCCTGCGGGGCTGCCGCTTTGATTTCGGGAAGTATATCCATTCCATTCCCGTCAGGTAACTTTAGGTCTAATAATACCAAATTGGGCACCTTCTTCTTTAGACAGGCTATACCTTTAATTATGCTATTGGCAGCTGATACATTATACCCTTTTCTTTTCAAGGCATTGGTTAAGAGCCAGCACAAGTCCTCTTCGTCATCCACGATCAAGACATTCTTTATCTGTCTTTTTGGGAGCGGGGCCGGCCTTAGCTCTTTCTTTTCCCTTCTTAATCGTGCCTGTTCCCTCTGTTCAAAAAAGGGTATCAGCTCTTTAAGTTCTTCGGGTTTGCGCCAGCCCGAAAGACCGCTTCTCCATACAAGTGCTTCGTCTCGTTTGATAATACCATTTAGAATCCAGCTTTTCAGCCTGGAGTGATAGATTAATCTGTATGTATCCGCCCCTCTTTTTACATCGTATTTTAGCTCTGACATAACCTCTCCTTTTTAACAGAAGTCAGAAGACAGAAATCATAAAATAGAAGAAAGATGTTAAACCACTATTTCTTCTGTTTCCTTTTCTCTGTTTTCTGTCCTCTGTTCTCTATTCAATGGGCAAAGAAACGGTAAAGATAGTACCCTTTTTCCAAACGCTTTCTACACTTATTCTCCCGCCGTGACTCACCACAATCCCATAAACTATTGATAGACCCAGACCTACTCCCATTGGCTTAGTGCTAAAAAAAGGATCAAATATCCTAATAATATCTTCTTCGGAGATGCCTACTCCTGTATCTTGAATCTTTACCACAAAAAAGTCCCTTTCCCTACTGCTACTTATAGTCATGGTGCCGCCTTTAGGCATGTCCTCAACAGAATTGACTATTATGTTTAAGAATACCCGTTGGATATGTTCCTTATCCACATTTATTATTGATGGATTAGCGTCATATTTCTTAATCACCTTTATCCCTTGTGTGGAAAGACTGCTCTTTATCGAATCCAAAACGTTTTCTATGATCCCATACAGATCATGGGGACGGATGTTAAGCTCCGGTGGCCGGGCACAGTTGAGGAGTTCGGTGATCAAAAAGTTAATCCTCTCGGTGTTTCTAATAATAACTTCAATATGTTTGGACCAGGGGCTATCTTCGCTATAAGCCTTCTTAAGCTGCTGGGCTGCTAAAGATACATTGCCCAACGGATTTCTTATCTCATGGGCTATACTGGCGGCTATTCTACCGGTAAAGGCCAGCCTTTCGGATAGAACCGATTCTTTGTCTTGATTGCCAACTCCTTTATAAGAATCTTCATCTCTTGATCCGGACATGATAATGATATTGCTCCCTTCTATCGTTAATGAAGAAAGAAATCAGAAGACAGAAAATAGAAGTCAGATGTTAGGCTGTTATTTTTTCTGTTTTCTGTTTTAGACTCGGGTTAACGGGGCTGACCCCGTTAGAGATAAGAAACGCTTTAATCTATTCTTCAAATATCGCTTACCCATATTTTCAAGCAAGAGTTTTTACCCTGTGTGATTTTTTATCTCTAACGGGGCTGACCCAGCCGCAGCTTGAGCAGCCTTCTTCTAATAGTTCTTTGGCCGGGGCAGGCTTGCCGCACTGGGGACAGGTTTCGGTTTCCTCACTTATCTTGCCAGAAATAATCCCATTTAGCGCTTCCGCCCATTCATCTATTTCCTTCCCGGCAAAAGAGGCTGTACGTTTGGTTAAATTGGCCTGATATAATATATCAAGAACTTTCTCCTTTTTGCTATCAAGACTGCTTGTTTTTCTCATCCCGGTGTTAACACCAATTATCCTATCCACAGGAAGATCAAAAACCAATTTTCGCTCAAAATCGTTCCACCAGCACAATCTCTTATTAGTAAGATAGAGATGACCTGGCCTCCAGGTCTCTTGTTTTATACCGGGGACAGGAACTAAATACCATACCTTTCCCCCTCGGTGAGTGACCTCTTCTCCTTCGGTCAGAAAGTCAATTGGCCCCTCTTCAAACTCCGGAAGTACGGGGTTCGCCTCTAAAGAAAACCCCGTCGTTGCTAAATTTTGCTCAATAGCATCTTTTAACTGATTTGTTTCTACTGCGCTAAGCCGATGCACTTGATCCTGTTTATCTATAAGATAAAGTACCTGTTTTTTCTTTCCTTTAACAAAATGCGCCTCCTCTCTGGTTACCAATGCCTTTATTTCTTCTAATGGTATCTGAAAGGTGATTTCCTCAAAATCTTGACGGTAAAGAATAAGCCTTTTATTAGTTAAATAAAAATAGCCTGGTCTCCAGGCATTATAGATCCCTTTACTATAGTAATAAGAACCATACATTTTCAGGGCAATCTCTTCTCCTTCAACTAAAGAAAGAACATTTTTCTTCCGATGTTCTCTTTCCCAAGCCCTACTTTTTTCATCCCAGGCCTGCATCACGCCATATTTAAGCATGGTCTCCATTCCGGCTAAGGCTGCCCTTAAATTAACGCCGATTAAAGGAATACCAGCCACAGAAATTATAATATCTGCATTGATTACCAATCCCTTATCTAAAATTCGATCTAACAGATCTACTAAAGTTGCGTGTGTATCTCTGGATGGTTCCATTTCTTCCCCCTATACAAAACTATATGGTGGCCAGGGACCGGTAAAACGAACATAAAATCCTTTCAGATGGTCAATTTTCTCTAGTTCTTCACCCAGTATTTTACTCTTTCCCTTGAAAAGCAAGCAAGAGAGATTCAACAGCATTTGTTTATCTTCTTCAAGTTTTTTAGTCTTTTCTACCTTGATTTGATCGACACATCTTTTAATCTGCTCATAAAAATCCTTAAAATATTTATCTGCTTCTTTTTCCAGCTCTTTTTTTAATAAGTTCTCTAATTTCTGCTTATACATATAAGCCAAACCCTTAGATTTGGATTTAATCTCCTCGCTCAATTTCTTAATCTCAGGGGTTGTCTCAATGAGTCCTTCGCTGATAATTTTGGGGTCCCAAAATACCTGCACTCCAAACTCGGCTCTGTCTTTGAGCTTAGCCAGTTTTTGCCTTAAGTTTTCATAATCGCCCTTTAACCACTTCTTTAGGTTCTCATCAGAGGCAATACCCTCTTCACCCTTAATGATGGTATCAAATCCCAGAGGTAAAACCGTGCCAAATTTTTCCCAGGCAACTTCCACAACTTTCGCGTGAGTAGTTAGCCATAATTTAACCTTTTCCCGATCCTCTGATTTATAGGGTTCTGATAGGCAATTATGCACTATAGCAGATAAATCCTGGAAAGGAATAGAATAAACGCTACTACCACCTATTCCGATATTACCAAGGGTTATCTCTTCGCTTCCCTCGACGATACAATAAAGATATCTTGCTTCATCCATCTATACTCCTCTTGAATAAGTAGAAGTCAGAGGTCAGATTTTTCTGTTTTCTGTCCTCTGTCTTCGACTTCTTGCTTCCACTTTTCTGGATTTATCATCTTGTCTAACACCTCATCCACAATACTATCCAATCCGTCCCTTACCGATTTAACCGATTCAGTAACCCCTTGTTCCTTTTTTATCTCCTCAATGGCAAGGTCTAAATCCTGCAATGCCACACCAAGCCTCTCCACCTCTTCCTCGGAAAGAGTGCCTCCCTCCATACGCTTTACTGCCTGAAGATTGAGGGCATCTTTAATTATCTCTACCAAGGCAATAACTAAGCCCAAAATCCCGTGTTTTAGATTGTCTGTATCAATGTCGATTGGCATATGTCGCTCCTTTAATCAGAAGTCAGATGTCAGAAGTCAGATTTTCTGTTCTCTGCCTTCTGTTATCTCGCCTCTGATTTGATCATCCCTTTACCTCCGCATGCACCACAGGGCAAAGCAGAGTTTATTCGAGACCTTCCACTTCCACCACAGGCCTTACAGGTCTCTCTTGGTTCTTCCATAGTAACCTTCCCTTTTCCTCCACATACACTACAGGTAAGCCTTGGCTCGCTGAGATGGATACCTGTTCCACCACAATAGGCACATTCAATGGAGGGTTCTTTAACGGTGACTACACCCTTCCCACCACATGCAGTACATGTGAGCCTTCGGCTAGGATATATGCCACTTTCCCCACAAAAAGCACACGCTATCGCTGGCTCAGAAACCATAATCTTCCCCTTGCCCCCACATACCTGACATATAGATAGTGGAGATAAAATCCCGAAAGGATCCAATCCCTCACCATCGCAAAAGGCACATTTCTTTTCAATATTTTCAATATTCATGATTACCTCCTTTCTGTTTAATACAGCCAAGTTCTTATATGCCCCTGTAAAATCAAGGGTAAGGTGGATGGCATCTTTATATTCCCTAATGGTATCTTCCCTTATCCCCTTTTTTCTACAGGTCAATCCCAGATTGAAATGGATTTCTGCATCATTCTATCTTCTGTTATAACGCTTCCGATTTGAGTGCCTTGGCTTTGTTGGCAGATATCCAACCACACCATGGACACCCAGTATCTGTAAGTACTTCTACCGGCACTCGCTTGTTACATTGTGGACACTCTTCCTTGCCTACCATAGCCTCTTTCCAAGCTACAGTCTCATAATTGGTACCAGATGGAAACTCCAAACCATATTTGGCAGCAGTCTCAAACGAAGCCAATGCTGCCCGAACCTTGATACCCAGAAGCTCCACCCCAGCAACAGATATAGTGATATCGGCATTTATCACCAGACCTTTATCCAAGATACGGTCTATGACATCAACTAAAGTACCATTTGTATCCCTTATCGCCTCTATTGCCATTTTCTGCCTCCTTCGCTTCATTTAAGTTTGTCATTGCGAGGAATGTAATAAGCCTGCCCCAGCGAAAGCAGGGGAAGCAATCTCATTAGTTAAGAGATTGCCACGTCGCTTCGCTTCTCGCAATGACTACTCTATTTAGCCGTGTACTTAAATTACTCTTTTTCCATTGAATCCATACGCCTACGCATGGATTTTCGTACAAAATTCAAAAGGTTTCCATCTTCATCAAGAAGAACTTCATATAAAGCTAAGATATCCATCTGATCAGGAATAGACCGCTTCTCCACCATCTCAATAGATATATTCCATCCCTTTTCATCCTTGGTAACCCCTACCGTAGAAGAGGTTGCCAGCCCGGTCAATTTACTTAACTCCTTACGTGCCTTTTCAATTAAAGTTCCTAATTCCTTAGCCATTTCTATTCCTCCGTTCTTTTAATTTCTTTTAACCTTTCTATTAATTCTTTTTCTATCTGATTGTAATTCCCTTCACTGATCTTGCCTTCGTCTAAGAGCAGTTGATACTCCTTAAGTTTTTCCATAACTCCTTCTTTGGTTACCAGTCTCTCTTTATCCACTTCATTTATTATCCCCTCAAGTATCTTTTTTGCCAAATTGAAGGGCAGCATCAATAAATCATCAATAATAAAAGCCATTTTTTATGCCCCCTTAAAATCCTTTTAATTTTATATTAACGAAATTATAAGGTGGAACCGGACCGACATACTTAAACTTCAATTGATCCTCATATTTTTGGGCTAATTCGTTCACTCTTTTATCAAAATCTTTTTCTTTATTTTTATCCACTAAGAAGGAGGAGTTAAGGAGCATTTTGATGCCTATGGGTTGGTTAAGACGGCTATCGACAGCTATTTCCTTCAGAGAATTATATATTTTCTGGACGTATTTCTTTCCCCATTCCTTAACTATAGACTCAACCAATCTACCTGCCTTAAGTTTGGCGTTTTGATCTTCCTTTGCTGATAAATCAACTATTTTCTTCTTTAATTCTTGAAAGTCTTTAACTCTACTCTCCATCTCTTTAACTACCGCATCCTCTATCCAGAGAACTTTTACCCCTAACTCTATTTTGCCCTTAAGCATTTTTAATTGCCGCATAAATTCTAAATAGTTTTGTCTTAAAAGCTCGGTTACTTTCTCCTCATTTTCAGCAATAATTCCGAAACTCATAGGAAGAATAAGATATTCCCTGGCGATTTCTTCAAGAACATGGGTATGAGCTAAAAGATTAACTCTGATAGGGTCGCATTCTATCTCCTCTGCCTCACTGAGCACTGCGGCTAAATCCTGATAATTATATGAATATACCTTCTTTCCATCAATTCCGCTAAAACTAAATTCCTTTCTTCTGGGTTCTTCTATAAAACCATAGATATATCTACTTAACGTCATTTTTCTTCCTCTTTCTTTATTACTTCTGAAACTTCAATCTAATGAGCTTTCAATGACTTAATTGCTTCTTTAAAGTGTTTTAGGGAAATCTTAAAGGTGGCATCATTATTCTTTTTCTCACTCTTTCCTGCTTTCTTTTTAATAAATTCCCTAATTGCTGCCATAGAAGCCTCTCTACAGATCGCCTCAATATCCGCCCCAGTTAAGCCTTCTGTTTCTTCAGCCAAAACAGGAGGGTTCACCTCATCAGGTAGAGGTTTCCCTTGCAGGTGAACTTGAAAAATCTTCTCCCGGCTCTTTTTATCTGGAATCGGGACTTCTAAAATCAAATCAAATCTACCCGCCCGCAGGATAGCCGGGTCGATTAATTCCTTCCGGTTAGTTGCTGCTAAAACTATCACTCCTTTAAGTTCCTCTATCCCGTCCAGCTCGGTTAAAAATTGGCTAATGACCCTTTCTGTTACCTGAGAATCCCCGCTTATTCCCCGTTGCGGAACCAAGGAATCAATTTCATCAAAAAATAGAATAATAGGAGCAGCTTGCCTTGCTTTACGAAAGAGCTCCCTTACCCCCCGCTCTGACTCTCCAATGTATTTTGACATAAGCTCGGGTCCTTTAACGGATATAAAATTTACCTCGCTTTCATTGGCCAAGGCTTTAGCCATTAAGGTCTTTCCCGTCCCCGGAAGTCCGGACAACAGAATACCTTTTGATGGCTTAGTATGGGTATAATCGAATAAATCAGGATATTTTAAGGGCCATTCCACTACTTCGGTCAGAGTCTCTTTAATCTCTTCCAGTCCACCCACATCATCCCATTTCACATTGGGAATTTCCACAAAGACCTCTCTAATTGCCGAGGGCTCCACTTCTTTCAAGGCCGCCCTAAAGTTATCCATAGTAACCTCTAATTCTAAAAGCATTTTATAAGGGATCTCATCTAATTCGAAATTAATATTAGGCAAGATAGTTCGTAAGGAATTCATAGCGGCTTCTCGGCATAAAGCTTCTAAGTCAGCTCCTACAAAACCATGGGTAATTTGGGATATTTTTTCTAAATCTACATCTTTGGCTAAAGGCATCCCCCGGGTATGAATATGCAAAATTTCCAGACGAGCCTTCTGATCGGGGATACGTATAGAAATCTCCCGATCAAATCTTCCTGGTCTTCTTAAGGCCGGATCAAGAACATTGGGAATATTGGTAGCTCCAATAACAATCACTTCCCCTCGAGATTCCAATCCATCCATCAGGGCTAATAGTTGAGCCACTACTCTTTTTTCTACCTGTTTCTCTCCCCCCATCTCCTCCCGCTTGGGGGCAATAGCATCAATCTCATCGATGAAGATGATAGAAGGGGCATTAGTTTGGGCCTCCTTAAATACACTTCGCAGACGGGCTTCGCTTTCTCCGTAGAATTTCCCCATAATTTCGGGGCCACTTATATGGCTAAAATGTGCCACCGTCTCCTGGGCTACTGCCCTGGCTATCAAAGTCTTTCCACATCCTGGAGGCCCATAAAGTAAAACCCCCTTGGGGGGTTCAATGCCTAATCTTTCAAAAACTTGAGGATATTTTAGAGGAAGTTCAATCATCTCCCTAATTCTTTGAATTTCCCGGCCCAGTCCACCAATATCTTCATAAGATATCTTTAACTGTTTTCCGGTTACTTCTTTCTCTTCTTTCATCTTGATGGTAGTACCGGCATGGATAAAAACTGGTTGTTTAGCAGGAAGGGTAGAAACCACCACAAAATCAAAGCTCCGCGCGCCAAAAAGATTGGCTCTTATTCTATCCCCCTCTATTAAAGGTAGACCTTCCAACAGACTACCTAAATATTTAGTATCCTCTGCCCCCCGCATAGACTTCATTAGAGTTAAGGGAGAGAGGACTATTTTCTCGGCTAATTTACATTCACATTTTTGAATGCTTACTTTTTCATCTAATCCTGCCTGGGCGTTCTCTCTTAATAAGCCATCCATTTGAATAATCGCTTTTCCTCTATCCTCCGGATAGGCAGGCATAATTTTGGCTACTGACTTCCTTTTACCACATACTTCTATTATATCCCCTACTTCTATATCCCCTACTTCTATACCTATTTTTTTGAAATCTGCAGGGTCTATTCTAACTATTGCTCTTCCTACATCTTTGGCTTTTGCTTCGGAAACTTTCAGGGTTAATTTTCTATTTTTAGCCATGGTATATATTACCTTTTTCGATTATTTTTTTGGACTAGATCTAACTCTTTACCACACACTTTTCCTCCAATTTTAAATTTTCTCCAATTTTAGCTCTAACATGCCATTTTTATATGAAGATTTTAAACTTTCCTTCTTTACCTTGGCAGGAAGCAAAACCTCCTTGGCATATTTTCTTTCCTTGTTTTCGGCAGATAGCTTAAGAATATCTCCTTCCAGGTTAATCTTGATATTCTCCTCAGAAACTCCGGGCAGCTCCACAATGACTAAAATATGATCCTTTTCATCAAATACATCGACTATCGGCTCTCTGATTTTTTCTACCACCGGGCCTTTTGCTGTTTTCTTAATATTGCCAAAGGTCTCTACTAGAGATTTTCCTCCTGCTAAAGTTCTTATGCTAAAACCATAAATACCTTTTGCCTCTTTAGGTAACCCTGTAATTTCCCCAGTTTTTTTAATTTCTCCGGCTTCTTTAGTTACCTTGTCTGCTAAGTTAATCAAGTCACTAAATCCCTTAAATATTCCTCCCAATCTCACTTTTCCCATATCAAAGTCAAATTCCAGGCCTTCTTTTTCTTCCTTTTTTTCTTTTTCGGCCATTTTTTTTCACTCCTTTTCGCTTTATTTTAGGTTTAAATTCACAAAATTATAGGGTGGGGTTGGCCCAATATACTTAAATTTTACTCTTTGGGCATACTTGGATACTAATTCATTTACCTGATTATCAAATTCTCTTTCCCGGGCTCTATCCACTAAAAAAACAGCATTTATCAGCATCTCGTCACCTTGCGTTTCATTGAGGAGAAAATGATAGGAAATTCTTTTTAAGGCATTGATTATCTCCTGGCCTTCCTTATCCCTTTTTACTTCTAAGGCGGTCTTTACTATTTTTCCCAATTTTATCCCCTCGGCATAACTTTCTTGAAGAGATTTTTTAGCTATCTTTTCTTTGAGAGATTTAATTTTTTTGTCTTCATCCACCAGCTCCTGGAAAATAACTTTCATCTCTTTCCAGAAAACCTTTAAGCCCAACTCTACCTTATTATCCATATCCTTTAACAGGTTTTTAAGTTCCAAATATCTTTTTCTTAAGAGGTTTCGGACTTCCTCGGCGCTTCCTGCCACGGTGCAAAATCTCATCGGAAGAACGGTATAATTCTTCATCACCTCTTCCACAACTTTTTCGTGAGCAATTAAATTTTCTTTGTCCACCACATATTTTTCCAATGGGGAGTTGCTAATGACTGCACTGAGATCCTCATAGCCAATGGTAGATACGATATCTCCTCTTCCACCGATTCCTATGGGACCAAAGTTTCTTCCCTCATTAGTATCGATGATACAATAAATGTATTTACCTTCTCCTGCCATTATATTTTCTCCTTCCGATGCATTATTTCTTGTTCTAAAGCGAAAATATAACTATGAGATGATTTTCTTCTCCTTATCTTAGCCCACTCTTGGGACATTATTCTCCTAGCAAGAACTCCCAGGGAAGCCCCATTCATACTTTTTGGTCTACCCTCCCTTTCCTTCTCTTCCTTTTTTTGAAATTCGGTTATTCCCTGTTCTAACCAGTTTACTATTCCCCTATCTCTTGATTTTTTTTCCTCATATTTTTTTAAGTTTATATTTACTATCTCCAAAAATGAATCTTCTTTTTTCATAATTAGCCGGATGGCTTCCCCCCTATTTCTTCAAGAATCGGCAGAGCCCAAAATGGTATTAAAGTATTAATTGATCAGCAGTGTTTATCGATCAGTGCCTTAACTAGATTTTTTACTTTTAATTGATTAATACTGCTCCCGATGCGGCTGGTCTCCGAGGCCAAAATATCCTGGCAAATTTCTCTAAATATTTTATTCTTGGCACCTACCAGACCGCCTAAAGTGCTTAAACTCTTAGCAATCATAATACAACCCCGGATGGTCGGTCTAAATTCACATTCTTCGGACACCCGAAGTCCTCTTACAATATCTACAATTTTAGCTGCATCTTGGTAGGATAGATCAGACTTGGCTTTGGTGATAGAAATCTCCGTCTCCCTATCGAAAAAATCTAAATCCATAGTAATCATTCTGTCCCTCAGGGCGTCTTGACTGCGGTGAACCCCGGCATACTCTTCGGGATTACTGGTAAAGATGGCGATAAAGTCAGGATGAACCTTTAAATAATCACCGCTTCCCCGAGCGGAGGGCAAACCCATCATTTTTTCCTGTAGAATGGAAAGCAGGATATTATTGGCTTCCGGACGAGAACGAGTAAATTCATCATAGATAAGGATAAGTCCATGCTCAACTGCCACGGTCAAGCGGTTGTCTACCCAGCTTTTCTGAACATCTTCCTCAGCTTTCAACACCGTATGAATAAAATTGTCCACCACTCTCCTGGTGCGATAGCCCTGTTCTCCCCCCACTAAATCGGAGGTAGTAAATTCCTCATCTCCATGAATCATCACCACCGGCCGGTCAATTATACTGGCCAGATGCAGGGCAAGCGTAGTTTTCCCGGTTCCCGAAGGTCCCCGGAAATGAAGGGGAAAGCCAGCCTTAATATACCCTAAAGCTCGCACCGTTATTTCTTTTACAAACTTGGTTTCCACAAAATTTGGCAGGGCACGAGCTTTCAAAACTGTTGTGCCTTTGGTTCCCATAATCATTAATCACCTCACTGGTTAAAAATTAATCTTTAATTCTTTAAAATTCGAGTGTTTAAAAACCCTATTAGTCTTTTGAGGAGAAGAATGATCTTTTCCCCAACTCCCCTTTTGTAATTTTTGTCTCAATTCTATAATCTTTTTATTTTTATTTACTGTCTTGGCTAATTTATCCCTGATTAATAACATTTTCTCTTGAGATTTTTTTACCGCTAAATCTTGCTGGGCAAATCTTTGTATATCTATTTGTCTTGCTTGACTTAATTTCTTATCATCATCATCAATGAGTGATTTCAGAATCTTTTGCTCTTTTTTGGTTCTGGATAAGGAATTAGTCGTTCTAATCTTTCGTTCGCTTCTATTTTCTAAACCGGTCTTGGAATCTCGAAATGTTTTTATAGCAACTAAACTTTCGTGCTTCATAGACACCTCCATTATTTACTTTAACTATCTCGTTTTTCCTATATCACAGGGTAATATAAATTCTCTTCTTTTCGGATTTTACTTTCT
>Ga0307428_1001519_pt1 | contig 11639 bp, 29 predicted proteins | sample SalMarWE160240MG_FD_202161 | JGI IMG/M metagenome (GOLD analysis project Ga0307428, IMG submission 202161) | Salt marsh sediment microbial communities from the Plum Island Ecosystem LTER, Massachusetts, United States - WE1603-240 | ecosystem: Environmental > Aquatic > Marine > Intertidal zone >...
GGGTGGAAGGCGAGGGTAAGGCGATGGCAATCAAGCTAGACGAGTACTATTCCGAAGCCAAGATTCTGATGGGCGAGCTGAGCCCTGTAGCCAGCTAGAAAAGTGTTAACACATCACGCTCAGACGGCCTATAAAGGGGGCAAAGACCCTAAGTGAGTGGTAAGCGTCATAGAATGGTGGATGTCGGTGTAAGGCTGCCTGTTGAGACTGTAGAGGTTATCGACCGTAGGGTAGCTAAGTGGAATAGGAACCACATTTACAAGACGCGGTCGCAGTATCTGAGGGAGTGGATAATTGGAGAGATGCGCCGGAGCCATCACCGGCGACATAAACAGTAGAAGGATACTATGGTGACAATGCTGGAGGAATGGGAGAAGGAGGCCACAGCTGAAGCTCAGGCGGAGTGCGACCGTAATAACCCGGTCGTTCAGAAGATTACTTATCACCGCTTCGTTAGTAAATCAAAGGGTAGGCGGAATGGAAAACAGCGGATCCGCCGGTACTGGAAGGAGGTGCACCTGGTTAGATACCGGGGCGGGTTTCAATCCTGGCACCTCTTCCCTTTCGATGAATACGCTACCGAGATTATCGGACAGCATGCCGATGATGAAAGGTTAAGGGAGGCTATAATTGAGCGTTGGGGATACTAGCGGCGTCGCGGCGTGGAGCAGAGGCCAGCTCGCCAGGCCCATAACCTGGAGGTCGTGGGTTCGAATCCCACCGCCGCTACCAACTAACAGTACTTAGATACTGTACCTAGCGGTAAATAAACGGAAAGGAGGTCGAAATGCCCACTGGAATTCATCCACACGGAGAGCACATTTGTTATTGCCCATCTTGCGGTTTCGAGGAAATGGTAGATGAGGGTATCAAGTGCAACCATCGGATCTGCCCGAAATGTGGCGATTCAATGAGAGCGAAAGAGATCGGCGAATTCAGAAGCCGACAGTATTAGCCTACTGTCGAGGAGGAAAACATGAAAGACCTGAATCGCGGGGTAGTAGCAGTTGGCCAATGGATAGAAGATCATGGTGATGAGACCCACTATTCCTCGGATGAATATGAAGGCCATGCATGGATTATCTATCCGGCAGAGGTCGCGGCGATGAAGCGGGGAGAACTGCCAGGACCTGAGCATAAATATAAAAAATAAACAGTAGTCCTATACTGTGGAGGTAGATTGAATATGGCAAAGAAGGAACATCCTCACAAGAGAGCTATACCGGCAGAGCAAAGAAAGAAACTCCGTGAAAAAGGACAGGCGTGGTGGGTAAAGAAGGAATAAACAGTAGAGTAATACTGTGGAGGTATAGAATATGGCTATAAGTATTGGCAAAGCTATTAAGCTGATACAGGCAGATATTGCTGATGAAAGCGTGGATTGGAACTCACCACTTGGGGAAGCATATAAAATGAGCTTTGAAGCCCTGAAGCGAGAGAAATACATGAGGGAAACCTACCCTAAGACTCCGTACTCTCCGCTCCCAGGAGAGGCGAGAGAGTAGCACAGTAGCATGATACTGTGGAGGTGCAGAATTGAAGGTACAAGGTACTGTCAAAATAACCATGGGGCAGGTCATAGACCCTGAGCCTGGGGCAGCAAAGGCTCAGGAGACAGAGGAACTTGATTTTACACTGGAAGGAAGTGCTGATGCGATCTTGACTGCTATCCAGGAGATGAAGAGGCTGGGGACTTTTGGGAATTTCAATTTACAGTAATCTAGTACTGTGGAGGTGAATATGGAGACTTTAATTATCATTGTCGGGATAGGTAGCGTCATAGCAAATATTCTTATCACTGCCTTGGTTGTCAAACTTTATACAGAATACTGGAAGGACATTACAATCAAGCGCCGGTATGAAGGCAAGAAGGATTAACAGTACAAGGGTACTGTGGGAGGTGAAAAACGATTATTCGGTTGGGGATTCATCTTGAGGGCTGGGCTTTCCCCCTCGCCTTATGGATTTCACTGAAAGACCATTGGGCCCAGGTTTTCGTCCTCTGCTTCTTCGTTCATTTTAACTGGAAGGAAAGCCAAGTTTTCTCCGTGAAGTTCCGGGGGTTTTAACAGTATTGAACTACTGTGGAGGTGAACATGTTAGTTAAAGAATTTCTTGCTGAAGTGGAAAACCCGCCATTATCTTCTGATGCCGCGCCTGGATGCTATATGGCGCTTTTCTTAACGATACTCGATGAATTCCGAGAAGAAAAGGGCTCTGTCCTACTGGGGAAGATACTGGCAAACATGTCTCCGGAGCTGATGAAAGAAGCCGAAGTAAACGTGAGGGACATTGACCCTAAAAGAGAGAAACCATTTTGGGGCAGGGAATAGACAGTATCCGTATACTGTGGAGGTGAATAATGGTTGAGGATAAAGTTAAAAAGCCGAGCGACTGTAAATTTTGGGATAAAGGGATGTGTACTCATAAAGATGCCCCGCCGGATGATAAAAGGTGCATTGGTATGGGTGACGACATAGTCGGTGGGTGTACCGCTTGGATGGATGATGCTCCTAAATCTATAGGTGGAACACGCCAGAGAACTTACCATAGACGTAATCCAAAGATGACTAGGCGTCTCTTTCATCTGTGATCTAAATTAACAGTAGCAGAGTACTGTAGAAAGGAGGAAATATGTTACACGCAAGGGAGGACTATAATGGGAGGATTGTGGACCTGCTTAAAAAAATCCCAGAGAATGAGCCTGTATTTTTGCTGAGAGCCCAGGACGTTGTTGCTCCGGAAGTGGTCGAGTACTGGGTGGCTAAAGCTCGTGCTCATGGGGCAGGCAAGAATATCCTTAATGCTGCCGAAAGGCAAGTGGGCCGAATGAGGAAATGGCAAAAAGGCCATGGGATGAAAGTGCCTGATATGCCCAGTTAATATTAGCAGAGTACCATGGAAGGAGATAGGCTAATATGGGAAGAGTAAGAACGTGCGGCGACCGTTGCCACAATGCCAAGGGGACCCGTTGCCGCTGCTGGTGCGGCGGGGCTTTCCACGGCTCGGCCGGGGCGGCCAACCGGGAGGCGCTGGTCAATGCAGTCAACGAAGCCGACCAGGCGCAGCTTCTCGAGGAGCACGGCTTCAAAAAAGGCGAGGCTAAATACATCGAGCAAAAGAAGCTGCCGCTTCCCGTGTGACAACTAACAGTATCGCAATACTGGGGAAGGGTAGAACATGATTAACATCGGCAACCGGTTTATCCATATTGAAAATATTGAGCCACGCGAGGGCAGGACGGCTTATGCCGTGGTGAACCCTAAAAGCCGGCAGCGCCTCGGCACCGTCGAGTGGTATCGGTACTGGGGGAAATACGTCCTCATCCCCCTTAAGAATACGGTCTGGGATGTGGGCTGCTTGGAGAGCATCGTTGAATTTATTGGCAATATTAAAGGCCGGTAAGAGAAGGGTTAGCCTATGATGAAAATTAAAGGAGATTACCAAGTCTATGATGAAAATAAAGGTGATGCATGTTTGCGTTGCCCCTTTCGAATAGATAGTACAACCTGTCAGCTTCCGATTGGGAAGAAAGGAAAGCCGAAGTCTCCTCAAGAACACTATCGGCAATATTTCGGCCGGCCATGTCATAGAACAAGTCGCCCTGACCCAAATAAAGATGAAAGGAGGCAAACTAATGGAGGCAAAATGCCCGAGGGTAGAGATTCAAAACATCGACAAACTAGGCTTATCAATTAAAAAGGGATCCATGAAAGTTTCTTTTGAAGTAACATCCCTTAGCCAAGATATCTTGAGGCTGATATACCTGCAGGCGAGTGCCAGACCGCTTAACATTATCATAGAATCCCCGCAGACAGAACTGGACCTGAGGATTACCCAGGTGAATATTCTTACTGGAGAAGTTGTTAAAGATGAGCAAAATTGAGTGGACGGATATAACACGAAACCCGGTAAAAGGTAAATGCCCGGTCGCTTGCCCTTACTGCTACGCCCGGGAGATTTACGATAACAACAAGTGGGATGCCTCCATCCGCTTCAAGCCTGAGGTAATGGACGATCTCCCGACGAAGCCCTGCCGTGTCTTTGTCGGCAGCACTATTGAGCTGTTCCTCTTCCCTGAGTGGCTGCCTGCCATCTTTGAGAAATGCCGCCGGCACCCGGACCATACTTTTATCTTCCTGACTAAGAAGCCGCATATGTTGCACGAATGGTCCCCCTTCCCGGATAATTGCGAAGTGGGCGCAACCGCCGAGGGCGAAGTCGGGTACCTGAGGGCCTGCGTTGAGATGTATAATATCGAGGCTAAAGTGAAGTTTATCTCCTTTGAGCCCCTGCTTGAAGGATTACATGAAGGCGGGGGCATCATGACTCACGCTGGCATCAATGGTGTCATCATCGGCGCCATGACCGGCCGGAAAGGCAAGCTTCTACAGCTCCAGGAAGAAAGGTACCGCGAGCTCTGTTTGGAGAAGATGGATGCTGCCGGCAGAAAATACGTGCTTCTGCCCCGCTTGGAATGGGTAAAGGGCATCGTCCAGGCTGCCGACTCCGCCGGTATCCCCGTCTTTCTGAAAGACAATCTGTATAAACTACTCATGGAGCGGCCGGCGCCGGACCAGGATCTGTATTGGGAAGACATGGCCAATCTGAGGCAGGAGCTCCCCGGAAGGAGGGTTACAGTCTGATGCCGAAATACCAAACCAACGCACAGCGCCATTATCGGTATGAAAAGATTGCCAAGGCTGAGGGCGAACAGTGTATCGTCTGCTGGGCGGAAAAGAGAATCAGACGGGGGCCTCCTGCCGTGAAGCTGGAGATTGACCATGCTGACAGGAATAAGCAAAACTGGAGCTGGGACAACCTGCACCTGGTTTGCCACAGGTGTAATTGCCGTCTTCGGGAAATGTCCGCCAAAGCTCAGGTGACCATTCTCAAAACCTATAGTGACCAGTGGGAGAGAGAGAGAGAGAGAGAGAATTTACCCACCTGGAAGACTCTGGACAAGGAAGACTCAGACTACCGATCTGGTCCCCCTGAGATGAAAGCCAACAGTCGTTATGAACCGAAGTGGCTTAACTTCATACACCAACAACTGAAGGCTGACGGATCTATTCTCAGAGACGATGTTATTAGCGGAGGCGCTCATTATTCCGGGTGCGCTGTTCAGACATCGAGAAACTACCTTACCAAACACACATCTCCCTGGAGCTGCTTTAAGCAAGCGGTGGACAGCTCCGGAAACAGGATAATCGTTTATAGAGACTTGACAAAGGCGTCTTTAACCGTTAAAGTAAGTCGTAGAGGTTATAAAGATGGCAGTTCCTAAAGTGGCCAAAGACAAGAAGGCGATGACTACCATCTGGGTTGAGAGGGGCTTAGCTCAGGAGCTGAGGAAAATGGGGAATATGGACGATACCTATACGACGGTTATTAGGCGTCTCCTGGACGGGGGAAACCCCGGAAAGAAAGGAGCGCAAGATGGAGATAGAGAAAGTGGCCCTACTAGGAATAGCCCTGACGAAGAGTGACAAGGGAGACGGTTCTCTCTATGTCGAATATCACCAGTGCTCGAAATGCGGCGCTGAGTACCGTGTATATATGCGGTCGCCACAGACCGTCGAGGAGGCGTTCCAGACCATCGCCAAGAGGCTGGGTAATGGGCCCGGCGAAACGGATCTTTGTTTCAACTGCCAGAACGGGGTTATTGCTGATCAGATTGCAATGCCCCTGGGGGTGTAAGGGACCACGGTATGTCACTATTTGACTGCTTAATGACGCGCGGTGGAATTAAAGAAGGAGGGATGAATGTACTGCCCACGGATTAAGGGTAAATGCCGGGAAGATTGCGCTTTCTTCCTGGACGGTAAATGTCTACAAGCTGAGTACTACAAGGAGTACATGGTGTCCAGCCAACAGGCCGGGTTGATGATGAAGACGATATTCCCGACGCTGGCCAACTTGCCACAAGAGGTAAGGGACCAGCTGCCGAAAGCCCTGAGGGAACAGATTGAGGAAATAATGAGGAACAGTGAGCCTGGGGACCAGCCGGCATAGGGCGCCGGCAGCCTGGGGGACGCACAAAAAAGGGGCCTGGGGAAGATATCCCCGGGCCCTCTCTTTTCAACAGTAGTCTAGTACTGTTAAATATTTAGTGCCAGCTGCTTTGTTCGAGCTTCACCTTCCCTGGGTTGGAATATAACCGGTGGCCCTACTAACACCCACTCCATTTCCCCACGCTTTATCAACATGCCATGATAAAAGCCTTCGGGCTGATTACGTCTCTGTTCACCCCAGTCTACCAGGTGGTCGGCGGCTGCGTCTCTCAGTTTTTGGCCATACCATTTTGCCTGTCCTTGGAACTGATCCCTGGGGACCATCTGGTAAGCCTCCTCAGAAGGGAGCGAATATCTACCTGAATATCCACCGGTTGAGACGTAGAATACCCCCTCGAACTTAAAGGGCTTGCGTACGGTCTTGCTCTCGGCAATCGTATCTCCGGAATAACTACCTTTCACCTTGTCAAAGATATCCAGGCTTACCTGAACCAATCTAGGGTCTTTTGACACAATATTACCCTCCTTTCTCACAGTATCGGGATACTGTCTAAGTGTCAACGAACTATGTCATAGGTGATGGTATACGTTCCGGGTTCAGCACTTTTACTGACGACGACTTGAACATTAAATGATTGCTGTCCATAAGCCGGCACAGTAATGCTGGTCGGGATAGTAACCGTCAGACCTTTCTTTAACGGATCTGGTTTCACTTTCCAATCTATATCCACATCCAGATCCAACGATGATGCGTTCGCAAGAGTGAGCGTTTGAGTGGTACTTTCCTGTGGGTACAGTTGAACATCAAACGTGTTTGGTCCGACCCAACTTAATGCTTCAACTACGGTGACGGTGCCTGTTCCCGTCAGCGCCTTATATGCAAGAACACTTCCAGCAGCAAGCCCCATTATTAGTATCGTCACTAATAACCACCGGAGTGCTCCTGGTAATAGATGCCAGAGTTTCTTCAATGCATATCCTCCTTTCTATAGTATCACAAAATTATTTGGCTTCGCCTAACTTTTTATTTGCCTCATCCATAAGCGCCTTAACAGCCTTAGTCCGCCTTCTAAGCCTGCTTTGATTTGTCCTGAGACCAAACATATTTCTCCTACTTCTTCTTTGACGCCTAGTTTTCATCTTCCACCTCTTTTCCCACAGTATTGGTCTACTGTTATTGTACCCTTTCTCTTGTGAAAGTGAACCAAGAATCCAGCGCAGCCCCAAAGCACTCCTGGATGTCATCCCAGGTTAAGCCTTGAGGGGACTCCCCAATTAAACGTTCGAGTTCCTTTCGGAGTATCCTTTTAGCCTCTTGTCTCTCTTTATCTGTCAATTTAGGCACAATACCACCTCCTTTCTCACAGTATACAAATACTGTCACTTATTTTCATCCACCCAATCCTCAATCTGCTCTGTCGTGATTTCCCACTTCACACCCCAACTGGCAACGTGCTGCATCTTAAAACGCTGGTGCAGCTGAACTGATAACCCCGGGTCGCCGGTAACGTCAAGCAGGAGAGCCAGGGCGAGCTGCGCCGGCCCGCTGCCGGCGTAGCCCCACTGGAAGCCGTTAGGCGAATGGTTCCAAAGGGCTTGGGACGGTTCCGGAGACAGGGTTTCCCCGTCTTTCGTTACCACAAGGTCTCCAGCTTCTTGGTAACGATAGCCCCTGTATATTGGCATGGTTCTACCTCCTTTCTAGCAGCACCTTTTTCCCGTGGCTGCATTGTTCTTGAGAGTATCTCTGAATGAAAAGCTCTTTTATATGTGGACTCCGGAGATTAGGATCAGCTATAATCCTCACTCTATGCCGGCAGCGAGGGCAAACGAGTATCCACTCTTTCAGGACCGCCACTGGCAGCCCCTGTTTTAGGCGGGATGCCCGTCTTGATTTCAGAAGCGCATACCGGCGCCAGCCCGGCCTGGGGTCGTTCTTCAGCATAGCGTCAATGGAGCTCTGCCTGATTACCCACCCCCATCTGCCTTGACCGAGGCGGCCAACAAGCGGCCGTCTTAACGCCGGCAGCCAGCCGCGGTATATGTACCGGTGCACGGCGTTAATGTCGACCAGGCCGAGGAGAGGAGCTGCTTCCCTGCAGTTGTACCAGGGGTCTTTCTGATACTCTTCCCGGACGATGGTACGGAAATAGCTCTGTTCCATACGGCGAAGGTCAACAAGCCAAGGCCTCTCCTGCAGACAGACGATTATATCCTCATACTCAAAGCTCCAGCAGGGCGTTTTACCGTATGAGAAGGACGCTTGTTTGCCTTTGATAAACCCCTTCCCCATCCAGTTTACTATTGTCTTTGAGCAGAGTATCCCCAAGGCCAGGGCGACGGCCCGGGCGGTGTAGATGTTACTGCGCTGATTCAGGCCGTTTAGCTTCCGGAAAGCGGCGATTTTCAGGGCGTTCTCGGTCCTGTCCAGGCGCTTGGCTATCTGGGCCCTGGGCTGTCTGCCATAGGTTGCTGATAAGTCCTCCAGCTCCTCCGGTGTCCACGGAGGCTTTTTGGACACTAAGACACCTCCTTTCTATGCACAGTATTGTTGTACTATGATGGTGTTTGCCTAGAACTGGAACAGTGCCGGTTGCTCCGCCGCCCGCTGTGATTTCTCTTGTTCTTTACGCTCTCGCCGGTCGGCCCGGTAAAGGTCTTGCCTAATTGTGTTACGCTTCTGGTAAATCCAAGATTTAAGGCGCCGTAGCATTTCCATGCGGTAATTGCTGAGAGACTCCACGGCGATATCGGGCGGAATATCGACCTTTCTATGACGCCGGCAGACCTGGGTAGAGATGTAGAGATGTATCTCCGTCCAATCGCTATCAGGGGGCGCTGTAAGCGACGCCGTATAGAGATAGGCACAGGCTTCGGCATCGGTGCCGGTCATCGGCTCACCACTGAGGGCTTTGACGTTCATAGTAAGCCTCTCCAGGGTGATGGCCTGTTTCAGCCAGTCAGGCAGAGTATCCCCCCACCCCCCCGGCATGACAATAATAGGGTCTGTAAAGACACCTACTATATCGGAGATGCCTCTCTCCCGTTCAATATTCTGTTTCAATCAGTACCTCCTGTCCCTTATTCTATCGCCCACAATTCTAACCTGGCGGCGCCAGTAGGGGCAGTCCTGGCCGTTAACCTTCAATTTTTCGCTGATGATGTCGGGGTGCTCGTCCCCTTCAAGGCAAACGAGCCGGGGAGCCAAGCCTCGTTTAGAGGGGTAGATGAGGCAATAACAGTTATCGCATGACTTTTTCACGTTTTAATCCTCAGTCCTCCTTTCTCCGGGTTAAGCTCGGCTTTGAGCGCAAGTTCTCCTGTGGCGGAATCAAAGATTTCGATTGAGCCTTCGGTAATCACCATAGGCAGCCGAGCCTTCAATACCATTGGTACAGTGGAAAAAGCGTCTTTAGCGTTTACCGCAGTCACGGGATAGATATAGGTTGTCTTTACTGTATATCTTGGCAACGAAAGCTCCTCCTTTCCGGGCGCCGGCGGCGCCTTAATCCTTAAACCTGGTTATCTGCAGGCAGGAGTAGTGGCTCTTAAAGGTATCAATGGGATGTTGCCACAAGCCGTTGCGAAAGTCGAGAAGATAATGCCAGTAACCCTGGTATTCCTGGACGCGGACTGCCGTGAGGTAATCGGTGAATATCCGGACACAGGCCCCGCGGCTTCCCCAGAGCACGATAACGGCCGGGATTGTTTCACCGGCATGGACGTAGGAAAACAGGTTTTCCACCTGTAGCCTCTGGAGTTTCAGGTTGTCAAGCCAGAAGTGCCGGCCGCCGGCGTCATAAGTGCCGATATAGATATCCTTGCCCTCAAGGTCTGCCAGGATACCCGCCAGCTGGGCGATTGCCTCTCTCCGCCGCTTGCGGAGAGGGACTTGAATTACCCTATTCCCCACGTGCCATTTTGTTCGTGGTTCCGGCCTCTCTATCTCGACCTTCTTTTCGTCGAAAAGGTCAAGTTGTGTTGTCAATGCTTTTGCCTCCTTTCTATCTTAAATTTTGGCAGAGTTACACCCTGGGATGATGCAAAGTGCATCATTATGCATCACTTTGATACAGTTTTAGAGAAGTGACTGCGTGACGCCTGTGCGCTGTTTAGCCTCGTCCTTCTCGGCGGCTCCGGCTGGTAGGTCTTTACGGATAGACTCAATGGTTTTCTTGAACCAGCCGCCATCCGGATACTGGGTGCTGCCCAGGCAGTCGTCAATCTTCCCGATGATGCGGGAGAAGTCTTGGTCTACATACTGGGGCAGGTTGTCGATTTTTCCGGCTTCTATGGCAACAAGCTTGGCCTGCTCCAGTGGCTCGGCTGCCTTGCTGAGAAATTCCTCAATCATACCGGCGGCCTCACTCACCTTCAATGCGCTCCATCTTATAGGCACGATATTACCTCCCTTCAGGCATAATCAGCCCTGTAGATTTGAGCAATAGCCCGCTCATCACTGGCCGGCAACGAAAAGCTACCGGCCAGGGTCAATGGGTTAATACTCGTCGGGGAATAGGATAGTGGTAGATGACCTGTCTGCCTCAGTGATAATCCAGATTTTTTGCAAGCCCTCGGCCTCATAGGCGGATAGAAGCCGGAAGCCCTCTTTTAGGCTTAGCTCGTTCTCCTTCTTGTCCTCATCGGATAGGTTGCCCCAGTCTCCCCTTCGGTGACGGGTAAGGCTACTCATTACAAACTTGGCGAAAGCCGTATTCTCGGCCACCAAGTCGTTGACTCCCCTGGTCATAACCAGACGCCCCAGGTTAAAACTAATCAAATCTCTCTCCTTTCTGCCACAAAAAGGGGGCCTAGCTCCCGCAACGGGGAACTAAACCCCCTGAAAAAGACAAAAAGAGGCGAGTCTTTAAACCCGCCTCTTTTTGCGTGGCTGTTTATTGTGTTCAAGCGTTCGGTTATAACTTTAGGCTACGGCTACAGGCTCTTTAGCCTTCCGTTTGGACTTCGGCTTCTCGGCTTTCGGCTCGGCTTCCGCTTCCGCTCCGGCTTCCGCTTCCGCTCCGGCTTCCGCTTCCGCTCCGGCTTCCGCTTCCGCTCCGGCTTCCGCTTCCGCTCCGGCTTCCGCTTCCGCTTTCGGCTCACCGCCTACTTGCATCGGCATAGTAACAAGCTGGTAGCCGTCAACGGCGAACAGAACAGGCGAGTTGCCGTCTTTCACACTAAGGTCTACCATACCGTTACAGGCTCGGAAAGCATCGGCCAGAAACTTGCCGTCAATTCTTACCTTGTTCGGCTCACCCTCAATATCGGCTGGTATAACCGCCTGTCCCTTATTATCGGGGCTGGACAATTTTATCAGTTCGCCATCGGTGGTAATGTCAATCGGGTAGGAATTGCTATCGGCAAGGACTTTCAGAGAGCTAACCGCTTTGGCAGCTTCCAGCGTGTCAAAGTGTATGACGGTCACGGCATCGGTGGGGATGAGCTTCTCATAGTCGGGGAATGTCCCTTCAACACTCAAGAAGCTATAGCGTATAGCCTCAGTGTCTATGATAAGCTTCATTCCGTCAAGGCTCTCTCCGCTGGCCTCAAAGCTCAGATTTACACGCCTTGCTTTACGCAGGGCGTTGGCGATACCGGCCAAATCATCACGGCTTACTAAGG
>Ga0307428_1001520_pt1 | contig 11638 bp, 5 predicted proteins | sample SalMarWE160240MG_FD_202161 | JGI IMG/M metagenome (GOLD analysis project Ga0307428, IMG submission 202161) | Salt marsh sediment microbial communities from the Plum Island Ecosystem LTER, Massachusetts, United States - WE1603-240 | ecosystem: Environmental > Aquatic > Marine > Intertidal zone >...
GAGTTTAAATATTTCGCATTTTCGCCTCGAATACGGTTTTGCCCCGGCAGCCTTTTCAGCGATTCAATCAGCAGGGCCGCCTGAAAATCCGTCATCCGATAGTTGCCCGACTGGATCAGGTCACCTTCGCTGCCATAGAGTCCCGCACCTTTATCGTCGGACTCTTGATTCTCGGGTCTTCTGCCGCAATTTCGAAGCGCATCGAGTTTTTCGAACAATTCAGGATCGCTTGTTGTAAGGGCCCCGCCCTCTCCTGCTGTCATGATCTTCGAAAGCTGAAAGCTGAAACTTCCGACATCACCGATGCTGCCTGCTTTCTTGCCCTTAAACTCGCCCCCGTGCTTGTGTGCGCAGTCCTCGATCACCCTGAGATTGTGCTTGCGAGCGATCCCCATAATGGCATCCATGTCGGCAAAACATCCGTAAAGGTGCACGGGGATAATCGCTTTGGTTCGCGGCGTGATTGCCTTCTTCACCTCAACTGGATCGATGCACCAGTTGTCTCGTCTGACATCTACGAACACGGGAACGGCATTGACATCCAGTACCGCGCCGGCCGTCGCCTGCCATGTCAGACCGGGGACAATTACCTCATCGCCCAGTCCGACGCCGCACGCCTCCAGAGCGAGCTGCAAAGCGACGGTTCCGTTAGCTACAGATATTGCATATTCTGTCCCGATGAATTTCGCAAAGGCCTTGTTGAACTCCAACTCCTTCGGGCCGTTATACGACCAGACCCCGCTCCTTAAGACCTCAAGCAGACCTTTCTCTTCCTTTTCATCCCATACAGGCCACTTGGGCCATGGTTTCGCTTTGGCATCCCGTAGAGGCTTGCCGCCATTTATGGCTAACTTGCTCATTCTTTATTTCCTTTCCTAATGTCCATAAAAACTCGGCTGCAACAGGATAACAAACTTATCTGACAGTTGCAACCGTCCCCTCTATTCTGTACCATCAATTATATAATTAGAGTTGATTCCTAATGAACAATGTGGTCAATGGCAAGGCTATGAATAACAGTGATTCTCAATATGATAGATTACTCTCAGCCGGCTGGAAGATTCAGGCGTCCTCAGAAGTGAATCAAGTGTTGGAAAAGATTTCCATGCCGGATTTTGACACGCGCCGCTGGTACCCGGCGAGTATCCCATCAACAGTGTTAGCTGCTCTGGTGGAGAATGGCGTTTATAAAAATCCTTATTTCGGCATGAATCTGAGCGAAATCCCCGGCGAACCGTACGAGAAACCGTGGTGGTATCGAACGGAATTTGAACTTTCTCAGAAAAATGCCACCGGAACAGTACTGCTTGAATTCGACGGTATAAACTACAGTGCGGACATCTGGCTGAACGGAAACCGAATCTCGCCGGCAACAAATGTCAGAGGTGCCTTCCGCCGATTTCAATTCGATATCTCAAAATTCGTTTCCGAAGGCACCAACGCGCTTGCTGTAGAGGTTATTCCTCCGAAGCCGGGGGATTTTTCCACCGGTTTTGTCGACTGGAATCCCTCGCCGCCCGACCGCAATATGGGTATTTTCCGCAGCGTCAGATTGAGATTTTGCCGGAGCGTCTCAATCGAACAGCCTTTCGTTCAAACCAGATTAAACCTGAAAACGCTCAACGAAGCGACGCTCACCGTCACAGCAGAGTTGGCCAATCACAGGCATCGCAGCATATCGGGAATCCTCGAAGGTAAAATTGAATCGTTAAAATTCAGCAAGGCTGTTAATATAGAACCACAAGGGCGAAAAACCGTAGAGTTCACAGATCTGAGAATCAAGAATCCGAGAATTTGGTGGCCATATCAGTTAGGCCGGCCGAATCTGTACGATTTGAATTTGAAATTTACGGCGGATAGCGAGGCCTCTGATGTCGCACGTGTAAGATTCGGAATTCGTGAAATCGAAGACTATACGAACGAAGAAGGGCACCGCGGTTTCAAGGTCAACGGGAAAAAAATCCTTATCAAAGGAGCCGGCTGGACGGACGACCTGCTGCTTGCCGACATGCCGCAGACCATCGATGCCCAATTGAGATACGTCAGGCACATGAATCTCAACTGCATCCGCCTTGAGGGCATCTGGGGCAGGGACCATACGCTGTACGACTTGTGTGACCGGTACGGCATATTGATGATGGTCGGCTGGAGCTGTCACTGGGAGCACGAACAATACATCGGAAAGCCGGTCGACGACCGCTATGGGGGCGTGACTTCTCCGGCAGATATCGAACTGATCGCCCAGTCGTGGCAGGACCAGGTACTCTGGCTGAGAAATCACCCGAGCATCTACGTCTGGACCGTCGCCAGCGATAAGGTGCCGATGCCGGAGCTGGCGCGAAGATATATAGAGATTTTTCGCCGGCACGATCCATCCCGTCCCTACCTGGCATCGACGGGCGGCGTCGGCAGCGAACAGCAAATCATCGGCAAAGACGTCGTCATCAGCGAAATTTGCGGCCCCTCGGGCGTCAAGATGCTCGGCCCTTATGCGTACACACCGCCGGTCTACTGGTACACGGACAAGACTCTCGGCGGAGCTTATGGTTTCAACACGGAGACATCGCCCGGAGCGGTCGTGCCTGTACTTGAGAGCATCAAAAAGATGATCCCTGAAGAGCATCTCTGGCCAATTGACGAATTCTGGGAATTTCACTGCGGACTGAACGAATTCCGCACGCTGGATCGATATCGCGAAGCGATAAATCACCGCTATGGCGAGCCGGCCGGCGTCGAGGAATTCGCCGGAAAAGCACAGGCCCTGAATTACGAATTGATGCGGCCGATGTTCGAAGCGTTCCGGGCCAATAAAGACGCCGCCACCGGAATCGTCCAGTGGATGCTCAACGCCGCCTGGCCGAAAATGTACTGGCAGCTTTATGACAAGTATCTCATGCCGACCGGAGCGTTCTACGCCGCAAAGAAGGCCTGCGAACCGCTGCATCTGCTCTACAATTACGGCGACCGCGGTATTTATATTGTTAACGACCATTTGACAACGTTCCGGAATCTGAAAGCGACCATTCGTGTGCTGGACATAAATTCCACGGAAGTCCTCAACAGGACATTCGCGATTGACGCCCAACCTGAATCGTCGGCTAAAATCTTCGAGCTTCCCGAATTCAATAACATCAGCACAACGTATTTTCTCGATCTCAGGCTCAATAATGACAAGGGTATTGAAATCGGCAATAACTTTTACTGGCTGTCAACCAGGCCGGATGTTTTGGACTACGACGCTAAGGTCGAGCCCTGGCCCTATTACACGCCCAGCAAAGAATTCGCAGACCTGACTGCACTGAATTCGCTGCCACCTGCAAAAGTTAAATTCGAGTATCATACCGAGAGAACCGGCGAACAGACGAAATTGACGGCAACGCTGCACAACGCCGGCGATACAATCGCATTTTTCATCGAGTTGAAAGTGGCGGAGAAGAAAAGCGGCGAAACAATCCTGCCGGTCTTCTGGGAAGATAATTATGTAAGTCTGCTTCCCAGCGAAACCAGAACCATCGAGGCCACATTTTCAGCCACAAATGACCAGGCCGTCCTGACCATCAACGGATGGAATCTGGAAAGTTCCTTCAAAGAGTAAAAGCCGCTCTTTAAGCCTTGATTGTGGTTTTATCATAAGTGTAGTTAAGCTTGCCTCCAATTTTCTTGCAATGCCGGCCTGTTCGTTGTAAAGTAAGCAAAATACGAAGGAGCAGTGGCCGAGCGGCTTAAGGCGACGGTCTTGAAAACCGTTTTACCGAAAGGTAACGGGGGTTCGAATCCCTCCTGCTCCGGTAAGAGGGGATCGAACACCCATAGATGCCAGGCAGATACCACGGGGGTTTGACGCCCCGGCGTCGTGGCCGGTGCCTGGCACCCGGTGTCTTCTCGGAATCCCTCCTGCTCCGTTAGGAGCGGTTCGAAAACCCATAGATGCCAGGCAGATACCACGAGGTTTTGACGCCCCGGTGTCGCGGCCGGTGTCTGGCACCCGGTGTCTTCTCGGAATCCCTCCTGCTCCGTTGGTGTCAGGCTTTGATTGGGTTTGTTTGGCTTTGAATTGGCTTTGTTTTTTCGCCGACCCAAAGCGTGAAATTCTTCATAATCACCTTTCATATAGATACTTAAGCTCATTTTGCCATTTCGCAAATTGGGTTTGTTTTTTCAACTTAAGCTCAATTTTTCGTCGTTTTCTTCTCTTTTTCACCTGTTTTTTTCATCATTTTGGCTTTTTTTCAAATTGTTTTTTCAACCCCACAGCAGTGCTGGGGGCTAACATAAATTGGGTTTGAATTGGCTTTGTTTTTTCGCCGCCCCGGCCCATTAAAATCTCCGTAAACCATTGTTAATATTGACTTAACGTCATTTTGCCCATTCGCAAATTGGCTTTGTTTTTTCAACTTAACCACGAATTTACACGAATAAACACCGGATTTACTCTCATTTTTTGCAATCCAGCACCGCAGGGGTGCGGGCTAAACTGTATTCTGACCCATTAATTCTTAATTCTAAACTCACCATCCTGTTATCCTGTCTACTGTATTCTATTCGTTATACATTATACGAAAAATCACACTATAGGGCGGGGGAATTCCAGAAAAATCTCCGTGAGACGGTGCTTTTTGCGCGTATTGCGTGATCGGCCAGCCGACAGGATGGCGATTAATTCAATTTCTCTTTTAATTCCACGTAAGAAAACGGATATTTGCCCCACTTTCGCCATATTCTTAAGACAGGATCAACATGGACTTCTCCAGTATAAACCTTAGAAAATGAATTAATTCATAGGTGTTACTCCATATGCTAAATTCAGTCTGCTAAGAACCCAAAACCGTTTTCAGTTTAATGACAACATCCGAAATATTTAGCTCTTTGCTTTTAGATGTGTAGAATTTTAGATCTAGCTTTTCTATGAAGATGTTGAGAAAGTTTATATGCTGAATCAACCCGATATTTTCATTTACAAAATCTTCTGTGGCTTTTCTTACGCTTTGATAGTTTTCGTCCGATTGCAAAGCTATCGCAGCCAAGGCGTCCAGAATAACTTGTCCAAAATAATCATAATCAGCTTTTATAAAGTCGGGTTGATAACTTATTTTCAGCAATTCGATGAGATAAGGAACGGCCTCAAGAGTACATAGGGAACCAAGAGGAGACTTCTCAAAATGCGTTTGTTCTGGCGATTTCTTGTTCGTCCTCACCCAGTTAACAAAATATTTCAATCCTTCCATGTCCTGTAGTTCAATTAGCTTCTGCGAGCTCCTCAATTTCCCTTCCTCGTTAGCAGTTTGAAGCAAGGTAAGAAGATATTCATGACAGACGTCACTATCGCTTTCGAGTAGCTTCTCAATCACATTCCATTTGAAATCGTCTTGAATTTGTATAAGCGCATTTTCAAGATCACTCTTAAATGTCGATGAAAGACCACATATTATATCCAGAGCGATTCTCCTTACGCCTTCTTCTCTATCAGAGTTTTCAAGCTCCATCAAAGCGTAAGGAAGAACATCTGATACCTTGCATCTTCTGCCGTAATCGAGATGGTTTTCCAAAACATGGTCGTTCTGAATCCCTTCGTCCAAATTGTTGAGAACTATAGTAGTCATCTCTTGCTTGCTCAACAGTGATTCTATATACTCAATCCCGACATATTGCCCTCCTTCTGACCAATCATAGGAAATTAAATCTAAAAGGACCTGTTTAGGATAAGACAGCTTGAACTTTCTTAGAAAATACCACAAGAATATAGCTAGGGAACTAGAGCTAGATGAGTCTTTCGATTTTGTGACCAGGGCTGTTCTAAAGTTGACCCTATCTAAGTTTGTATAGCACCAATTTTCTACCCACTTCTTTTGTTCATCTGTTAGTATAGTATCTTCCGTATGGTTTAGTTTCTCGTAGACATTAAAAATGCAGAACCAGCCCCAATCCCAACCATTAACGGTTTGGGCAACGTTGCTATATGTCACAGGGCCTTCTCTCGCAAAATTACGAAGTTGACGCATCGCCAGATCTGAAAAATATGGATTGTTCCAGCGGGCCGTCTGTACGTCTGAGATTTCCCTATCGGTTAGACTTTCTTTATTTTCAGTTTCGAAAATTAGTTTAATTTGGTCTAAAAAGGCTTCTCTATCAAAAAGCAGACCAAAATCACGTTGCGCACGTTCCTTCCTTTCTTTTTCATAATCTCGCTCTTGCGGAAGAGGAAACTTATTATCTGTCCGAGCACTTATGAGATCATTGAAAGTTGAATATAGGTCGGGATTTTTCCAAGATAGGAAATTGCGGAAGTTCAATACATCATCGTCTTCTATATTCCTTTGTTCAAATTGTTCAACGAAAAATTCAATGCACTCTGTGTTTGCCACGAGTGCTACAATGCTCCAACGTTTTGTATCGTTTCCCTCTTGGGATAAATACTCTCTGAAAATCTCAAACCGCGTTTTTGTCTTGTCAAAAAAGACTATAAGTTGACTAGCTTGTTCTTCTAAATTGTTTTCGATAAGAACTTCTAGCAAATCCTTAATCATCTGATACAACGCAAGCTCTTTCCGAAAGGCATTGACCGCATTCTCAGCGATCACTGAAATACTCTTCTCAAGAACTGTATCGCTCAAGTCCTGAGGGTGATCAGTAAAATACTTGATAATCTTCATTATGGAATTGGGAGATGTGGCTTTTTCAAGTCCTATCCGTAAATGCCAATGTTCATCGAAGAGTCGACTCCGTGTGGAAGAGAGATCGAATCTAACGTAACGCAAGCCATTTAGGAATATGTCGATATTGTCATCGAGGTAGGTGCTATTGTGAAGAAAGTAGTAGAGTCCGTATCTCAACCATTCTTTCTCAGATGCTTGCAGTGTTTCAACGATCTTTTTAACAACGTTCTGATCATTTAGTTTTAAATCGGCTAGTGCAATTAGTGCACAATTTTGAACATGATCGCCAAATTTTTCTCCAACAGCACAACCAACGAGAAGCTCGCAGGCGTGACTTCGCTGATCCAATGGGATTTCCAGATGTCCTAGCAACTTAATGGCATTGCTCACGGTCGTATAATGCTCAGTTTTCTCTATTTCGGCGAGCAAGAATTCAACAATCTCATCTGACTGGCCAAACCTGGCTAACTCAGCATATCTGAATTTATCATGATTTATCCAAATCCGCTTCTCTTTGTAGTGATCGAAGATTCTCTTGAAGATGTTGATTCGAGTGCCGGTTTCGATCCTGTCTATTTCAAACCTGACGGCCACCTCTGGTTCTTTTTCTATAATCCAATCAATCAAATCATGATCATCTCGGATGCTAATGAGAAAAGAAAGAGTGTTTGACCAGGAAGGGATTAATTTTCTGTGGTCGGGTTCAAAGAACATGAGATCCTTCAAAATTGAAAGACTTTTGTTTGAAAGATATCTCGCAGCAAGATATTCCTGGAAGTTGTTATGCTCAAATTGCCACTTTAGTTCCTCTGAATCATCCTTCTTCCAAACCGTACAGTGTTCTATTAGTTCTCGCGAAGGCTCCTCTTCTATGATTCGGCAGTATTCATCATTTGAGATGTAGTTTCTTCCAAGGATTTCAATTCCCAAAGCAAGCTTCTGAAGTGTTTGAAAAATGGTTGTTTGATTCTGTCTCAAAGGTATCGTTGTTCTATAGTGTTCAATATCTTGTTCGATCCGATTTGCCAATAGCTGTTCGAATATCTCGCCTTTATGACTCGGCAGTGCATGGCTCTTGCTGAATAACTCAACCAAACGAACCAAATAGAACGGTATTTTCAAAAGATCATATAATCGCTTATTAGAAACATCCTTAAAGAAATCATCTGACTTCTGATCTAGCGAATCTTTAATATAACCTTCGATTTCCTTTTCGTCTAATTCAAGGAGCACATAAGTAGAAAAACCGCTTAACGTTCCGGATAATTGTTCTGTTTCAGAATCGTAGAAATTCGTTCTACATGACACAACAATATGTATTTTCGGGTGTTGTTCAGCAAATAGCTCAATTTGTCTGATGGCATCTCTCTTGTTCTTGCTCTCTATTTCATCTAAACCGTCAAGAATAACTGCGATCTTGCTTTTTGGGATTTCCTCCCAACCAGAGGGCAACAATTCTGATAGACTCTGGTCGACATACTTATTGAGCGTAACTAAAAAGGGATAGAATGGACTTTCAGCTTTTGAAAAATAAGCAGCAATTCTTTTTAGTTCGGTTGTCTTTCCAGTGCCAGCATCACTGACTAGGGCAACCCGTTTGGAATCTGATACAATTTCCAAAGTGTCCTTGGCTTGTCTATCCCTGAAGTAGAGACCTGAAGCATAATCCTCTCTCGGGCATGCTCTCCTCTGAAGGTAGGGTTCAGGGGCACAATACACTATTCTTGAAACATCTGGTTCTCTCGCTATTAGCAGGTCGAAATTGTCTACAATTTTCGAAAGATGATCGCGCATCTTCTTTCTAAACGATTCTTCACCCTCAAAATCAATGGAGATTCCGAGACTTCTGATTCTTTCCTTAAACTTAAGAACCTCAACCATTTGTTGTGCTTGGTCTACATCGTTAGGGCAGAATTTATCACGCTTGAAATAGAATTGAATAATCGGCCTTTTTTTCTTTTTGTAGTTATCAAGGGCAAGTTTAAATTCTTCTTCTGTGGGGGTGAGCCCATTCGCCTGTTTATCCCCGAAGCGCGTCCACGCAATGCCAACGTATATATCGTAGTCATAGCGACCTATCTGTTCGTTAATAATGACTTGTGCGCCTTCCCCTGTTATGACGGGAACGACATCCTTTTCCCAGTGAATAGGCACTATTTCTGTGCTCTTTGAAGCACGAAGGGTTTCCGTGAGCTGTCCACATGTTTCCTCGACTATCCTTCTCTCATCCTTGACATCACCTGGACAAGATATGAAAACATGAAGCCTTCGGATGTTCCTAGTCTGCATTTTTCATTTCTCGTATTGATCTTTCGCTATCGTTTTACTTGTGGTGCATATTCTGGAGACTATATTATTTCGCATTAATGATCCGTGTAAGTCCGCGTAAATCCGTGTTTATTTTCCGCCATATTGTCATTTCCACAATTATCTCTATGCGGTGCGGATCTCTCAAAGACTTAAGACTAACACTTTTTGGAGAAGAAAGCAAAATCTGGTTTAAAATTTCCTTGATAAGCGACCCGCACCAGTGGTGCGGACAAAAATTCGTATTGCGTACTGCGTATTGCGTTCCTCGTGATTCTGAATTCTAAATTCTCAATTCTGCATTTTTCTACCCGGCGTCGCAGGGGTGCGGGCTAAGCGGGTTTTGGCGAGAAGGAAAAGCGAGCCATCTGGGCCCTGTCTCCGAGCTGCCGTTCGATCCGCATTAGCTGATTGTACTCAGCGACGCGTTCTGATCTCGACAGCGACCCGATCTTGATCTGTCCGACATGCGTGCCCACGGCAAAGTCGGCCTCGAAGGGCAATTCGGTTTCACCCGACCGGTGCGAGATAATACAGGTCATATCGTTTTGATGCGCCAGCTTGATGGTCTTGAGTGACTCTGTGATAGTTCCGATTTGATTGACCTTGATAAGGACGGAATTTGCGGCCTTTTTCCGGATTCCCATTTCCACGCGTTCGACGTTAGTGACAAAAAGATCGTCGCCGACAATTTGAATCGCATTATCGGTTTCTTTCCAAAGATGGGCAAATCCGTCCCAGTCCTCTTCCGCCAGGCCGTCCTCGATGGAAACAATAGGATACTTCCTGGCCCATTCGACATAAAGCTCGACCATTTCATCGCTGGTCAGGTCCTTGCGCCCGTCTTTTTCCAGGTGGTATCTATCGTTTTGATGCAGTTCCGAGGCCGCAGGATCCAGCGCGATTCCGATTTGCGTGCCGGGGGTGTACCCCGCCTGTTCCATGGCCTCCATTATCAGTTGAAGAGGTTCCTCGTTCGAACTGACCGGTGGAGCGTAGCCGCCTTCATCTCCTACGGTAGTGGGCCAGCCTTTTTTGTGAATGATCTTGCCAAGATGATGGAAGATTTCCGCGCCCCAGCGCACCGCCTCGACGATAGACGGCGCGCCAATCGGCATGATCATATACTCCTGCATATCGGCAGAGCCTTCGGCATGTTTGCCGCCGTTCAGCACGTTCATCATGGGTATCGGCATGGTATACTTCTCTACCGGACGCTCATCGATCAGGCTCGCTACATACTCAAAAAATTGAACTCCCTCGGCCAGGGCACCGGCCTTCAGGCAGGCAATAGACACCGATAAAATGGCGTTGGCCCCCACCTTCGATTTGTTGGGAGTACCGTCGATTTCCAGCAGAAGATTATCAATACCCGCCTGGTCGGTGACATCGCGTCCCATGACAGCGGGCGCAATCATCTCATTGACATGGGCTACTGCCTGTAACACACCTCTGCCCAAATAACGCCGGGGGTTGCCATCGCGCAATTCCAATGCTTCATGTATTCCCGTCGAGGCTCCTGACGGAACCATGGCAGTGGCCATCAATCCGTTCTCCAGAATCACAATTGCCTCGATCGTCGGATTGCCTCGCGAATCCAACAGTTCCTGTGCAGTAACTTTCGCTATTTTCATTATTTTCCCAAATCCCAATTAAACCAATTCGTTTACTTTCTATAGCTTGATTCAGGACGTTTGTCAAGTTTGACTTTTCAGAATACCTTCAAATCGCGGTTTGCAGACAGTCCGGAGTTGGTTAATGAGGTTATCCGGGCCATATCTGTTATAGCTGAAAAAAAATACCAACAGTGTATAAGGAGAAGTGGTGAGAGCAGCAATTCGCCAGGTTGAAGGCTGCCAACGAACAACTCCGGCATGAAATAACCGGAAGCGACCAGGTCATTGAAGAGACCGAATCTCGCCGTCCTCGAACTATTGGCAGCTTCGGCAAGAAGCAAAGCAGGATACTCAATCCTCCCGGAGCCCTCGCTGAGGACAGTTGAGGGCGCAAACTTTTGATATCATTTGTGTCCGATTAAGGCTCAGAGACATGGCATGACTTTACGCCACAAAAGGCTGTGAACATGATGATTGTAGATTCTCACCATGGCCCGCGATTCCGTTCACAGATACCTTATGGATTCTTACCGAGCGGGTCGTAATAGCGTTTCGGTATATCTTCTCCCGTTGTTTCTTTGATGGTAGTCACATGACCGTCCAGCCAGAGGCAATTGAGTTCCCCACCTGTTTCATAATCGTTACCATAATTTCTTATAGAATGCCTGAAGATACCACGATACCAGTTCGACCGGCCGCCGCCCTCCCTGTAATGTGTGAGATTTATGCCGCTTGAATCAGGGCATAGCATATCGTTTCCATTCTCGATTCTCGGCTCCATATGGTCGTGTGAGACGATGACTTCCGCATGATGCGGGATAGCAGCAGTTCTCTCCCTGGCCAGCCAGCCATTCATGGAATACGCAGAATTATTTATCTCACCTTCGCCGTCATATAGCATGTCTGTTGCTACCATCTGAGAGAAGTTTTTGAAGGTCTTGCAGCCGAAAATCTCCGCCTCCTTTATATAGTCCAGGTAGATAACGCCCCAATATGAATGATGGTCGCCGGCAGTCAGCAAGTTTCCGCCGGGGGTATACCAGAGATGCCCGTTACAGTTGC
>Ga0307428_1001521_pt1 | contig 11635 bp, 10 predicted proteins | sample SalMarWE160240MG_FD_202161 | JGI IMG/M metagenome (GOLD analysis project Ga0307428, IMG submission 202161) | Salt marsh sediment microbial communities from the Plum Island Ecosystem LTER, Massachusetts, United States - WE1603-240 | ecosystem: Environmental > Aquatic > Marine > Intertidal zone >...
ATCCAAGATTCTATGGGCTGGTTTGATGGTCATCTTCATGAATTTGAGATAAATAATCCACTAACTGGACTAAAAACACTGATAGGAATTCCAGAGGAAGAGTTCGCAGATTATAAAGTTCTTCCTGATTGGAAAATAAAAATAGCGGACTACTTTTTAAGGGAAAATAAATCAGCAAATTACATATATGATTTTGGTGATAATTGGGAACATAAAATAACCCTGGAAAAGATACTCCCCAAAGAAAATAACGTTACTTATCCCCTATGTGTTAAAGGAGAAAGAGCTTGCCCTCCGGAAGATTGTGGCGGAACATATGGATATGAAGATTTTTTAAAGATTATAGGGAACCCCGATGATGAGCAACATGAACGAATGTTAGAATGGATTGGTGGGGAATTTAACCCGGAACATTTTGACCCAAATGAAGTCACTTTTGATGACCCAGTTGAACGTTTTAAAATTGCCTTTGGCAAAGGATAAGAAGTTTTAAAATATGTAATCGAAGCATTAATAGAAGAAACCGAGGAAGGTTGTCTGATAAGAGATGAAAATAAAGGACTTATGACCATTTATTTAAAAACAGTAATTGATTGTTTGAATACGTAATCCAATGATTATTATTTATAGTAATAAAATCTTAAAAGATTTTTTTCAAAAACTAAGAAAAGGGGCCAATACTACGAGTTTCGAAACAAATTAATTAATCTTTTTTATAAAACAGCTACCGGGAGTAAGAAAATTCGAAATCTTCTTACTCCCGTTGGGCTAATCTTCTTTTTCAGTCTTATTGGATTATTTATTATAGTATCTCTTTGGACTGATAAGTTATTACATTTTCCCAAGCTTATATCTTATCCCCTAAATCTTAGTATATCTTTATTTATTTTCACTTTAGGTTTATTCTTAATACTATGGTCAATTTTAAATTTTATAAAAGTTAAGGGAACACCAGTACCTTTCAATCCACCACCAAAATTAGTCACTACTGATCCTTATGCTTATGTAAGAAATCCCATGCTTAGTGGTGTTTTTATTTTAATGTTTGGACTTGGTATCTTGTTTAGATCAATTTCTCTGGTTTTTATATTTACTCCCCTTTTCGTTTTACTTAATTATTTGGAGTTAAAGGCAATTGAAGAACCAGAACTGGAAAACCGCATTGGTAAAAAGTATCTCAAATATAAGAAAAAAGTTCCGATGTTTTTCCCAAAATTTAAGAAAAAATAAATTACTATCACCATAGACGATGGATTTCTAAGTTTTATTAAAGAAGATGTTTAAATGAGTATATATATTTTAATGAAAATACTTGAATCTGCCCCGAACAGGTATGACCGAGGTATTTATATTCTTACCCTGGGAAAATTAGATAAAATTTATAATCGTTTAACATCATATGTAAAAAAGGGCCAGAAGGTTCTTGACCTCGGCTGCGGGACTGGAGCATTAACTTTAAAGGCCGTTCAGAAAGGCGCAAAAGTAAAAGGAATTGATATTAATCTCCAAATGTTAGAAATCGCCGAAAAGAAAGCAAAAAAAATTAAATGTTAGCCAAAATATAGAATTATTCGAAATGGGAGTTACAGATTTAGAAAGAGAAAAATCAGGCAATTACGATGTGGTAATGAGCGGTCTTTGTTTTTCAGAATTAACTAAAAATGAATTGATTTTTACCTTAAAAGAAGTAAAAAGAATATTAAAACCAGGAGGACTTCTCCTTATTGCAGATGAAGTAAGACCTAAAAATATTTTCAAGAAAATCTTAAATGAGATAATAAGATTTCCCTGGAAAATAATTACTTATATTATTACCAAACTACTACACACGTCATAGATAATTTACCAAAAAAGATTAAAGAAAGTGGTTTATCAATAGAATTAGTAAAATTAAATAATATAGAAAATTTTATCGAAGTAGTAGCAAAAAATTCAAAGCAAAAAGCAAAGATAGAGGAATAAAATAAAAATGAATATATTTAATTATATCATCATTAATATTATTGAAACTTTATTAAGAATGTTCCCTTTTCCTTGTAAGACAGGTCTAATTAATATCGGAAATCCAGATCAAAACTCTCCTGTTTTTTTAACCTGTAATTTCCATCTAACTGTAGAAAGAGTAAAAAAAGCATTAAGAGGAATAAATTGTTACCTACTTGTAGCTAATAGCAAGGGCATCAATGTCTGGTGTGCTGCTACCGGAGGACATTTTACCAATCATAGTGTTATTTCTATCCTCAAGACCAGTGGTATCGAAAAACTTGTGTCCCATAGAAAAGTAATATTACCCCAGCTGGCCGCTAGTGGTATCGAAGCTAAAACTATTAAAAACAAGACTGGATGGAAAATAATCTGGGGGCCGGTATATGCTAAAGATATTTCCCTCTTCATAAATAATAATTTTCAGAAAACCTTACCAATGCGAGAAGTTGAGTTTCCCTTACCCCAACGTATTGAAATGGCTATTGCCTGGGCTTTTCCTATTTCCACTATATCCTCTCTAATTATAATTCCATTCTGGCCTAAAGACATACCCTCTCTCGTATCTATAATATGGCTATTATCCTTTTTAATCTTTACCTCTTTCCCTATCTACCAACACTTATTAAGCTCTAAAGGAAAACGGATTGGTTTTATCTTCTTTGATTTTGGGAGAGGAGGATTTCAATTAATCTTATTGGCTGACTTTATATTTATTCTTACTTTTTATCAACTATTTTATAGTGATTTTTCCTGGGAATTTACCTTTCGTTGGAGTTTTATTTCCCTAATCATTATTCTCATTTTAAGCATAGATTTAATGGGGAGTACCCCTTTATATAAAAGCAGCTTACACGAAGATAAATTATTAAGAGTTATTCTGGATAGGGAAAAATGTAAAGGAATTGGTTTTTGTGAGCAAGTCTGTCCCCGGAATTGTTTTAAAATAGATAAAAGTCGGCAGATTACTACTATTCCCGGTTCAGCTCAATGTATCCAATGCGGAGCCTGTATTATTCAATGCCCCTTTGATGCTTTATACTTTAAGGGTCCTAAAGGTGATATAATATCTCCAGATACTATCAGAAAATTTAAACTGAACCTTATGGGTAAAAGGAGAGGGGAGAAAAATTATGAAATCAAAGAATAGATTCATAAAGACAATTATTATTTTGACTTTATTATTTTTAATAATTTTTATTACATTTATAGAATCCCTCGGGCAAGAACTTACCGGAGAAGAAATTATAAGTAAAGTCAATGAATTAATTAATCAGGATACTGTTCAAGCAAAAGTAAAAATGACCATTACTACCACCTCCGGTCAAAAAAGAATCTTTGTCTATGATTCATATAGTAAAAATAAAGGCGAAAAAAATCTATTGCGTTATATAGAGCCCAAACGAGCAAAGGGGCAAGCCATACTAATGCTTAACTATGCTGATGATATCTGGATGTATTTCCCCCGTACAAAGCGAATACGCAAACTTGCCACTAATTCCAAAAGTCAAAAGATGGAAGGAAGTGATTTCTCTTATGAAGACACCGGTGCAAGTGATGCTTTTATTGAAGATTTCAGCAGTAAAAAACTTGGTTCCGAGAAAAAAGAAGGGTATGATTGTTACAAGATAGAGATGCTGAAAAAAGAAGGCATTGAATCCGGTTATTCACATTTGATTATGTGGATAATCAAAGACAATTTTTATCCAATAGCCATAAATTATTATGACGCGGAAAATCCTAAACTTTTACTAAAAACACTGATTCAATATGATATCAAGGAAATAGATGGAACTCCTACTGCTATGAAAATGGTGATGTATAATAAACAGGAAAATTCCCAAACAAGTATAGAAATGCTTGAAGTAAAATACAACATAGAATTAGATGACAGCCTATTTACTGCAAGAAACCTGCAAAGGAGATAGATAATGCGAGAAAAAATCTTAAGGACTTTAGCTAGGTTGCATGCTCAGCATCCTTGGAAAATGTTGTTCCTGGTACTTGCTATCACCATCATATTGGGTGCTTTTGCCACTCAGTTGGAGCAGAGTATGCGATGGACTGATTTGCTCCCTATAAAGAGTGAAAAGACAATCCAGTACAATAAAGTAATAAATGAGTTTGTAACAGCTACTAATATAATAATAGTAGTTGAAGGTGAAGAAGAAAAAATAAAAGCTTTCGCTGAGGCAGTTGTCCCTCAAATCAAGCTGGCAACTGACCCAAAGGATGGAAAACTTTACGCTAAACGAATTGATTACAAACAGAATATAGATTTTATCCGCGAACATGGTTTTATGCTCATCAAGGCCGACAATCTGCAAAATATGAAAGAGCTATACCAAAACCCCAATTTAGTTCCCCTGCTTACCAATTTAAATAACAGTTTCGAAAAGGAATATGTTGGCCGGAAAGAATCGATTTCTACACGGGAAAAAGAGGATAGTACCATCATTATATTAGACAGCATTGCTAATTTAATTTCTGTCATGCAAGATTATTCTTCCGGGAAAATCCACTCTCCGGAAAAAGCTCAAAATGCTATAGATAAATTATTACTGGGAGAACCTTATCTATTATCTTATGATAAACAAGCTCTTATTATAAACATTATCCCTAATTTCAGCATGACCGATATGGATAAAATGGTTTCGGGAACAGACACCATTCAAGAAATAGTTGATAAAGTGAAAAAAGATTTTCCTGAAGTAAAAGCAGGTCTTACCGGAATGATTCCTCTTGGTCGTGATGAAATGGTATACGGTCAGCAGAGTATGGGTTATACCAGTATATTTGCTTTTATTGCTATTTTAATTTTATTAATTCTTTCTTTTCGAATGTGGGCTGCTCCTCTCTTTGCTCTTCTGAATTTAGTAGTCGGGCTCATTTGGGCAATCGGACTGACTGCCATCCTGGTTAAGAGTTTGAATATTATGACTTCAATGGTAGCAGTAATTTTAATCGGATTAGGAATTGATTTTTCCATACATATAATTTCCATCTTCACCGAGAACCGCTCTACAGGAAAATCGATTGATAAATCTACAGAAGAAACTTTTCTAAAAAGTGGAAAAGGAATATTAACCGCCGGCTTAACAACTTGCGCTGCTTTTTTCGCTTTAGTTATCAGTTCTTCGCGTGGAATGAAAGAAATGGGTATTGTTAGCAGTACCGGTCTGCTTGCTATATTAATTGTAACTTTTCTTTTGCTACCTTCCCTATTAGTATTACGGGAACGTCGTATAGAAAAGAAATTAGCGGAAGGAAAAATAAAAACAAAACCGATTTATAAAGATATTTCCTTCAAATCATTCGGGAAGGGATGCAGCTGGTTATCCGGCCGTTATACGGCTACTTTAATTTGCGCAATACTAATTACTATTTTTTTATTAATTTCTGCCTTAAAAATATCTTTTGACCATAACTATATGAACATGGAACCAAAGGGATTAACTTCCATCACCCTGCAGGATACAATATTGGATAAATTTGACTTAAGCATGGATTATGCCTTACTTTTAACTGACAGTATTGAAGAATCAAGAGAAATGGCTAAAAAACTGAAAAATGTAAAATCAGTAGCGCTGGTTGATGATATCTCCATCTATTTACCATCTTTTGAAGAACAGCAAAAACGAATTCCTGTTATCCGGGAAATTAATCAAGCAATATCAAGCGCGACATTAAAAGATGATCTTACAGAAACTGAATTTAACCAGCTGGTTTTAGAATTAGAAAGATTAAAAATGAATATTATGGAAATCCAGGATATGGCTTTTATCGGAGGACAAGATAAAGTAGACAGGAAATGCAGCGAAATCCTAGGAAATCCCGATAATCCTCAGTCAAAAAACATAATTAGTGAATTTATTGATTCTTTAGAAAATAATCGCTTGAAAAGTATAAAAGGATTGGAAGAATTTCAAAAATATGCAGCACCTTGTTTTAAAAAATCTGTTCTTGAAATGTCTACTTTAGAAAACATTAAATTTGAAGACCTTCCTCTATCTATTCTGGATAGATATACTAACCGGAATCGGACTCAATTCTTAATGACCATTTTTCCTTCAGGAAATATGTGGCAGGATGCAGATTATCTTAATCGTTTTACCAACGATTTAGATAGAGTAAGTAAAAAAGCAACCGGTATGCCCCCGGTAATGAAAGAACTTATCAGGATAATTGGTATCGACGGAAGAAATGCAGCACTATTGACTATTTTAGTAGTTTTTATGCTCTTATGGCTCGATTTCCGCAAGATTAAATATGCCGTAATAGCAATGATACCTTTAGTAGCTGGGTTTATCTGGATGATTGGTTTAATGAAATTAACCGGTATGCAAATTACTATTGTAAATGTAATGGGATTGCCGATGATTATTGGTATCGGCATAGATTATGGAGTTCATGTTGTTCATCGCTGGCGCATTGAAAAGACAGGAAAAGTAAATAAAATCTTTGCCAGTACAGGAAAGGCTATTCTTCTTAGTGCCCTCACCACAATGTTAGCCTTCGGTTCTTTAATCTTTTCCATCTGGCGTGGATTTGGTAGCCTGGGCGGAGCAATGTTTATCGGTGTTGGTGCCTGTTTCCTCTCTACGGTAATAATTTTATCAGGTATCATTGGATGGATAGAAAGAAAAGCTAAATAATATAATTTTTTGGGAAATAACCGGATTAATAGGAACAATAAATTTTCTACATATTTAAAACTACGGGTCTTGATAAATAGCAATTTCGCGTGACAAAGCATAAGTCGCCCTAAAATTAGGTTAATATAGGCGTTATTTTCTAATCGACTTACAATCTTATACCGTAATGATATTCTACTTAAAATCTTAGCAAGCTCTATTTCTATAAAAAAATTAATTTATTAGTACAAATTAAATAATTATAAATTGTATAAAATTAAAACTCTAAAGAGGGTATTGAATTAAATTTTTTAAACTAAACACTTATAAATCTTTATAGACTTGCTCTATTCTGAAATTTTCCTTGGCTTTAATTCTTATTATTTATTCTTCAAAGTCTAGCTACAATTAAGAATTAAAATACTGTTTCACTAACAATATAACAAATAGAAAATTTTAATTATGTAACACAATATTGTTTTAAATACTAAAATTACTAATTTTATTCACAGTAAGCAGAGATGTAATTGGTGTCTTTATATGTATCATAAAGACTGCCAAAAGCATCTGCAATCTGAAAGTCCAGAGAAAAACTTCCATCAATTTGGCCGTTTCCGCAGATGATATTCTTTTCACTTTCACCATCTCCTCCGATAGGAAGTATCCCTGATGTTGGAAAATCAAAATATATTCCTCCACCGATTAATGAACCAGTATTATCGGAAATAGTACTCCCGGTGATAGTAAAAGTACCACTATTATTGAACACTCCAATACATACCTCATTGGCAGAATTATTGGAGATATGACTTCCAGTAATAGTTAGATTTCCACCATTAAGTAATATTCCAAAGCAAAAGCCACTATTCATAAAATTACCAGATATAGTACAGTTATTTATAATTTGATCGCTATTATTAATTTCTATTCCATTTCCAATATTTTCAATCTCATGAGTAATGGTAAAACCATCAATAGTAGTACCTGCCAAAGAACCGTTAAAATTAATCGTAGGTGAACCGTTATTCCCTCGGATAATGGTTGAAGAAGGCCCATTTACACTTTGTAAAATTATCATCTTAGCAGAGGGAAAGGTAATACTTTCATAATACGCACCATCAGAAACTTTTATTGTATCACCACTATCAGCATCATCAAGGGCTGCTTGAATAGTAAGATAATACTCATCTTTTGTAATATTGTGAACCAAAGAAGATTCCCCGTAATGCATGGCAAAGATCATCAGGTCTTCAAAGTCTACCACTCCATCAGGTGGACCACCTCCTGCACTACCGAAGTCACCGGGGATAAGGGCTAAAGAGGTAATGGAAAATAAAAGGATAAAGGCTAATAAAAAGATAAAATATAACCATCTGTAATAATTTATTTTTTTCATTTCTCTCCTCCAAAATATTTTAATATTTATAATTTTAAATATTGCAAAAACTTTTTCTATAATTTTTCCATTCTTATAGATTGAAAAAATAAAAATCAATTTATATTAATTTTGCAATCACTTCCGGTGATATGGTCAATTGAATTATTTTCATTATCTCTTAATTCACTTGCATCAAAGGTTATGGTAGCTGTACCTGAAGCAATCGGATTAAAAGTAACTGTTAGAAGGGTACCGCTTCCACTAATATAGGAATCTATTCCCAGACCGGCAATATCCAAGGTTACTATTCCGCTAACATTATCTATTTTTTGCTCCATCAAAGTGGCATTAAGAATAAAATTATTATCGGTTGATGAATCATATTGGAGTTTATCAGCATTAAAGTTAAGGCTTATACTGGCTCCTTTAAGATGAAAAACATTCTCTACTCTTATCTCAATTTCAACCTTTGAATTAATAGGTACATCCTGTAATAGAGGATTGAAAGATAGTTGAGTTACTTCCTCTTCTTCATCATTTTTGTAAACATAATTTCAAATGATTGGGTCTCAAACAGATTGTTATCAGATACTTTTACTTCGACATTATTTTCCCCTAACTGATTTAATAGGGGAGTCCAACTGATTGAACCACTCGATGAATCAATTTCCATACCTTGAGGTTTTATATTTAGTGAATAAATCAAAACATCTCCTTCAACATCATAGGCATCTATATTATAAATATATTCTTCTCCTACGTAAGCTATTTTTAATGGTTCAGAAATGATATTGGGAGGATAATTTTCCACCTCATCGGGTTGTTCTGAAATAATATTGCAACCAGATATATTTATAAGAGCGAAAAGAACAAAAACAAAAAAAATAACTGCAAAGAAATCTTTTTTTATGTGCTTACAAACTCTCATTTTTAATCATCCTTTTAAAAGTATTTTAATCAAATTTGGTTATTCGTATTATCTTATTATTAAAAATTATTTTTCAAAAAGGGAAATATAAGGGACAAAGCTTTTAATGCTTTATCCCTTATATTGTTTTTTATTACATCAACTAGAGAATTTATTTTCGTAAGAATCACATATTAGTTATCAATATAAGTAAATCCCCAAGCTCCTGCTGTTGAAACTGCTGCTAACTTGCCTTCTTGGTCAACGCCCTCACCCATAACATACCATTCGTAATATTCACCAGAAATTAAAGAGGGTGCTTGCCCATCTTGATTGTAAATGAAAGTAGAAGTAGTCAAATCTTCAGAATGAGTTGACCAAATATGCTCATCCAAAATTGAATCTTCACATACTCGAAGACGAGTACGTCCAGAATATATAGTTCCCTCATAAGGATAATCAGCTATCCCAACTGGAGACCAGGTAAATGTAGGTTCAGGATCATTTATAGTTGCTCCATCGATAGGTGATTCGAGGTAACTGATCGGAAGCCACGTGTTACGAGTTACTGTTTCACTTGGTTCTGTCTCCCAAGTATCTCCATAGGCAGTGACATAGTAAGAATATATATTCCCTTCTTGAACATTTTCATCCCGCCAGCCATACCAATCATAACCAGAAGGTGCTAATTGAGAAAATACCTCTGTAAATGTACCTCCATTGATACTTTTATATACTTTATAGCCACAGTTACTTTCTTTAAGATAAGCTGTCCATTCAAGTGTTATAGATCGGTAGACACCTTTACTTCTACTTATTTCATCTTCATTTAATTGATAGAAAAATGGGATTAGATTAGCTTTGATTAAATAGTCTAATGTTTCACTTATTTGTGCCGAATTATTCTGAACCCCAGTCCATGCATTAACTTCACCTATGATTACAGAGGCTTCCCCAACATAAACGAAAGATCCTATACCGGCTGTAGAGGTAGATATTCCATCACTACCTTTCCCTTCTACAATACGACCCCAAATATAGCTACTACCTTCAATCAAGGAGGGACCATCATATGTATAGGAGAATATATCAAGATTATTCAATTCAATTTCCCAAACTAAATCCCCTAAACAACCCACCCGCTAAGCAGGTGGGTTTAAGAGGCCTCTAAAGGAGGCCAAATTCTTGTTGGTCACTCTCTTCTTTCTTTTCTCTTTCTTCTTGATATTTTACATATTTTCTAATTTTGTTCTCATCCAGACCTATAGAACTTACACAATATCCACGACTCCAAAAGTGATTTCCCCAGTAGGGTTTTTTCCTGAGAGCAGGAAAACTTTTGAAGAGTTTTATCGCTGTCTTACCTTTTAGCATTTCCATTACTTGGGATATTGATAATCTGGGAGGGATAGAAAGTATCATATGTATATGGTCCTCTTTTACATTCATTTCCAGTATCTCTATATTTCTCCATTCACACAGCATCCTTATAGTTTGCTCTACGAATTCAGCCACTTAAACCTTTTAGTATCCTGTATCTGTACTTTGGAAACCAGACTATGTGATATTTACATTGATAGATTGTATGGGATAATTTTTTCCATTTAGTCATATCTTATCTTAACATATATACCGGTTTTTATGGTAAAACCTTTTGTCCATTACCACCTTCAAAGAAGGTGGTTTTTTAAGGTGAAATAAAGCTGTATCATAGAGAATCATATAAGCTCCAGAAAAATCAAACGGACCATCGGGAAAACTAATACTGTTTTCATACTGCCACATAAAGGTAGGAGCAGAGTCAGTTACTACTTCCTCTTCAATAGAATCTATTACAACAATTCCCGGTAACCAAGTATCCACCGTCATGGTGGTCTTCTTGTCTTTGTAACGGGTACGGGCATAGAGGATATCACCAAAACGGGTGAGAAAGTATTTTTCTCTTTTACCGGTATTTTTTAGTTTTCCTCTTTCTCTTTTGATACGCAGGTAGCTATCTACATCGGTAAGGGCTTTTTCAAAGACCTTACGGGCTATATTCTGTAATATTTCAAAGAGCATATCTTCTAGCGTGAGTTTATTAAAAAATCAAGGCGGGCTATATTCTGTCTTAAAAAACATATCAAGGCTTATTTATCCAATAAAATCAATAGGTTTGAGGGTATTATAATACCATAAATATGTATACACTGATATACATACAAAGCCTACAAGATTACTACAATTATTTAAAACCTTATATGTTAATGATAATTGTTACTTAGAACCTGTTAGTTAAAAGTTAAAACTGGACTAAATTTAAATCAGAATTTTTAGCTTTTTGCATACCTAAAAATTTATCTCTATGCCAGAATCTTACTTCGGATACACCGGATTCTTTATCTGGTATTATCCGAAGTTGTATTCTCTCGTGTAGTGGTGCACCAGGAACTTTTAATTCTAAATTATTAATAGAGACTTTACGATAAGAATTTACCATTCTCTCCACTCTTAAACAGAAGATATCCTTTACTGACTTAAAAGGTGGACTTATCCTAAATTCTCTAAAGAGAGTTCTTTTCTCTCTTATTGCTCTTTGAAATCTAATATAAGGTATCTCCCCGGTAGTAGAATGAACTATCCGGTAATTGTATTGTTGGAGAAGGTTATTTAAAATTAATTGGCCCTTTTTAATATCCCTAACATTCTCTCTATAACAGGTCCTTACCAATCGGTCCTGAATCCACCTGTAGG
>Ga0307428_1001523_pt1 | contig 11630 bp, 10 predicted proteins | sample SalMarWE160240MG_FD_202161 | JGI IMG/M metagenome (GOLD analysis project Ga0307428, IMG submission 202161) | Salt marsh sediment microbial communities from the Plum Island Ecosystem LTER, Massachusetts, United States - WE1603-240 | ecosystem: Environmental > Aquatic > Marine > Intertidal zone >...
ACTCGAGTCTGTAATTATTGACGCAACTGACCAAGTTGTTAGGTAATCTTCTGTTTGGTTAGAGAATTCAAAGGAGTCTTCAACAAGGATTCCAGTTTCCTTGTCCCAGTAGAAATTTATGGAATAATAGTGATGGTATTGAGTTTCATTTTCGGTCCATGAATTTCCATAAGTCATGTTTATGTGATTTGTGTTTCTTACACCGTCTGGATATGTTTTGGCTATTGTCTCGTTTATCGCCCACGTAGAATAATTGCCAGAAGTGTAAATGTTATCATTTACACCAAGATTAGCTGAGATAACCGTAAGAGTCGCGTTCGCTTCATCTCCAGTATCTACGTCCATATAACCATCCCCACTTTCCTCAGTTCCATTTTTGAAATGGGACAAATACTGAACTGATACGTTTGTGCCAGAAACGCCTATAACCGTTATCTTCACCCATTCTGTCGCATTTGCGCTTTCCCAATCTTCGTAATCCAAAGGAGGAAAAATTGCATCTGGATCGGTGGAGTTCCAGCTAACATCGACTTCATAGTTAAACCAGTTACCTTCAGCAACACCAACTGTTCTCTGTTGAGCTGCTGCCGCGGTTACAACCATTGCAGACAACAAAAACACTAAAACAAAATTCAGTAAAACAATTTTTTGTTTCATATCTAACCATACACCACATCGTATGTTTTCATATATAAGTTTTACTAAACGTTACGCCAATGTTGTGACTTACAATTATAACAAGTTTTAACAAAACGGTCCAGAGCCAAACCCACTTCCTTATTCTTAGGTGTGAACCACCAAGTTGCTAATTATAAAGAAATGTTTAATTTGGATTTGGCTTCTACATGTGGATATGCAGCGGGGGTCGCCGAGCCAGGTCAAAGGCGCAGGGCTTAGGACCCTGTCCCATAGGGGTTCGTGGGTTCGAATCCCACTCCCCGCACCATTTCTATCCGCATTGAGTTTGTGAAGATTCTTTTACTAAAGTTAAGTAAAAGTTTCTTCACGAAAACCCTTTTCAACACTTAGTCTCCCTTTTTGGATTAGATGTGGTTACCGTTGGCTGAAGACAAACTGGAGGAAGAGACGTACTCGCTGATTTTCACATCTCTGAAACATCCTATCCGCAGAAGAATACTTAGAATGCTGGCGGACAAGCCGCTGACATTCTCTGAGATTCAGGAACAAATCAACATCGACAGCGGACACTTGAGCTACCATATTGAAAACCTTGGCGGCTTGGTTATGCACAACCAAAATGGAGACTACAACCTATCAAGCATAGGAGTCGCTGCTGTGCGGCTGATGAGTGGTGTTGAAGAACATCCGTCAGTATACTCAAACAAAAAGCCCAAACGCCCACAAGTATTATCCAAAGTTTTCTCACTAGTTTTGGCGACGACTTTGATTGTTATGAGCCTTCACTTTGTCACTTACACAACATCAATATCAACTGCAACGTTAAATCAGGACCGCATCTATCCCACTCCATTCGTTATTGGCGCGGGTCAAACGCTCGAGTTTAACGTTACACTAGAGTACTGGCATTACGCATCAACAATGATTCCTATGGGTAATCTAATAGTCTCACGAATGCTCTATGGCGGTCCCTTTGGTCCCGAGGCATACACCTTTGAAGTGCAACCCGCACCAAACAATTTAACTGCCCAAGCAGCAGGCTCAATGTGGCTTGATTTCAGGCTAAACACTACAAGTCGCACAAAAAATAACACATTTATTCTGATGCCCTTTGGTTTTCCAAACGACCTATTAGTTGACGTTTACACCCCAAACGAAAACAAGTCATTAGGCGAACTCGATTGGACCTACGGCAAAATAGACCATTTCACTTCTCCCATTGTCGAAGTTAATCAGTTAGGCACCTACCGATTTATAATGAAAAATAACGACTCAAACGAATGGACAGGAGTCTTAAGACCTAACGTGGAATGGCAAATTATAGAGAAACCATACTTCTACTACGGAATCATGGGGCTTGTATTCGCAACAGGATACCTTGTCTTTATGTCATACAGGCTCCTAAGTAAATCACAAAAAACACCAAATCAACGAGCATATTAGAAGCCTAATAATACTTCATTGTTGAAAACAAGCTTTTTCCTTGCTAAAAAACTAAATCGTAAAACAAGGCTTTTTAAACACCTGTTTATCTTACGCTGAAAAAAAATCCACGAGGACGTAACTTTTCTTGCAGTTCTCCCCAAGGAATAGATGGGTTATTTGGTGCCTCTTCGAAGGGTTTATTGTCGGATTCAAAATCCTTAAGAACAATCTCTCCACCTTTCCCGCATTCTTCGTTCAGGCATTTGCTAGGGGGTTTTTTTGAAGCTGTCGCAAAAACGCCATTACAGTGACCGCATTTCCATTTACGCTTGACATTCCATAGCCATACCTTAATTTCGTTTTCTTGAAATTGCCAAGCATCTCTTTCGTTCTCTTTTGGAATTATTACTAATGTTGGGCATGGTTGGTCTTTCTTTATTTTACACAATATTTGGTCAACATCAAACTTGTAATCATTTTCAACTTCAATGGCAACCTTCTGATTACCATTGTAGGGGAAATTATATATCGTCACTAAAAGGTCAGCATTCCTTTTGGTTCCTATAAAACCTCTTGGTTCTACTTTGATATTTCCAAAACAAATCATTTTTTTTAGCCAATCATAATTATTAACACGAAGAAGCTCAAGTAAATAATCATCAATTTTTCTCAAATTGACTCAAGAACAAATAGCATTTACAACTTAAAAATTGTTCTTAAAGTCTATCAGATTCACCTAACGATTTCTGAAGTGTCTTAAATGCGAAAAAGGCGGAAAAAGTTAAAGCTGAAAATCAATGTATATTCAAGAAGAAACTTGTAAAAATACAAAAATATAAAAAACAAAATTAACAGAGCAAATGCTAATATAGAAAATTAGAAGAAAGATAAACAGAAAATTAAAGGAAAGCAAAAAGAATGAACGAACAAAATTCGAACAATTAAAGTTGTGAAATTTTTGCTATTTTTACATGTGTTAAAAATCCTCTAAATAAGAAATAAACTACATTTTAGCCTTATTTAATAATTACGTAATTTTTATTATGTTCGAGTAGTTTACGAAAATAAAATAAAACTAAAAGTAAACTAAAAGAAATCTTTTATTAATAATTTATGATGGATTAAGCAAAACTATGATGGCATTCTCCATGACGAATAATAATCGAACCACATTTTTATTTAAATACTGTCTTAATGCAGAGACCTGTTATGGATGTTATTTGCCTTTTTTCGGTTTTATTAACGATTTAAATCCTAGAAACAACTTTGTTCACAACAATTGTCGTTAATCACACATATTATTGCATTTAATGTCTTTTTCGGGGTTTTTTGACAAAACATGCATGTTGAAATTATGTAAATTTTGGTATGCTGTTTTACACATTTTAACGACCATCGGTGTATAAAAAAGTAATATAGCTATGCCGACCCTAACATAATTGCTGGATTCAGCAAACTGAGATTCAGAGGAAAAAACACGGCACTTTGGATGGGTCGTAAAGTTTCCTCTGATTCTTACCCAAGTTCTCAAATATCATATGTAATATTTAAGATTTGCATACAAACCGAACAACAGAAATATTGACTGCACAGTGTTTTAATCAACAGATTAAAAAACCAGTTAAGTTTCAATTTATTTTTTAGTAAAGGAAAACAGTCTTTTTTCAGAAAAACAAAGAAGCATTTACATAATATTTCCCTATTTGTGCTTCTGAATTGCCCAAGAACCATCACAAACAGCGGAATTCAAGCTGAATCCTTCTCTGCAGCATCCGAACTTCAAGTTGTGTTCTTCAGCCAACGCTTTCGCTTTTTTCATCAGGCTAAACCTTAGCTTCTTGGGTAAATATGTGGAGCGACCGATTCGCTCCCCTTCACTGAAATATAGTGGCTTCAGTTTCTCTGCGACTTCTGGAAACACTGCGCTGAATCTTTTCCAATTGTCAGGCTTCACCTTATATGACGAAGAGGTGATATGCAGAGCACCTAAACTGGCAACGGCTTCCACAAGCTCAGCTAAATCATCGTTAAGAAAGGGAATAACCGGGTCAATTCTCACGGTAGTGGGGATGCCCGCCTTAACCAACGTTTCTATTGCCTTAAGTCGCCTCGAAGAAACAGGAGCACCCGGCTCAAGCTTCCTAGAGAGACCATCATCAGCGGTGAGAACAGTAACTGAAACCACGCAAGGAACTTTCCGTAGGATGTCAATGTCTCTGACCACCAAATCAGATTTCGTGACTATCTGAAGACTGCAACAGCTTTCCGCCAATATCTCCAAGCATTTCCGGGTCAAACCAGATTTTTGTTCCAGCCGCGGATAAGGATCAGAAGAGTTAGATATGGAAACCAACTCACCATTCAATCGTGCAGCCTCTCTCTTCAGCCTAGAAAGCAGGTTCTTTTTGGGTCTACAATCATAAAATCGGGGTATGTACGAGGAAGCGTAGCAATAGAGGCACCCGTGGTCGCACCCAGTATAGGGATTAAAGGTCAACTTGTCGGGGCACGTGCACAACCGGGATTTCCAAGGGTCAAAAACAGTAAGTAACATAGCCGAGTTTCCAACAGCAAAAAATAACGAAGCAGCGCCTTATATTTTGATTTGCTTGTCCACACATTTGCGTGGTCATGATCAAACTTTCAAAGAGGACAGACACGGACAATCAATTTTAGGCTATGCCGATTGTGTTGCCAACCCCAACCACCAACACAGTGCTTCCTTCTTTTGTTCGCTCCCGAATAACCCGCCCAAGCCTCTTAAGGACATCATCAACAGAATTGATCAGCGCATCGGTCATCGGCGACAAAACCTCTTTCAGCGACTGCCTGACAATCATCGCATAAACTGGAACATCATGTTTGGTGGCAAGCTCCTCTATCTTGAACTTTTCAACCCCAACTCCACCAATCGCCGCCCCCACGCCCTCCACAACATAACCAGAATCTTCACCCTCCAACTTCATCCCAGCATCAACCATCACAATCAACGACACCTTCCCATCATACTCCCCAATCAACTTAGCCACAGCATCCCCCGGCTTCCCAACAGTTCCACCCGGACCCTTAGCCCTCGTAACAACAACCCTTCTGCCCTCAACAGTCACTTCCGCAGCAACCATATCCTCTGCCACTTCACGCATGCTAGCATCAGCCATCAGCTTGGAGGCAACCAACGGACCCACACCGTCACCGATTGGCTTGCCCTGCTTAAAAGCATCAATAAACGAAAAATAGGCTTCAGCCTCTTCCATAATCATGGGCAACTCCATCTGAATCTGCACAGTACTATATACCGTGCCGCCCTTTTTTCCCGTCAGATAATGATGCCGAACATTACGATAAAGAGAATTCAAGCCCCTAGCTGTTTCCACGAGATTCTGCAGGTTCTGTATCTGCTTCTCATCCGCAGAAGGAGCCAATACTTTAATCTCTTCTTTAACCCTGGCGTCCGCGGTGTCAACCAAATATTCCAGCCTATGGACTACTCCCGACGGGTCCATGCTGTTTGGTTGAATAGAAAAGAATTGAAGAAGTGCTTCAAGTCTAGGTTTCGGGTCACTTTCAGGTTTTCCCAGCTCAAGAATAGCTGAGAGTGCCTCGTCTTTGGCTTTGTCACGCATTTTCCGCAGCTTGGTTAACGACTTAGATATCTTACCCAGCACTAAATTGACCTGTATTTTCTGAGAGAAAAACGAGAAACCAAAAACAAACACGAGATAAACAATATTCACAATGTACGACAGCATGTTTGAATCCATAATCAACAAATCTCCTTTTCTTATTCTCCCACTGAAACTGACTCCTTATCAACTTTCTGTTTGTTCCGGTTCCCCTTAGTCAATCGGATATCTAATGTCCGCAACTCGCTTTGCAACATCTTAATCATGTGCTGGATACGGTTACGTTTCAATTCAAGAGCTTCTAACCTACTCTTTGGTTCTTTTTCAAGGAAGACCGAAAAGGGGTTTGGCATTCGTGGCATTGGTAATGCCTTAGGGTCCAAATCCAATACCGCTCTTGCATACTCTTTGAACAGGGTGTTCATGCTTTCAGCAATTTGACTATGCTTCAAGAGGGCTCGGTCAAGAATGAGCTTTCCGGATTCAGTGATGTGATAAATTTTACGTTTTCTTTTCTGAGGACTCCATTGTCCCTTTATGTATCCTGCTTTTTCTAGGCTCTGAAGTATTGGATAGACGCCTCCAGCGGTTGGTTTCCAGAAACCCTCAGTTCTATCTTCAACTTCTTTCATCATTTCGTAGCCGTGACAAGGTTTTTTGCTCAAAAGAATCAGTAATGCGATACGCATGAAACCTTTTTGTGACTCTTTAAGCCATTTTGCAGCTGTTTTTTCTTCGTGTTCGGGATGCATGGTCTTCAGGTCTCCCTAGATGTAAAGGTAATATTTATATTTTGGTGCGATATATTGCAGTGAAATATATCGTAGTGGGAGTGAACATCAGTGAAAAACGACACAATGATCGAAGTTAGGGACCTAACAAAGAAGTTCAACGACTTCACCGCTGTGGATCATATTACATTTGACGTAAAGAAAAGTGAAGTGTTCGGTTTACTTGGACCAAACGGTGCAGGTAAAACAACGACTATACGAATGCTCTCCACATTAACTAGACCTACAGAAGGCACAGCCACAATCGGCGGATACGACATAGTAAAGCACGACAACAAAGTTAGGCAACTGATTGGTCTAGTTTCCGAAAAAATGATAATGTATGACAGGCTGACAGCAAAGGAGAACCTCAGATTTTTCGGAAAACTCTACAACATACCAAAAAACATTCTCAACGAGAGAACAGATGAACTGTTAGACCTTGTTCAACTTACTAAGTGGAAGGATTCTAAAGTGGGCACGTTTTCGACTGGAATGAGGCAAAGAATGAATGTAGTCAGAGCGTTGCTCAACATGCCCAAAGTATTGTTTCTCGACGAGCCCACATTAGGGTTAGACCCTCAATCCACAGTCGAAGTCAGAGAGTTCATTAAGAAAACCAATAAAGAAAACAAAACAACAATCATCCTCACCACACACATGATGAACGAAGCTGACCTTCTCTGTGACCGCATAGGCATCATGGACCAAGGAAAAATTGATACACTCGACACTTCTACAAACCTTAAAAAACTCATTTCTGGAGATGATACAACAATCTTGAAGCTAGAGATTCCAAATCTCACAAATAAGTTACTTACTAAAATACAATCCGTGAAATGTGTCAGCTCCGTATCTCGGGAGAACAATTCTCACCTAAAGGTACACGCAACTGGCGACGACGCGTTTGACCTCATAATTGATGCTGTAAGAGCAGAGAAGGCTAAAATAAATTCTATTGAGAAGCTTCAACCTACCCTTGAAGATGTTTTTCTGCACATAACTGGTCGGGAAGTTAGAGATAAGGCAGACAACAAAATAGCCATAAAACATGGACCTGGGTCTAGAGGTTTTAGGCAAAAACGGAGGGTAAGGTGATTCAAATGGGTGCAAAAAACATGATTTCACATAGCTTCCGGATTGCATGGAAAGACTTGCTGGAGGTTTTCAGGAACCGAATGGGGCTAGTTTTACTGATATTAATGCCAATATTCATGATGGTTATGGTTGGTTACATATATCCATCTGATAACTCCATGAGCGATGTGACCGTTGCTTTAGTGAATGAAGATGTTGGGTATGGCGGTTACACCAATGCAAGCTCAACATTAACAGCCATCTTGGAGAACACAAGCAACAGCATAGACTGGATGAGTCTCACTACTGCTTCTAGTTTTGATGAAGTTAGAGAGATGATTCAAAGGGGAGATGTCGACGCGGGCATAATCATATCCAGCGACTTCAGTTCAAGCATAATGAATGGACAACAGGGAACAATCACACTTGTAACGGATCAGTCTAATCTCCAAATGTCATCGTTGCTACAATCAGTCCTGCAAGGAGTGTTTGACCAACTGGGAACTATGTTAGCTCAACAAAGTGTTCAAAACTTAGGTGTTGACCCAAGCAATTCGTTAGCTGTCGTACAGCCATACAACGTTCAAACAGAAGGAGCTATTGAAGGCACTTTCACTTACTTCGATTTCGTGGCACCTGGAATCATAGCAATGACAGTAATGATGAGTGTCATGACTGGGCTCCCTGCAGCAATTTCTGAGGAGAGAGAAAGCGGCACGCTTGACGGAATGATGGTGGCTCCCATCAGTAGGCTCTCAGTAATACTTGGAAAAACCCTCGCCCAGATTGGCAGAGGTCTACTACAAGGGTTAATCATCATAGTCATTGCTGTAGCATTGTTTGGGGTTACTATTCACGGAAGCATTCTGTTGGTGTTCGCGTTGCTGCTGTTGTGTGTGTTCAGTTTTGTTGGTTTGGGCATTGTGCTAACGTCGTTTACGAAAGACCAAGAGACAGCCGTGATGCTAATGACTACAATAATGTTCCCAATGATGTTCCTCAGCGGAGTGTTCTTCCCGATAGAGCAGATGCCATGGTATATGCAAAGTCTCTCAAGCTGTCTTCCACTGACCTACGTTGCCAACGCTCTAAGAAAAGTCATGGTTCTTGGCGCAGATATATCCATGATAACAACTGAACTCGCGATACTCATCGGCTTTGGAACAGTTATGATAGCAATAGCGGTTCCAGTGTTCAAAAGAGCAATGACCCAGTAAGAGCAGTGAACTGGTCAAATTAATGAAATCCAGTGAAGCCGTGAATATTCCCAAACGTTTCAACACGTTTGGTTTACACGGTACTCCACACTTTTTTACAATAGACATTTGGGGCGAAATTAAAAGTGAACTGGCGAAAGGTTCCCGAGACCACGATAACTAGTGATTCAGTTTCACCAAAGGCAATAGTCAACTTATTCCGAATGAGTTCATTTTATATTTATCTTGTACCGCAAATAAGCCACTTATATGAGTCTAGAATGAGCGGACAACTTTGCATGATCAAGACGACTTATCAACTGTAAAAGCAGATATGACAGAAATGATTACCGAAGAAAGCGTTGTCTCAAAAGTCCAAGAACTAATGGAGACCCTCGACAACATCAAAAAATACAACGCGTTTGCTACTTCCTTGAAAAAATTCGTGATTATAATCGTGGGCTTCATGACGGTTTTCACTATTATTATGGGAATGATTGAGTTTTACGATTTGAGGGCTTCATTCGATAGTCCCCTCTTTTTTTCAGTATCCTTTCTTTCGCTTCTTATTCCAATAACTGGAATCGTGACAGGTGTCCTGTTTGTGAGAAGAAAGGTTAACTCTGTTAGAACAGGGGAATGGAAAGAAGAGCTCTCCCACGGTTTTCCATCAGCGTTGAAGATGCTACTGGAATTGGATTGGGATGTGACTTTTGATGAAATCTCACTGGGAAAGATAAGTTACGTCCTGTACGGACTGATGAAAGCAGCCGCTTATTGGGTTGTTACTTTTGCTGCATTGAGACTTCTTGGAACTGCCGTCACTCTATCCGTTTTTCAACGTGTAGAGTTTGTTGACGGGTTTTTCTGGGCAGCACTCGCCCTTTTGATTGTCCTATTCACTTTAGGCAACGATCTTTTGAAACGTTACAAGGAGATACTTTCACTAGACCTGCTCCTTATGGAGTTGCGGTGGTTCAGCTTTGAATTCAGGAAAGCCGAGTTCTAAACCTGACCTTTACGTCATCGCCAGAATAATCAATGTTTTAAAAGAGAAACGTAGGATGAACCGGACTGCTCTTGCAACTTCTACTGGACTTGCCTACGACAAACTTGTAAATTATCTCAGTTGGATGTCTGAAAGAAAATTCATCGAAATAGACGATGATGGAAACGTGAAACTGACAAAAGCAGGAACCGACGCTTATAATGAACTTGTGCAGTGGATAATGAAGTATGTAGGTCAACTCAGGTTTCCTAGGCTACGTCCAAGAACCTAACTTCTGTCTCACAATCAACTAACTCCCTCCGAATGAGTTCGCCTTTTATGTTGCGTCTAGTTTGTATGGCAACGATATAACATGCCATCAATCGAAGCATCAAATCTTTCAAAACAATACGGTTCCTTTGCTGCAGTGTCGAACCTAAACCTCAAGCTTGAGGGCGCAAAATGTGTTGGTTTCCTAGGACCTAACGGTGCAGGAAAAACGACTGCCCTCAAAATGTTTACTGACTTAATCAGGCCGTCTTCTGGAGAAGCACTGATAAATGGTGTAAACGTGCGTAAGCAAAAGAAAAAGGCGCTTGAATCGGTGGGCACGCTCATTGAAATGCCCGAGATTTATCCTGCATTAACACCACGAGAGGCATTAACGATGATTGCTGAGATTAGAGGCGTGCCTAAGGCTGAGCGGAAAAGGCGAGTAGAAGAGGCTGTCTCCGAAGTCCGAATGGGTGAATGGATCGATAAGCGCGTCGGCAAGTTCTCTAAGGGAATGAAACAAAGAATCTGCGTTGCCTCAGCCATACTCAGCGACCCCAGCATTGTTCTTTTGGATGAGCCTACCACTGGGCTTGACCCTCGTGGAATGAGCGAAGTAAGAGACATCATAAAATCACTAAAGAACAAAAAGAGGCTGATTTTCATGAGTAGCCACTTACTTAGCGAGGTTTCAGATGTCTGCGACGAGGTTGCCATTATAGACCACGGTAAACTAATCGTTTATGACACGCTTTCCAATGTGACTGCAAAGGTTTCGGGCGGAGAAAACGTTGTTGAAATTGGACTGCGAAACACCGTTGATGTAGAGTTGGTAAACAAGATAGCCGCAAAACTGCCCTACATTGTCAAGGCTAAAAAAAGTGATGTTACTGCCTTCAGAATAGAATTCAGTGGTGGCTTGGATATCCAAGAAAGAATTCTTGCTGATTTAGTGAAAATGAAGATCGGAATTGTCAGCTACAAACCCTCTTCGTCGGCTCTCGAAGGAGCATATTTGAGTCTTGTAAAAAGTACGTTGTGATTAACATGAGCGAGACAACAGTTATTTCAAACAATAAGGTGCCAGGCAGCCTGACGCAAGTTGGCATTACTATGAAATACACGCTTCTAGACTACATAAGATCACGCAGATTCTACATAATGTTAACTATAGCAATCGTAATCAGTGCTATCCTCACTTTCGTGGTTGGGTACTATCGTCCAGAAAGTTTTCTTGCAACTGATCTGTCGTTTTATTCGGGTTGGTGGGGGAACATAGCGACTTACGTGATAGTGCTTTCAGGAATTTTCTTTGGTGGCGACGCCATTTCTGGGGAATTTCAGAATAAGACAGGTTACTTTGCAATCCCTAACCCTATCCGAAGGTCGTCTATATACATAGGAAAGTGGTTGTCAGCTCTCATCGCATCTACAGTCATATTAGTCGTGTTCGCGGCGATCACTGTGGGCAACGGATTATACTACTTCCCAAGTGTGCCCTCTGAATTCGGTCTGTCTTTGCTTTTCGCATGGTTCTATCTTATAGCAGTTCTAGGCTTCACGTTCTTCTTCAGTTCACTATTCAAAAGCAGTTCTATGTCCATTCTCGTAACTGCCATCCTATTCCTCTTTGCGTTCA
>Ga0307428_1001524_pt1 | contig 11627 bp, 6 predicted proteins | sample SalMarWE160240MG_FD_202161 | JGI IMG/M metagenome (GOLD analysis project Ga0307428, IMG submission 202161) | Salt marsh sediment microbial communities from the Plum Island Ecosystem LTER, Massachusetts, United States - WE1603-240 | ecosystem: Environmental > Aquatic > Marine > Intertidal zone >...
CACCTTGATCTCTGATAACGCTTTTAGCAATGAAATCCGCCACGGCCTTGCAGGCCGGCGTAATGCAGTCGCCGCCGGGAAAATCCCACGGCGTGCCTTTCAACCATCTTCTATCACCTGCGCTTAACTGAATGCTGCGGAAGTTGGATGCGGTAAATACCCTGAATTTGTCTGCATACGTAAAGCCATCCACCGCCTTTGATGCCCAGGAGTGTATGGCCTGAGCCAAAAACAGCACTTTATCTTTGTAGGTGAGATCTTCTTGCCTTAGGTCTTTTGCAAAGCTTCTCAAGATAGTGAGCAGGGGCGTGAGGCCTTGATTTTCAAGAAGCCTTGCAGCATTAACGATGGCCTCTTCCCAGAAATAGGCCCTTTTGATCCTGTTGGACTGTAATGCTTCGGTAAAGCTGAGCCTGGGCAGCAGGCTTTCCTGGGGGTAATAGCCCAACCTGAAGAGCTCGAACTCTTCATTGCCATGGTTGCGAAACAACACGGAATGGTATCTATGGGTGATATCCTCAGCGCTTACGGTAATAATAAACTCATCGTCTTTCACCGCTGGGGGGAACAGGTTTTCAATGACACCGAAGGCCACAGACGCGGTGCTGAAAACCTGACCGTAGGCCTGCAATCCCTCGAGTCCCGAGCCTTTTGCCATATCAATTATGCGTTTTACCAGAGCTATATTCTCTGCGCTCTCAAAATTTTTTACTACAATCCGAATCTGAACCTGATCCTGAAGGGGGAAGGGGAATGCTCCTGATAGAGACGTGGGAGTGGTAGGAGATATGCCCAATGATCTATACCTGTACTGGTTTTCCCTCTCTTTCTCGTAGCTGAATGCCATGGTCTTTATGGTGTGGCTCTCAGCCTCGGCGCCGAGCGTTACCTCAATGTAGCCGAGCCCGAATTCCTTTCTATGGAGAAAAATCTCCCTGTACCATGGGGGTTCGGCTCTCTCAGGGAGATTCATGCTGATCAGCTTTACCTCTAAGTATTGTTCCATCGGCTTGAAATCGATCCTCTCGTCCGATGGTTTCCCCAGGGAAAAATTATACGCATTACAGGGACTGGGCTGCTCGAGAACAATCAAAACCAAAGCCAGGAAGAGGAAACACCTCTTTAATGCCTTCATCTCGTTCATCTCCCTCGTGACTATTCTCCCTCTGAGGGTCGAATCTTCAATCTTTACAGTTCATTAGTTAAAACACTGTTTCTCAAGAAGAAAGATTTCGCCCGGTTTTTATTTCCATTGTGCAGAAATCTTCTTATTGACTTAACTTCGAGCTGGCAAGCTTATTCAGGCTGACTCCGGACTCCGCCTTGATCGCCCGGTTTTTATGCACTTCAGGAGGAACGCGGACCATGAACTTGCCACTGTATCTCCGAGATGCGATTGGTTCCGGTACGGGCTCGCCGGTTTCTCGCATATCCTTGACCACTTCTTCGAGCACCTTGCGGACACCTTTCAAGGCCCCTTCAGGTATGGATGCCAGCCAGCTCAAGCCGGGAAATTCAGCACACAAACCAACATACTCTCTATCGTCTTCCGACCAGGTTACCCGGTAGGTATATCGATCACTTTTCATAGCCATGGTAAACCTCCTACCTGTTACCGGCAATTATTACCCACCTATCTTGGTCGCCGCTTTCCTTCTATCGATTAGTTTATCACCCCTCTGCTCAATAAGCAAAAGAGGAAGTAAGATTTCTCGCCAGTCTTCTATTGCCCCATTCACGCCGCCGATCTCAAGCCCATCATCTGAGTAGTATATTTCCAGCTTCTCGTCGCAACATCCGCATTTCAGCAGGTATCAGGGCATTCGTTCCCCCTTTCCTCTTTTGTGATAAATACGAATCTCGGGCTGTCCAAAGCGATGTGTGTCGTAAAAACGATTTATTCTTTTTAGTATGTCCATTGAAACCCCTTAATCTATTTCAGGCTAATCGGGATAGGGAGGAGCCTCGCGACTCCCGTCCGCCCACACGCCCCCGATTCTCGGCATCTTCGACCGGCTTTAGAGGGGGACAATGTCCCCTATTTCATTGTGATCTTCTTTTCCATCCTCCCACCTTCTTTGTTTATAATGTTAGTAAAGGTCGAAGAATATATTTTCTAAAATATTTATTATCCTTTATTTTTATATGGGCCTGTATCTCCTTGCTGCTTCGAGGCGTTTGACAAAATTTGCATATTTGCTCGACCCTTTCAGCTTGGGGGGTAGCTTCCGGGGTAAATGGGACGATGCACTTAAAAATATCTCCCTCTATCAGTTCAGGAGTCTTTCCCTCGGAATAATGCCGGCAGTATTTGAAAAGATTTCTCACACCTGAACCCAGCTCATCCGCGCGCCCGATTTCCTTGAAGAAACGGGCAAACCGGATTTTTACTTGATCATCAGGTAATATGGCAACGACTGAAGGGATTAAGAGGCTTGTATATTGTCCCTGCTGGGTGGCCTGATCTATTTCAAGTATTCGGCATGAAGGTTTCCCTCCCGGTTGCCATACAATTTCTGCAATAGTGGAGTTTGTCGTACCTAACTCAATGCCGTAACAATGACATTCGGTCTTTTTGTTTTTCTTTTCGGGAGTGGAAAAAAAGAGATCTAGATCATTCATATGCTGCCTTCGACAATTTTGATTTCTTCTTCGGTGAGTTTGTAAAGTTTATATATTAGACTATCGATCTGACGCTCCCACTCGGACGTATCCGCTGACGGCTCGACGCGCTTGGCAGCGAGGATCTGGTCTACAATATTGATAATTTCTTGTTGTTTATTTTCGGTCACTTGAACAATCGGGAATTCTTTTACATAGTTGTTAATCCATCGGTTTACTCCCATTCCACTTGTTTCAGCAATTATTCCTAGGTAAAAATGAATTAACCGTGAATTTAATATTCCGAGAAGATACTTGCTGTTCATTATAGGCGGAGGAAGTAAAAAATATGCCGTATTCAATAAATAAATTTCATCTGCACAAAGAGCAAAACGCCCGGCATCAGTTAATTCTATCCAAACAATTTTTTCTTTCTTGAAGTCATCAAAAAAAGCTGCTGCTCTTAAATTTGTCCAATGTTTCCCTTGAGCGCCACGCTTCTTGAACGATTGCCCAAATCCATCCAGGTAATTGTAAATATCAGGAAAATCCTTTCGGACATTTACACCATTCTTGGTGAGTAGAATATATTGACTTGGAAGTTCGTAATAATAGCGAAAAATATCTCGTCCCCGTAAAATTGGCTTAATTATTTCAGCGTTATTACGGTTTTGTTGAATAAAGTCATTTTTCTTATTTTCGTCAATTATGAAAGCGTCGTTATGGCCTGTTGCCAAACCCAATCGAATCTTTGCTCCAAGTAGTTCGAGTGATTTTCCACTTTTCTCAATTTTTTGCTGAATGGCGACTTTTTCTGGTTCGACCAGGCTCCAAGATTTAAAATCAAAATTTGTCTGGTCGTACATAAAGCTTCTATCAGTTACATAATTAGAAAAGCTTGAAATGCTACCAGAGAAAGGCTGGTTAAAGATTGTGCATCTTCTGGCAACGAAATTCTTAGTTAAAAGTAGAATCGCCACATTTACAATCGCGTCTAAAAAAATTTGAGTATCTTCAAGATTAACAATGTTGATAAGTTCACTCTCTTTCCGTATAAATTTCCTTAATGGAGAACCATATTCAGACCGTAGATAAGAGTTTGAAGTGATGAAGCTCAGAATACCGCTGCTGTTTTGTATTCTTATTCCCTTCTCGATGAAGTAGCAATAAATGTCAGCAAAAGGCTCATAACACTGATACTGTTTCTTAAGTAAATTCTTCCCGATAAGAATTTTATCATGGCTTATATAAGGTGGATTCGCAATGACCACATCAAACCCGCCTTTCTCATGAAACACTTCTGAAAAATAGACCTCAAAATCAAACTCTTTATGCCGCTTGGTAATCAGGTTAATCAGCTCATCGATCTGCTTTTTATAGCCCTCTTTTTTTGTGGGGTTTGTTTCATTGAAAAATTGCGGTTTTAATTTTTCCAGATCATTAAAAAGTTGGTTGTTAAAGAGGTCTTTCTCCACCCCCAGCAACGAATTACCACAGACAATCTTGTAATCCAAATTCGGCAACGGCTTAATGTTTTTTATATTCCCCTCATCAACCACCAGCGACAACCACAGCCGCAGTTTTGAAATCTCCGCCGCGCCAGGATCAATATCCACACCATAGAGGGAATGTTCTATGCATTGACGTTTAAAATCATAGACTGTCCTCTCTTTATTTTTAAGAAAAATAGATAGCACATTCCTGGCTTTTACAATTTCACTCATCATGCCCACGGGGAAGGCGCCTGAACCGACCGCCGGGTCGCAGACCGTGATGTCTGCCAGCTTTTGGTCAATCAACGCAGCATTCTTGCGAATGCTTTCGGGTAGTTTATGGGAATAGGTCTTTGTTTCCTTTCCTTTGCTCAATACCCTTGCTTCGTTTGCGCTGACATGTTCGCCAATGTGTATCAGGGTTTCGATATCTTCCTTTAAGATTTGCGGCTTCGAACGATGTTCTAAGGTTAAATCGAATTGCCCTGTTTTACCTTTATTGCCGAACATGCCAGTATGAACATCGCCAAGTTTTTCATAGGTGACTATGCCATCATCTAATTCGGTATGAAGATAATTAATGAGGCTCTGTTGGCACATGTAATGGACAATCTCGCGGGGGGTGTAATAGACGCCGAATTGTTTGTTGAATTTGCTTTCATCGCCTTTCTTGCCGCTTTTTAAGGCTTTTTTGTATTCCTCAAAATTATCAGGCCGGATAGCGTTAAATTTCTCATAGGCTTTGCCTAGCAGCTCCGGGTCAATAGCTACTTCCTTTTCCAGCGGTTCATCTTCTTTAACAGTGAAATTGTAGCGATCAAAGATATCGAGAATGCCGTCCCCGATATCTCCTTCTTTGGTCATATTAGTATTAGAAAACAGATTGTCCGGTAGGGGAATGTCGGTGTGCACCCAGTCATAATTGCCGATGGGATCAAAAAGGCCACCGTTTAAGAAGGGGATTTTGCAATTGAATCGGCTGTAATAATCGTCGGCGTGGCTCCGGTCAATGCGCAGGGCTTCATAAAAAAGCGGTTCCAGAATGTCATTAAAGAAATTACTATAATCGCCATGTGTTTTTTTGAACAATTCCCGCAGGAAATGCTTGGAGCCTGTACCCCAGCTATCATCCCGCCCTACCCCAAACCAGCTTTTTTTTTGCAAAAAGTAAAGAAACACAATCTGGCCTAGCAGTTTCTTGGCAAAGTTGACCGTGTCAACTCCTTTAACCTGAAAATCAGCCTCAACTTTCGGATCTTTTTTAACAACCCTGTCCAGCTCTTCCTTGGTGCGCAGGAAAAGTTCACGGTATTTAAGGAAAAACTCCTTGGTGACGGTCTCAATATCAAAGGCATTTTCGATTTCTTTTAGGGTCGGGGCTTGTTCATCATCTGCCAGGATGTTGACCAGCCGGCTTTGGGCGGTGTGGCTTTTTTCGTTCGCGCCAACCAAAAATGACCATCGCCGGGCAGGGGTGAATTCTTCTTTTACCTTCATTCTGCCGGTTTTGATCTGCTCAAACTTATAATCCATCTTGACCAGGGAAAACCGCCAATCCTCTTTATCTGGTGATACATAGGCAACAAGCGCCGCATCCTTCATCACACCGCCCCGGCTGCCGTTTAAGTACCAAGCGACAAAATTGCGCTGCATGGTGCGGGCTCGTTCAAGGGATGTCTCTTTCTGCAAGGTTATGATAAGGATATCAATGCTATTTTCCCCGTCACTGAATTTACCGATACGTTCCAGTATTTTTATATATCGTTTGTAGGCATCGGGGATGTAATTCCCTTGGTAGGTAAAGGGCGCGCCATCAATCCTGTTCAGAAGGTTTTTGATAAATCCGGTAAAACCGTTTTTATCAAAAGAGTTTTCAAAGGTATCTCTGATAATTTTTTGTGCCTGTTGTTTATTCATTAATATTTTCCCGCCCCTTTGGCGCCCCTTTAATGCCCGTTTAGCCCCTTTGGCGCCCCTTTAAAATATAATATGTACCTTTCCCTGTGATCCCGATACGCTCAAGTATTCCCTTATTTTCAAGATCTTTTAAATCATCCGTCGCCTGTCTCTTTTTGAGTTCGCAAAGTACTTGATATTCTTTAGAACTTGCCATCATAAGAAATAGGAACCGTTGAAGGCATAATAACAATTCTGATAATTTCATTGTCTTGTTGCGTTTCCAACTCAACAGAGGGGATGATACCAAGTTTGTTTCGGATTTTATTGGGAATGTCCTCCAATAATTTTTTCGTATCCACCAGCCCAATGGACTGTCCGCTATCATTCAATCCAACAATAAGCTGCCCACCATTGCTATTGGCAAAAGCAGAAATCGTTTTCAAGTGTTCATCTCGCCAGTCGGTTTTAAATTCCATTATCTGCGATTCTTTACTATTCATCGGCATCTCCGCTTAAATAGAGAGAAAGTATGACTTCACGTTTACCAAACACCGCCGGGTTTTGTTCGGCATAATGTTCTTCGAGCAGTTTTGCCGGGATATGGGTTTGCAATACTGCCAGCACCTTAAAGGGGTTGATGATCTCATTTTTCAGATCATTCAAGGCTTTCAGCGTTTGTTTGGCCGTTTGTTTAGGCAAGCCCCCTTCCTCAAGCTGGGTCAGTACCTTTTTTAGATACAGTTCCTGATCGTCGGTCAGTTTTTGGGTGTTCTTCAGGGTTATTTTTAAGATCTTTAGGATGTTTGATGCACTGTCGCGGCCGCCCCTTTGCTTTTGCTGGGGCAGTTCTGTGCTGGTCGCAAAAATGAATGCCTCTTTGTTTTTATCCAGTAGGTTATAAAACTGCCCAGGCAGTTTTGTCTTTGACTCATTAGGGGGGCTTTCCAGAAGTTTTGCCGCTGAGATGAAATCCAGCTCTTCTGCTTCCGGGTTGTCAGCAGCAAGGAAAAATTTCTGCAGTTTGCCGCGCCTGAAATAGGTGATCAGTGAATTGGCCTGTTCAGGGTGATATTTTGAAGTCCGTGCTTTTTTCGGCAGCCGTTTGATCTTTTCAAACAGGTCGGGGTCTTTATCACGAATTTTTTTGATAGTGTGGAGATACTTTAATGCGCTCTCCCCGGTATCGTCCTCGCCTTCCAATGTCTGTCTGGAAATCAAGCGATTAAAAAGCTCGTGGGAACCGATGGGTTCGCCCTCGGTCAACAGGTCGGCGTCGCCACCCAGCAGGGTCAGAAAGGCGTTTATCTTGGCTTCAGCCGCCTCTTTGAGCTTAATCTGGTCATTGGATTGCGTGGTGGGAAAGAAATTAAAGGTGTAAATTTCCTCAAAAGGCGTGTCTACTCGGTTTATGCGGCCGACCCGCTGCATCATTCGGGTGGGGTTCCAGGGAATATCATAGTTGATGACCGTATTGGAGCGATGCAGGTTCACGCCTTCAGCCAACACTTCAGTGGAAACCATAATCCGGTAATCATCTTTCGGATGCCGGGCGCGGGCGTCAAAGTTTTCGATGACTTTATCGCGTGTCGCTTCCCCTGAATCGCCGGTATAGCACAATACCTTGTCCGGGTATTGTCGGTGTAAATTTTTAAACAAATAGTTGGCGGTTTCCTTGGATTCCGTAAAGATAATCAGATGATTTTCTCGCAAGCCCGAATCCGTTGACAGTTCCCCCAGGAATTTTAAAAGTTTGGGGTCGCGGTCAATGTGCGTCCAAAGGTTTTTTATCTTCTGCAAAACGTGACGGTCGTGCCGAAGATCATCCCGGAACCCTTCCATAAAGTCTCTACTGGCATAGCATCCTGCTTTGCCTTCATCGATTAGGCGCTGCACTGCTTCATCATCATCGTTCTCCAGTAGTTCAAATATTTTGTTGGTGTGTTTTGCGCTGACATAGACATTGCCGTTGTCAAATTCCTTTATAAACATTTCGTAGGAGTGCAGGAATCGATCTACTGAGTTTCGAAAGGCAAAGAAACTGCTTTCCAGGCGTTTGACCAGGAGGATTTTCATAAACCGGCCCATGTTCCGCTGGGATTGCTGCTCAAGCTGATCCACCTTGCCTTGATAATAGAGCATGGGCATATAACGGGCATATTTGAACTTTTGCGCGATGAGTTCAATGGTTTTAGTGAATACCTCATCTTCTTTTCCGTTTAGTTCATAAAAAAGCGGGCTCGGCTTTTCTACATTGGGGAATTTTAGCCCTTGTATAGTAATATCATCTGAAAAATAGTTTTCAATCTCTGTCCGGGTGCGGCGAACCATTAAATATTTTAGGACTTTTTCCCGTATCTCCCGTGCGTTTTCTTTTACGGTGCTGATGTATCTGGAATAGTCTTTCTGCCGATCCAGTTTTTTCAGTTTCTGGTCAAGACGGCTGAAAAAGCCCTCCAGATTGGGCAGGTTGGGAATGGTGCTTTTTTTTGCTTTCTGAAACAGTTTGAGCAGGCTGAGAATATCTTTGGGCGCATTGTTGTAAGGCGTGGCGGTTACCAGGATCACTCTCTTGCCGCGGCAGATTTCAGCCAGTTTCTCGTAAGTAATCGTTGTTTCGGTTCGGAAGCGGTGGGCTTCATCAATAATGATGTTTGTGTATTTTTCAGTTCCTCTGCTGAGCAGATCGTCCAGTTTGCCAAGTGATTCAAAGACAGCAGGCACACGAAAGTCAGAAAACACATTAGGCCAGGAGCCGGGATTGGATTTTTCCAGAAGCACCGGCGGGGCAATGACCAGCGTTCTGCCGTCAAGCTGCCCTGCCAGCATGGCGGAAATATACGTCTTGCCCAACCCCACGACATCAGAAATGAAAACACCTCCATACTCCAGCAATATTTTTTTGGCATTTAAAACCGCCTGTTCCTGGTATTCGAGTTTTTTAAACTCCGGTGGAAGATATTTTACAAACACCTCATCGGTCTGGCTGAGTTCATCTTTGAAATATTCATAGAGAAATTTCAGATAGAGTTGATACGGCATGATATTCTGGCTGAGCCATGTCTTCTCCTGAATCGTCTGGACGTATCTTTCGCTGACATCCACCGCATCATTCCATAATTCATCAAACTTTTGGCGGGAAAACTCATAGTCGCTGCGGTTTTTCAACTCCACATTGAATTCAAGATTGTCAATAAGTCCTGCCTGGGTAAAATTGCTGGAGCCGGTAATCACCCGCCCGACATCTCGGTCTCCCTGGTAAAATGTCATAATGTAAAGTTTGGCGTGGATATTTTGCGAGGGATAGGCTCTGATTTCCAATTTTTTATCCCCGACCCATTCAATAAATTTATTCACCCCTTCTTCAACGTTTCTATTGTCTTCTGAATCTGCAAACTCTTGCTCTATCAGCTTTTCAACTTCTTCCTTCGTTTCGGCATGTGAAAATTCGATGACTTGCTGTTTTGGTTTGCTGGCTTTATCGAGCAAATCATAGATCTGTCTGTTGGTGCTGATACCAATCAGGATTCGGATTTTCTCTGTTTTTTCCAGTGCCTTATACAGGGCATGAAATCCGCTTGTATAGAAATACCCCACAAGGCAATCAAAAAAAGAGGTATCTTTAATCAAAACCTCAAATCTGTCTTTCAGGCTTTGATTTTTTTCGTTCGTTATGAATGATAAATCAGTAGTCATCAGCATCCTTTTTTTATCATCTTAGAGCATCCTTCGGGGCTATTTTTGACAGCATCATTTCATTTATCGCTTTATCAGTATAACGCTGCTAATCAGCCGAAGCGAATAGCTGTCGGCTGCAAGAGCCTTGTTGGGCAGCAGCGATCCCTCATAGTCGAACAGGCCCCTAGCGACTCTCGCTAAAGCATTCTCCCTGCGGCTGGTGTTCGTAACACATTGTTGAGCGTCTTGATTAGTGCATCAGTGAAACTTTTGATCGCGTGGGGTTTGTACTCGTACTCGATGCACCGCAGATGTTTTAGGTCGAACGGGACGTCATCGATTGACTGTGTAATCATGATTACGGGCTTTCCCAGTGTATGCGCTATGCCGAGTTCATAGAATACGTTAGGATTCCTATCAGTCATCTCCGCAATAATGACCCGACTGCTGTTTATAGCTTCCCAGATTGATTGCATTATCCCGGATACGCCGTAGATGTCGTCTGCTCGAATGCAGCGCAGGTCGCAGCTCTTAACTGCATTTTTTAGTTGCTGGACGTTGCCTGGCCAAGAATACTCAAGCAACAAATTCATGGCACTCACGCTGAGGTCCTTTGTGCCGCTGGGTGAAGCAAGGTCAATGAAGTGTCGTGCGAGTGGGAGAATATCTTCGCGGCGTTCGCGAAGTGGGGGAATTTGTATCGGAATAACGTTCAGGCGGTAGAAAAGATCGGTACGAAACCGGCTTTGCGTTACATAATCCTCAAGTATTGGCGTTGACGTGGCCACTACTCGTGCGTCGAAGGAGACGGCTTCTGCGGCTCCAACTGGCTCAACCTCTCCCATCTGTATCATTTCGAGTAGCACTCCTTGTGCCACAAATGGTGTATCTTCTATTTTTTGCAGTAATAGCGTGCCTCCACGAGCTGCCGTAGCAAGACCAACTCGAGGAATAGTCGAGAGCGATGGAATGTGGCCGAAAAGACTCGCTAGAATATCACTTTCTGGGATAGCCGCGAGATTAACGGCTACGAATGGCCCGCGGGATTTCGGGCTCTTTTCGTGGACAAGCCGGCCAAGCGTCTGTCTGCCAACTCCTGACTCACCGATTAGCAAAATCGGCGATTTTAGAGGGGCCGCCATTTCAAGTAATTCCAGGGCATGCCTCATTGTTTCGCTTTGAGCGATAACCATGGTCATACCGAACTCCAATGTTCTGTTGCCCAACTATTGAGTGATTGGAATTATTTCAAAGATATCCATTATGCTTGAAATTGTTCAAAGATATTGGAAAAATCTTGATTACTCCTTGATCCAGGGCCGTAAAACTATTCAATCGAGATAAGCTATCTGAATTTAAGGGAAAAGTCAAATTTTATTAATGCGCTGAAATTGCGGAGGTAAAGTGGGCAGCAGGTGAAACAAGGTGTAGGGCGAATGGGGCAAAGCGCAGAGAGCATAGGATATAGCGAAAAGGTGAAAGGAGAAAGGCGATTTAGGTGAAAGCTTAAGACGAAAAAGGTGCAAGGTAAATTAGCTGGGGGAGAATAGCTCATAGCTGATACGATATAAGCGGCCGGGAAAAGCCATCAGGTTCAGGAATTTGCCTCTCTGATGCTCTCCAGCTCCTCCCACCTCTCATAGGCCCCTTCCAGCTCCTGCCTTAGCTCTTCGACCCTTGCCTGCGCCCGGCTGATCCTGTCTCCCGGGCTCCTGTAGAACTCCGGGATTGCCATCTGCTCGTACAGCCCCTTCTGCTCCTGTTCCAATCTTTCGATGCGCCCGGGAAGGGCCTCCAGCTCCTTCCCCTCCTTGAAGGTGAGCTTCCGGGGCTGGTCCTTTTTCTCCGGGCGTTTCACGTACGGGCACCCCCTGCCGGGCTCTTTTTCGTCAGCCGGCCTTGGCCTCTGGCGAAGCCAGTCGTCATATCCTCCTGCATATTCCGTTATCACGCCGCCGG
>Ga0307428_1001525_pt1 | contig 11624 bp, 9 predicted proteins | sample SalMarWE160240MG_FD_202161 | JGI IMG/M metagenome (GOLD analysis project Ga0307428, IMG submission 202161) | Salt marsh sediment microbial communities from the Plum Island Ecosystem LTER, Massachusetts, United States - WE1603-240 | ecosystem: Environmental > Aquatic > Marine > Intertidal zone >...
AGAATATTGGTCAGTCAGTTCAACAATATTTTTTACGAAATTTTGACAAATAATCTTATCAAAATGAGATACAATTGAATTTATAACCCTCTTTCGTTCATCTTTAGTTGGATTTTTAAATGAATCAAGACTTGAACAACTAATAAAAGGAGTAGAAATTAAAATCAATAAGATAATTGTTGTAAAGGTAGACTTTCGAAATACCATATTTGCTCCCTAAGTTATAGTTAAAACTTTTAAGATTGCTCCATAACTATCCCAGTTAAACAAATCTTAATAAAACTTGATATTCTTGAAAATATTGATTGCATTAGTCTTAAGCTTACAATAATTTACAAACAATGAAGGATCTAAAAACAATTTACGAAAGTTAACATAATACAAAGTTGCTGCAAGTAAACAGGAAAAACCAAGACATTTTATTGGCATTGCAACATTAGATTGTAATAGCAATACTGTCGGAATAGTAGAAAAAATCAAAATTTTTGAAATTATTTTATTTCTTTTCTGTTTTTTATAATAATCACTCTCAACTACCAACAGCCCTTCATTGTTTTCCATTTTTTTCAAGAGAGCAAGTTCTCCTGAGTCAAACAAAATAGCAATTCTATCCCCTGCTTCATAACCAAAAGTAATAGAATCTACTATCTTTCTTCTCTTTGGAGGTAATAATTCTGAAAGTAATATTTTATCGTCTTTTATTATTAACTCATTATTTTCTATACTAACTTCTTCTTGCTCAAATCTTGGCGTAGAATCAACTTGCTGTCCTCCCGGTCCACCACAGACAAAGTCAAGATTTTTTGGTGGAAACTCTTCATGAACTGGCCCAAGAGCTTCTCCAGTAAAAACAGAAACTCTATAGACATCCCCATTAATTTGGCAAGCAATGCCAGGATTCAATGCCCCATCCCTCCCTAAGTTTTGTAAAAAATTATCTCGATTATATTTTTTCAACCAAAGATGTCTTTTTTGCGCTTTAGCTTGCGCATTCTCAAGATCACGTTGATTTTCTGTCCTTAAAATACAATTAAACAAACCGCGGGCTATCTTTTCTATTTTTTTACATCCTCCTCCTTCCTTTCTCAATTCCCTTTCAATTATTTTTTCTGTTTTTGCACAAATAGTGTCAAAAGCCACTTTAGGATTAGCAAATTCTTTTATTACTTCATCTAACTCTTTTTCTCGCTCTTTATCTTGCTCTAATTGTGGCATTTGTGGATACATAAAAACTATTTTATTTTCTTCTTCTCTTTTTGTTATCCCATCGCACAAATGCACAATATGAGTAAGTTGCCATTTTTCAGCAGCATATTTCCCTTCCACTTCATCCATAGTCCACAGTAACGAAGGGATCATAAGGAACAATGAAAATAATAATATTTTTTTCATATTATAACTCCCTTGTTTTTGGAAAAGAATATATTCAAAACAAGCTTCTTTTGCTATTTTTGATTTATCGTCATTGTTTCCGAATTAACATTTGGTCAGATCATATTTTAAAGCTATTTCTTCTAGCTGCTCAAGTTTAAATTCTTTTATTTCTTCTTCGCCATTCCATAAATCAATTGATTCTCTTAATATTTCTATACAATTGACTGGGTCAAGGGAATTTGTTTTCGATTTTTTTATCATTCTTTTTACAAGCTTTTTGATGGTATTAAGAGAATATTCATTGGTCAATTCTACAACATCCATTATTAAATTTTCAGGAGCAGACATTCCTGCTAATGATAAAACTTCTTTCACTGCGGCAAGGCGCTCTTCAGCTAATGGTCTTTCAAAGTACATATCCTCAGCTACTGCATCATTAATCGCTTTTTGAAATCTATCTATCTTTTCTTTTTCAATATTAAATCGCTTATCCTCCGACAAGAAATCATTAACATCAGCACCAAAAAATCCACAACTTCTTTTAAATGCTTCTGGATCAAAGGGCATTGGTTTATAGCATTTATCAATTATTCTTTCTAGATGTGCAATTTTTTGCTCTTTTATTTGGCCAAAATCAAACTTATTAATTGCTTCTTCTAATTTGTCTAGGCACAGAAATCCGTCAAGATCATCTTTTTCTGTTGTATTTATTATAGCAATTAAAACTTCCATAAATTGACTTCGCGTATAACCATCAGTCAACTCAATAACATTGTTTATTAACTCTTGCGTAGCAAATTTTTGAGAAGCCACAAAAAAAGATTTTATAAGTTCCTTTCGCCCATTTTCATCTAAAACTATTCTTGCATCGCAATCGTCATCAGTTGAGATCAAATGCTCTTTTAATACCCACCGAAATTGAAAAAATTGTTCAGGCTGATAAATTTGATCTAAATAAGTAAGCTTTTCTTGTTTTATCCCATCAGGATCAAATTTATTAATTGCTTTTTTGAGCACTGACAAACAAGTGGAATAGTCAAGCTCTTCTTGTCTTAGTGAACATACTATATCAATTAAAACCCCTGCAAACTGATTAATGGTATAACCAGCAGTCAGTACAATAATATGTCTTGTTAAACTGTAAGGTGCAGATATTTCAAAACCAGCTAAAAATGATTTTAAAAGCCTATCTCGGCCCTCTTTTAAAAGTAATAGCTCTTCGCTATTAAATTGATTCTCATCCTCTGAACCTTGCACGACTACAAAAGTAGAAAAAGAACTTACCAATAAACTAATAAAAAGAATGCGCTTAATAAACATAATTTTCCTTCGAAAACATTATAACAATGGTAGTAAAAATAATATATTTTTTATTATCGCGTATAGAGCTCGTAAATAAAACCCAAAATCTAAGTCAATATCTTCAATATGCTATAAATATATAGCATGCGCCCATTCACCAATTTTTGAAATTGATTGTTTTCAGCCTTTTTAAGATGAGTGGAATTTTCCGTATAAGCGCTAAAATAAAATATAGCTATTGCAAATTCAGCCACTCTGAGGTTTTATTTTTTTTCGATTGCGCCTAATAAAAAAGTAATATGGAACTGCAGCTATGATATTAAAAAAATGTAAAAAAAATACCCAAAAAGCCTTATTTTTTACCGGATGCTTAGCACAGTCAATCAGCATTGCAATAGGCAAAAAAGCAACAATAGGAATTAGCAAAATCGTAAATAAAATAAAGGGCCAACCTATATCCGTGCAAAAATCAGTTTCAACAATACACCAATTATCTCCCTGCTTTTCAAAAGTAAAATATCCAGAAGCCCAAGAAAGTTTATTGTTTATACCAGGCTTTTGATATTTACCAATAATTTTTACTCGTTTTTTCCCATTTTCTTCTTCAATAAAACCATCAAAAAAATCATATTCAAATACATATTCATTTATTGTTTTAATTTTTTTTTGCATGGAAGTAATAAGATTGGGATTATCTGAAGAAACAAGTGAAGAGATTGTTTCATAATTTTTTGTATTTACTGCAGATACAAAATCTTTTAATTTTTGGGAAATAAGATATTGATCTAAAGGTGATATACTATCCTGTGCATGCGCAAACAAATTTAAAATGAGTAACCCTAATATTAACGCTATTTTTTTCATTTTTTATCCTTAAATTCAAAATTAACTTATTCTATTTCCTTAGCTGCGGTTCTTCTAATGATCTATTTATACATCTCTCCCATTTTACCCCATTACTGGATTAGATGTTCCGCCCTCTGGTAAAGGATTTAATTCTTTAAGAATTTCTTACAGAATACCATAACCATATCTTCTTTGCACATACTCATAAAAAAATTCCGCTATTTTCTTCATGAAGGTTTTCCCGGTATTTTTTGGCTTGTAGGATTAAGAGCTTTAAAACCTGTTTTGGGGTTATATGTTTTAACATTGCCGGTTTATTTTAGAATCATTTAAATTATAATTTTACCTTTTTTTCAGCAATTAAATCATCTGCTATCTTTTCTAACTCTTCGTACGAAAAGGCAAATTCGGGCCCAAATTCCATTGTGTTTAGTGTTAACAATATATCTCTAAAATCTAAATCAATATCTTCAATATGCCGTAAATATGTAGAATAAGCCCACTCACCAATTTTTGAAATTGATTGTTTTTGTTTAACTAGATCTTTAAGTTCTCTACCAAACTGTTTTCGTGTATACATTCTTTATTTGTCTGTTTTTGAAAATAGTATTTATTTTCAAAAATGAAAATTTATAACAATTTTTTGTTTAAAAAAATTTAAAATTATTTTTTTTCATGTTTTGTTGTAATATTACCAAATCATTAAGATTTACTTGTTCTTCCTTCTTTTTTTAGAAACAATCTCTTTTTTAGCATTTTGATTAAAAAACTCAATAAGTTTTAAGGTTTTATTTAATTCTTCGATCATATATAACCCTAATTAATATTTATTTTCTAAGTCTAGTAAGTATAAAGGAATACCCTATCAATTTTTTAAAACAAGAAGATAACAAGAAAATTGTTCTTATTTTTTCATTAAAAATCACTTTAAATATTTACTGATTCTTATAAGTATGGTGATTTGATTTTTTCAACAAAAAGACCTTCTTCCTTAATATTTTTAATTGTTTTATCACAAGGTAATAAGCTACCAATATACATATAATAATCATAACCAAAATGAACATACATTTTTCTATCATTGCTTAATTTAGCCCATATATACTCACGAAGTATTAATCTGCAGACAGCAGAAATTTGCTGTTCATTAAGATAACTACCTATCTGAATATTATTAATTAATGAAGCCATCTCTTGAAAATGATTTTTTTCAGAAATCAATTCTTCATTAAATTTTTCTAACGCAACAATTTTTAATGAGGAAATTTTTAAGCAACCCATAAAATTAATAACAGCATTAACATAAGCATTTTCTGTATCAAGATAATCTTTTTGTGTAAATTGTTTATTATTATAAAATTTCCCTATATCCGAATAGGACGTCCATTCATTAGCTAAAAAATTTCCTTGTGAAGTTCTTAGTTGTGGATCGTATTTAGTTATTCTCCAATGGTACAATTCCTTAACTTTTAATTTTTTCAAAATTATATTATTGTGCACTTGCTTATAATATTGCTTCTAAAATTATCTTTCAAACTACTTAATATAATTATGGTATTTAGGTCTAAGAATTTTGCTCTAAGAAAAATTTCATTTTTTTTAGTTTCCCAAGAAGCTACTTTTTTTTCACCCAAAAGCATAATTTTATTTTCCTTAATAAACATAAACTTATTATTTTTGCACTCAATATCATGCCCTATTTCATTTGGTTTTTTAATTACAAATTTTTTATTCTGCTTAAATTCAAGTAAGCCTATTCTGTTGCAACCAAAATCATCAAAAATAAATTTGAGTTCCTCTGAATACACTTTAAGAATAGAATAATTTTTGCTTTCAAGCCAAAAACTATAAAATACCGGATAATTTTTAGCAATTTCTTTTTCGTTTATCTTTTTAATAATACTTTTTTCTACATCTAAAATATAACATTCACTTGTATATGTAGTTAATATTACTAGACCTTTATCCCAATGATAAATTGAAGAAAAAATAATATTTTGATTAGGCAAAGGTATGATATTAAAGTTAGATGAGTTTAAATTTATATAAACTATACACTCGTTATCAGGACAATATAAAAGTATACTTTTACCAATACAATCTTTATAAATAGAATAGATAGCCAAGTCTTCAAAGATAGCAATATCCTTAATTTTTTCTAAGCTGCTATTGAAAATTGAAATTCCTTGATAATCATTATTAATAAGAACACTATTATCTACTATCTCTAAAATGTAGATATCATTTCCTTCTATTTTTATGCTTTCTTCTTTCTTAAAATACATTTTACTCAAAGGTTAGGTTGGTCATATATCTATTTTTTTTGTTTTATCTGCTGTATTAGCTATAATTTCCCCTGTAATTGGATTTGCTTCACCAATATGCACCCCTCGTTTATTATAAACTTCTAAATGAGCAGCTTTTCCCGTATGAAGAGTATCTCTATGATAATATAAGTTATCTTTTTTATAAACTTTTGCTCCTTTTACTCTTGCATTACATGCTTTAAAAACAGAATTATTTAAAATAGTTTCCTTGTCCAAGGGAACTCTATTGTCTTGAATAAATTTAGGTATCTGCTGTAAAGGCTGCTGATTTGTTAAAGCTTTTTCTTTTAATTTTGTATTGCTAGTCTTCTTTACTGTGCTCCCCTTCATTGATGGACTTTTTGGGTGCTCAATTGCCTGATTTATGTGTGATGTTATTCCTTCAGAAGTAGCTGCAATAGGAGATGCTTCAGTTATATTTTGTGCTTGTTTAATGATCTTGGCCGCTTGAGCTCGTGCAGAAGATAAAAAGATTTTAAGCCAATGTAGTGCTTTTCCGGTTAAAAATGCTTCAGTCGCAAGAGTTGAAATAAACTTTGTAATATTACGATTTGGTATTTCTTGATAGTACTCATAGGCTCTTTTTGTTAATTCAGTAAATTTTTGTTCCCAATTCTTTAATTTTTTCTGCGCAGCATCTTGGTTAGTTACACCTAGAATACATATATCAATAGCTTCAAGAGTTGCATGTCCTATTAAACTGGTAATTGTATATGCTAATTGTCCAATACTTTTTGCAGTTTCAACGGGGTGGGAAAATGTGTAGGCAACATTTTTTGCTCCCTGCACAATGCCTTCCCCAACCGCTAATGAATGGTCAAGAACTGCCCAGGCAATATCAGCAAGCTGCGCTGCCTCAATAACATTACCGTCTTGATTATATGCTACACCCTTTTTTATACAAGTAACATTCCTTTTAACTAGTTCTTGCATATAAGCATTGTTACCATACGCCTTCCATACCTGCGCAGTTTCTTGGGCAATAGCATGAAACTCTCGCTGCACAGCAAGCTGAATTGGGGTAGCATCCATCTTGTTTTCAAGATTATCAAGATCAAATTGCTGCCTAAACTCAGAGGGGATAGCAGACCAATTAACGTAACCGGCTGCGCGTTGAAAATCAGTTTTTTTTGATTTTTCGAATGCTTGGACACGATTTGTTATATATGAGCGGTGCAAACTGCGCAATTGATTCATTTGTTCAGACTGCTCTGATTCGGCTTCTATTTTTAGTTCAGCTTCTTCTTGTAACGCAGCCTCGGCTTGCAATTTAACTACTTCTTCTGGAAGTTGTCTGTTCATCCTACTTTGTGCAGAAACGTCTGAAGCAATATGCTTTTTTGCGGATTCTGATAAATTTTGCCATGAGGGAAGATGTTCATATTTTTTTAATATCCCCGCCTCATTACAGTATTCTTGTCGACAAAAATCTATCACTTTAAGCATTGTTGGTTTTACTTTAGTAACGCCATCTGCAAGAAAGTATGCTCTGTCAAAATCCCCTTGTCGACACAAAATTGCTGCTCGCTTTAATCGCCAATTCTCTGGATTACGAAGAATTTGTTTATGCCTATCATGAAGGAAAATTTTTCCTTTTCCCCATATTGTTTGTGGTTCATATTCGTGGTTTTGTCGTTTTTCATTTACTGATAGTTGATTGCTTACCTTTCGGTATAAACGTTCAAAAGAACCTCCTGGATCTACATTTTCTTCTTTTATCCCACCAACAAACTTTGCAAGTTCTTTTTCACGCCAATAAAAGGGTTCTTGATGAAAAAGCAACCACATAGTTTCAGGCAAACGTTTATCATAGGAAATATCTACTAATTTATCATTCTTAAAGTAACGTGCTTGTAGATTGCAAGCAATTATCCTGACATCACCAAAAAGGTCAGGATCCAAATTTAACTCTATGAGTTTTGCCAAGTCTATTCTTGCTTCAGCCCTTATAACGGGATCTGGATGATTGCAACTAATTAATGTACGTTGAACCTTATAAAGCTTTTCTAAAAATAATGGTTCATTTTCTTTACTGTGTGCACGGACCCTTTTATCCACAATAGCGTTAATTGCTTGTTCTTCTTGTCGTTGCCCCCTTTCTCTATTTTCATCTCTCAGCTGATCCATGATTGCTTTATGCTTATTAAATTGATTAACAGATCTCGGGCCTGTTGAGACATTGATAGCTTGCCTATTTGAACGAAGGTGTTCATCAAGTTCTTTTTGCTCGGCTGCAGGCAACTTATACATTTCCCCTAATCTGCTAGAAACTATTTGAGTAACTTCCTCTGTTATCTCAAACTCTGACTTATCTATAGTTTCAACAATTTGGGTTGGAATTGTTTCCCCTCCTATGTCAATTGAAATCGGCATATCCTCATCAGTCTGGTGTTTGGCAAGTGCTAACTTTATTGCCTCAACCCCCTCTGTTTTTATTGTTTCTAGTGTCGCTTCCTTTTCAAAATCAACAGAGTGTATTGCCGGATTAATAAACAACAAAAGAAAGAGGATTTTTAAGAGATAAGACTTTAAAGAAGATTTCATTTTTATACATCCTATTACATATTTTTTACTCAACTAAATTATTTTCTTACTAGGAATTTGAACTTTTTTGCATTAGCTTTTTTCTTTGAGTAATTTTTCAGCTGCCAGCTTTAGGGCTTCTTCTCTGCTTCTATCTCTTTTAATAAATTTTTTTGTCTCATCAAAAAAGGTATTTAACTCTCTACCGCTTAAGTTTTTCATTTTTTTTGCATATTCATTTAATTCTGATTCAGAAAGAAAAATATTATGGTGCTGAGCCTTACGATATAAAATTTCAGTAACAGCATTTATGTCTGGTGGGGAAAATTCTATATGCTCAATTCGTTGCCGTATACGTTCATCGATACGATCAAAATTGTTACAAGCAATAATAAGAAATATATTATCATTATTTTTTACGCAATCATCATATTCTGTCCAAATATGGGTAAGAGTATTCCTATAACTTTGGCCTGAATATTGGTCACCAAGACCTACACTTCTATTAGAAGTTCCTGGAGCTAACGCTTGCAGTTCGTCAATAAATATTATAACGCCTTTACCAGTTTCACTAGCTTTTTCCCTTGCTTCGGAAAAAATTGATTTAACTGCTTGTTGGCCAGCTCCCACCCACTTGTCCAAAAGAATTTGAGCCCTTTCTATAAAAATAGGGCAACCTGCTTCATTCGCCATTGCTTCTGCCATTGAGGTTTTGCCAAGACCGGGAGGACCATAAAAAATTAATCCTCGTGGTGATCCCTTTTCAAATTCACCACTTCTTAATTTTTCAATAGCTTCATAAATAGAGTCCTTATTTGGAAGATATATATCTTCCACTAAAGGATATTTTTTATTTAAAAATGATTCCATATCAGGCATATATTTTTCAAAAACTTTAGCTACTCTTTGCTCTACCTCTTTTTCACTTGTTTCTTGTTCTTCTTTTGATAATAACTTCCCAGCTAATTGTCTCTGTTTTTCTGCCTTGATTATCTCTATTGTTATTTTTTGTGTTTCATCCAATAAATTCTGCCAAGCCTCTTTTATAGCTGCCTCCTCTTCTTCATCTCCTGGTTCATATCTTTGTAAAACTTCTTCTAACACCTCTTCTTTTTCTTTTGACAACATTTTTTTCACAATTAGCCCTCTTAGCTCAGCTGCATATTTTTTCCAAACTTTTGATTGTTTTAATTTCCTTATAGTCACTAGCTCTGCAAGCATTTTTGCCTTTTCCTCAAGTACCTTTCTTTTTTTTTCTTCAAGTTCTTTTTGATCCGCTTCTTTTGAAAATGCAAGAATAATTGCTCCTATAGGCAGTAGCACGGGACTTAGTATAATTACGCTCCCACCAATCAAAAAATCAGAAAAACGAAGAGCCTTCTTTGCCTTTAACTCCGCTATATATTCTTGCAAAATTTCATCTGCATTTTGTTTTGCTTTTCTTGTCATTATTAACATCTGTTCTTCTTCTGAGAATAACTGTGAAGCTACTTTTTTTCGTTTTTCCGTCTCTAAACTCTCTCGTTTCATTTTTTTAAATTTTTTTAGATCGAATGCTTCATTAACTGAAATTTGTATCAAGTCTTGTATAACTAAATTCTCTGCCACTTTATGTTGTTCTGGTTTTTCAGTTGTGTGCTTGTTCAGCAATTCTTTCAGCACTTCCTCTTTTGCCTTTAACCATGCTTCTTGTTCTTCTTTTGAAATTACCACCTTTGCTATTGATGATAATTTTTTTGCCATTGCTTTTATTTGCGCAAATTTTAATTTTTTTGTTTCTTCTTCGTCCTCAAAATAATCAATTGCTTTTCTTAATATTTCTATACAACTGTTTTGGTCAAGAGAACTTGTTTTTGATTTTCTTATCATTTTTTTTACAATCTTTTTGACTCTATCGAGGGGATATTGATCAGTTAGCTCTACAATATCTGTTATTAGGCTTTCAGGCGAAGACACTTCTGCTAAGAATAAAACCTCTTTCACTGCTTTAAAACGCTCTTCAGCTGTTGGGCTTTTAGAATACCGGGTCTCATTTACTGCATCATTAATAGCTTTTTGAAATCTATCTATCTTTTCTTTTTCAATATTAAATCGCTTATCCTCCGGCAAAAAATCATTAACATCAGCATCAAAAAATCCACGACTTCTTTTAAACGCTTCAGGATCAAAAGGTATTGGTTTATAGAATTTATTAATTATTTTTTCTAGATGTGCAATTTTTTGATCTTTTATGTGGCCAAAATCAAATTTATTAATTGCTTCTTCTAATTTGTCTAGGCATAAAAATTCATCAAGATTATTTTCTTCTGTTATATTTGTTATAGCAATTAAAACTTCCAAAAATTGGCTCCGCGTATAACCATCAGTTAATGCAACAACATTATCTATAAAATCTTGCGTAGCAGATTTTTGAGAAGCAGCCAAAAAAGATCTTATAAGCTCATTTCGTTCAGTTTCTGTTAAAGAGGATTTATTTAAAGAGGATTCATTACCGGAAGGTTGTGAATTTTCAGAACTTGCATAGCTGATAAAAGGAGTAGAGATTAAAACAAATAAAACAATCGTTACAAAGGCAAACTTTTTAAATATCATACTTACTCCTTAAATTATCGCTAAATTTGTTATATTTTTTATTGTTCAATCAATTTTCTGATTCTATTAATCCTGCTTGCTTAAATAACTGATACCTAACCCTACAACTCTAAAGATTCCCCTTACAATTTCTGCTCCAAGTGTATTAGCAGCGCCACGTAGGGTTTCTCTCGCTGATTCATTTTTAAAATTAAGTTTTATATCCGATTTTTCCTTAGCATCATCTGTCGTTTTTGATTGTCTTTGCAATGCTAACTTTATTGCTTCATTTTTGTTTTTTCCTCCACGGATCTCCCGTTTTACATTTTTCATAAATTTGGTTAGGTCTCTTCCATTTAAACCATGTACTTTTTTAACACAGCTTTTTAATTCTTCTTCAGAAAAAGTAACATCAAAATAGTTAGCTTTATTTTTTAATATTTCATAAGTACCATCTTCATCTGGACAAAAAAATTCTATACACTCAAAGCGTCCACGAACACGCTCATCTATGCGATGAAATTCATTACAAGTACCAATAATCATTATATTGTTATGATTATTTAAACATCGGTCATATTCGAGCCAAAGCTGGGTAAGTGCATTATCATACTCTTGCCCAGAGCGTCTATGTGCAATTTGTACTTCTTTATCCTGAGTGAGCGGAGTTAAGCTTTGAAG
>Ga0307428_1001526_pt1 | contig 11610 bp, 10 predicted proteins | sample SalMarWE160240MG_FD_202161 | JGI IMG/M metagenome (GOLD analysis project Ga0307428, IMG submission 202161) | Salt marsh sediment microbial communities from the Plum Island Ecosystem LTER, Massachusetts, United States - WE1603-240 | ecosystem: Environmental > Aquatic > Marine > Intertidal zone >...
GGGGGGTTTGGGGGGGGAAACCTGCGGCAAAACTGCATTTCGGCCATCCGACAGTTTTTTTCGCGCAACTAAAGCGAAAAGTAATAATGGTTCTTTTATCCGCACTTTCAATCGAGGCTTTTGGTTTTCCGAGATTGCCGCCCCGCGAAGGCCCCGCCCCCGTGGACGCGGAGCGTTCAAAAATGGGGGCGGGGCCTGAGCGGGGCTGATCGAATTGGGGGATGGGGCTTAATGGGTGGAAAATGATTGGAGTTGAGGGGGAAACGCTGGGGGATTCATATGATAATGCGGATGGCAAATCTTCGATTCACATTGTCAGTGCATGGGCTTGTGAAAACAAAATGGTCTTCGGTCAGGTTGCCACCGATGAAAAAAGCAATGAAATTACAGCGATCCCAAAGTTGCTTGAAATGCTGGTTTTAGACGGTTCTGTGGTAACTATAGATGCAATGGGCTGCCAGAAAATGATCGCCAAACAGATCAAAGAATCTGATGGCGATTATATTTTCAGTCTCAAAGGCAATCACGGCACATTGCATGAGGAAGTTAAATTGTTTTTGGATGAGGCGATTGCTAATGGTGGCGATCATGATTATGACTGTGCCGTCAATGGCGGACATGGCCGAGTCGAAGTACGAAAAGTGTGGTACAGTGAAAATGTTCAATGGATGCAGGATCGTCAACAGTGGCAAGGCCTGTCGAGTTTGGTTGCTGTGGAAGCCGAGTTATGTGGGCTACGAAGTAGCCCACATTATTGTCGAGGCGCAGGGTGGAGTTTTGGGGGGTTCCCCTCGTTTTTTGCGGAAATTCGGTATTGTTGGTGAATTTGAGCGTGTTCGGCGGGGGTTACCAGCTGCAGGTTGGCTCGGCGATTGTCGAGCGTGTTGTGGTTTAGATGGTGGACTTGGTGATCGGAGTCTGCGCCTAAGAGTTGGCGGTGCATGAAGATTGTTTTCTTGTGGCCGTTTATGGAAACGCGGCGGGACGCGTACCAGCGTGATTTGCTTCTCCTTGCCTTCCAGTGGTAGGTGGAGAGGTAGTTGAAGTCTGCAGAGTCAACCATTGCGGCCAGGCCGTTACCGATGAGGATGAGGTATGTCGTCCAGGGCAGGGGGGTCGGGGGTTGGGAATGCTTTAGCATTTTGGGCCTTTAATACCTTGATTACGGTGTCTTTGCGGCGGTTGTCCACGAATATGCCTGAGCTGAGTATTGAGGATATGAGTATCAAGAGTTCTTTGTAAGGGGGCGGGGCTGCAGGCGCAATGGTGGCGGCCGCCTTGCCGGCGGCGTATATGATTTCTTGGGGCGGTTTTTTGATAGCTTGGCAGCCCAAGAAGCCGCCGGCGATCATAATGGAGATCGCTAGGGCCATAAAAGTTGTTTGGTTGTGCCGAACTGCTGCGGTGACATTCATATTTTTGGTCCTGTAGGTTTTTGGTTTTGAGGCGAGTATGGATTGTGAATTTGTAGAGGATCCGGGGGTTCCGGATGCTTGTAGTTATGGTCGGCAATGCAGTTGACGTGTATTAGGTCGTCGTTTGCGAATTGTTTTTGGACGGATTCAAAGATGGCTCGGCCTTGGTTGAGGTCATCGATATGGCGTGTGATTTGTATGTGGAGTTTCATTGTGGAGCCATTATATGTGCATAATGTAACAGAGGGCGTAATAACTTGGTATATGGTACTCACTGTCGGTTGAGCCGGTTACGGTAGACGTGGTTACGGAATGGCCAAAACCTGTGCCGGATTGGACGAAATCGCCAGAGGGAAGGTCGTGGGCGTGGCTGCCGAAATCCACGGCGTGGCGGTGGCTGGTAGTACCGCCGACTCTGTGTGGGTCCATTCCGACGCCTGCTGCTCGAATGAAACGTTGGGATAGGTCGGGGGTGCCGTTGGTCCCGTCACATAGTTTCCATCCGAACGGGATATCATCGAAATCGCCTGACCATAAAGCGATTATGCCTTTCATGCTGTGGGCCATCTTTCAGCTTTTCAGTGTTAGGGTGTTATTCCTGGTGTTCCGATTTTAGTATTTTAGGGTGTAAGTTCAACCGTTGCGACGCCAAGTGCGGTTCCTGCCGGCTGCCAAGTACCAATTGGATTACTTCGGACGGCAATCCAATAGTCGGCTCCGGGCGTGCCGATTACTTGGGATATGCACATTCTGTGGTTTGCCACGTCATACCAGATGCTCCAGTTGGTGTCAAGCCTGGTCCAGGTCCCATAGGGACCGTAGGTTCCGGCGTAATCGAATACGCCTGTGGCGTCAGGAGTTAGAGCACCAGTGACGGTGTAGCTTGCTACTACGCCACTGCAGGCGTAGGGCCCACGGCGAACGGTTCGCTCAACCTCCCATCCGCTCTTGAGATTCGAGAGGATAGCCAGATATTATGGCCTTCCACTATTGGGGTCGGGCAGGCGATCACTTGCGGACTTTCGAGGGGGATAACCGCCCCGACGAGTGGCCCGGCATAAAGGTAAGGGCCTGCAAAGAAATTGCGAGTGGGATTCTGAGGACGTGACATCCGAATGAACATAAATCCACCGTCCTCGCCGGCCCAAGACATGGCATCGTCGAAGGTGATGGTCAGCTCCTGGCCGGCCTCGTCGGCGACAAAGCTGATGGTGGGATCCATAGCTGGCACGGACATAGTTGTCGGGGCTGCGTCGACAACGGCCTGGTCCGCGTAAAGCCGGGGGGCGTTGGACCGAATATAATGGTTAAAACCAGAATTCTTCGTGTCGTCGCCGAGTCGATTTTTCCGCGTGACGGCGGAGCCGTAATCCCCCCAGGCGGCGCGCTGTGCGATGGTCACGGTTTCGAGCCAGCGATCGGTTAGGTAGGCGATGCAGGATCGAATCTTTTCCTGGATTGCTGATGCCGGATTTACCGGCGTTGTTCTGGCTCGGGCGTAGTTGCCTGAGCTATTTCTGGCGAATGTGGTTCCGCCGATTGAGCCGGACATTTGGAGTATGCCCGCTCCGTATTTAACCAAGGCCATTTGAGGGCCTCCTTTCTGCCTGAAACAAGACAAAATAATCCACTACTTGCGGGCTATGCGTGTAACTTACGGCGCGAGTTGAAGTTAGTCAAGAAAAAAATCCCCCTGGGCAGGCGATTTAAGCCCGCAGGTTTTGTCGCTGCCGCCCAGGGGGTCTTTGAGGAGGACTTTTCGCGTTACGGCTCATACAGGAATAAGCAGGACCCCTTAGAGTTTCTGCCTGTCAGGCGAACGCAGAGCTGGTCGGGGTCGGATGCCTGGTGAATATCGTAGAGCGCCCGGGCGCCGGGCTGAAAATTTAAGTCGGTGGCCAGGTAGTCGATCATCGGATGGGGCAAGTCGAGGATGTTGGCGTAACCCGCGTGGCTGGCGTGCCAGGTGCACCAACACGCGTTTGAGAGCCTTTCGGGCAGGCAGGTGGGGCCGGCTGCTGAAAATGCGAGGACGTTGGCCAGCGTGGTGATCCTGACGGTCACGGCGGAATATCTTGCGGCCCATTGAAAATGGTAGGTTTCGCCTCCGAAATCTTTGTAGTCGAGCCAGATACAATGGTCGTAAGTGTCCTGATACAGGTAGAAGGGGATTTCGTTGGGAAATGCGGGAAAACCAGGGCATGAATCCACGAGGTGAAAGACGATTCGGATGCGTCCGGGGGTTTTGCCATACCACCAGGGGTCTGGTGTGCAGCGTGAACAGTCAGCCCCGACTGGAACTTCCGGGTCGGGATGTATGGGTATGCCCATGAGATACACTATATGTGGTATGGCGTGGAGTGCAAGTTTTTAGCAAAATCCTGCTTGCCGCCCTTGAAGATTGGTGGGTGCAAGCTGGATTTTGTATAAAACTGGCTGGCCGGATGCTTTTCCCGGCCAGTGCTGCTAATTTTTTCACAAGGGGCATGACAGGGATGCTTTTCCCCTGGCATGACCCTTGTAAAATTCGCAGTTTCCGCAGCAGGTCTATCCCTGAGCGCAGCGAAGGGTATTCTTTAGGGGGACAACTATGTCCTCTTTGGGATTGCAAAAAGGGCGCGACGGAAGGCCCGGACTCGTTCCTCTTTATCGGACTTTGAAAGCGGGGGGTGGGAGTCGAGTTTGTGGCGTTTTGGAATGGCCATTGCGGTGAGCCAGGCCTGGAATGTTTTGTAGTGGTGGACGTTTATACGCGGGTGCTTTGGATCTAGATACCAGGTGTGTATGAGTTTGTGGTTGACGAGCCAGCTACGCCAGCGACGGATGGTGCGGGTGGAGACGTGGAATTTGGCTGCGAGTCGATAGTTGAATAAGAAGCATGTGCCGGATTTGAAGGCGCAGAGATAACAGTAAAATGCTCGGGGGCCGCGGGGGAATATGCGGGGCGGCATTTGTGCGATCCAGGTGGGCCTGGGGTGGGCCATTGAGTGACCCTTTTAGGATTCAAGAGTGGCGATTGCTTGTTTGAGGTCTTGAGTGTTTGGATGGGTGTAGATTTGGGTGCTGCTGAGGGACTTATGGCCGAGTAGTTGTTGTACTACGCGGATGTTGGTTTTGCGCATCAATCTGGTTGCGAATGTGTGGCGCAGCATGTGTGGCGTTAATGTGGTGTTGAGTGATATTAAGCCGTATTTATGAACGATGCGTTGGATGGTGCGGGTGGTTTTGTGGTGGTAGGGGTTTTTTGCTGGGAATGCCCAGGCTGGGTATGGGCCTGGGATGGGTGGCCATAGGGCGGCTCGGAGGTCACGGATTGCGTCCGATGCCCGCAGGGTCAATGGGATCGATCGGGGGGATCGGGTTTTGGTAATTGCCCCTGGGACGTCGAGTTCCAAGGTCGGGGCTTTGGCGATCCAGAGATCTTGCTGGAGGAGGGAGACGAGCTCGGAGACGCGGAGTCCGGTGTCGGCAAGGATGGCGAGTATTGCACGATGCCAGGTGCAATAACAGTGCGAGAGAAGGGTGTCGATTTGGGTATCTGATATGGTTTTGATGCGAGATGGCATTGGGGATGGTCCTTTAGATATTTGAGTGTGGTTGAGGTGATGGATTGCCATTGGATGGCTAATAGGCCTTGGTTCATGTCTTGGCGGGTGAAATTCATTAGGATGTCGTGGGGGAGTGTGGTGTGGCGGCGGGAACGTAGGGATATTTCCTGGGTGAAGGAGCATAGGTGGGGGGGTTGGCTGCCACGGGATTGGGCTGCTTGGAAAAGGGGGGCGAACCATTCGATGATGTCTGATTGTGTGTGCATTTTTGCGTCCTTTCGGGAAAAGCGACAGTTAATTTATGTTGATATCAACAGATCTGTCGGCAAAGCGACAGGGAAAACTTTAGAAAAACGACATTATTTTTGCGACAGGTGGATATCGGAGGATTTGGATAGTGTCGTTTTGTATGTAAAAGGCGACATGGAGATTGCTGCTGAGGAGTATAGGGGAGATTTAGGGGGGAGGCGGGTTTTTTGCGGGGCGACGGCCGAAACTCGCAGCTTTGCTGTGAGGTTCGGACGGCGGGGCCCGGCCCTATGGCTACCGGGCCTTCCTTTTGCCGGGCCGTCCTTTGGCCCGGACGCCGGGCCGCAGCCTACCGGCGTTGCCTTTTGCCGGGCCGCCCTTTGGCCCGGACGCCGGGCCGCAGCCTACCGGCGTTGCGTTTTACCGGGCCGCCCTTTGGCCCGGCCGCCCCCTGGATAGGGGGTTCGGGGGTCGATATAAAATAGCTTGGCCGGAATCCGAGCAGGGGGTGGCAGGTCCTGGCCACTGCACAGGACCTGACGGGTGAATGTGAGGCTTAAAGTTTTTTGAGCTGGTTTCCCCCCCCATAATCAACAGTCCCCCTTCCGAACTAGCGGATAAGCCAAGGAAGGGGGGGGTTTGGGGGGGGAAACCTGCGGCAAAACTGCATTTCGGCCATCCGACAGTTTTTTTCGCGCAACTAAAGCGAAAAGTAATAATGGTTCTTTTATCCGCACTTTCAATCGAGGCTTTTGGTTTTCCGAGATTGCCGCCCCGCGAAGGCCCCGCCCCCGTGGACGCGGAGCGTTCAAAAATGGGGGCGGGGCCTGAGCGGGGCTGATCGAATTGGGGGATGGGGCTTAATGGGTGGAAAATGATTGGAGTTGAGGGGGAAACGCTGGGGGATTCATATGATAATGCGGATGGCAAATCTTCGATTCACATTGTCAGTGCATGGGCTTGTGAAAACAAAATGGTCTTCGGTCAGGTTGCCACCGATGAAAAAAGCAATGAAATTACAGCGATCCCAAAGTTGCTTGAAATGCTGGTTTTAGACGGTTCTGTGGTAACTATAGATGCAATGGGCTGCCAGAAAATGATCGCCAAACAGATCAAAGAATCTGATGGCGATTATATTTTCAGTCTCAAAGGCAATCACGGCACATTGCATGAGGAAGTTAAATTGTTTTTGGATGAGGCGATTGCTAATGGTGGCGATCATGATTATGACTGTGCCGTCAATGGCGGACATGGCCGAGTCGAAGTACGAAAAGTGTGGTACAGTGAAAATGTTCAATGGATGCAGGATCGTCAACAGTGGCAAGGCCTGTCGAGTTTGGTTGCTGTGGAAGCCGAGTTATGTGGGCTACGAAGTAGCCCACATTATTGTCGAGGCGCAGGGTGGAGTTTTGGGGGGTTCCCCTCGTTTTTTGCGGAAATTCGGTATTGTTGGTGAATTTGAGCGTGTTCGGCGGGGGTTACCAGCTGCAGGTTGGCTCGGCGATTGTCGAGCGTGTTGTGGTTTAGATGGTGGACTTGGTGATCGGAGTCTGCGCCTAAGAGTTGGCGGTGCATGAAGATTGTTTTCTTGTGGCCGTTTATGGAAACGCGGCGGGACGCGTACCAGCGTGATTTGCTTCTCCTTGCCTTCCAGTGGTAGGTGGAGAGGTAGTTGAAGTCTGCAGAGTCAACCATTGCGGCCAGGCCGTTACCGATGAGGATGAGGTATGTCGTCCAGGGCAGGGGGGTCGGGGGTTGGGAATGCTTTAGCATTTTGGGCCTTTAATACCTTGATTACGGTGTCTTTGCGGCGGTTGTCCACGAATATGCCTGAGCTGAGTATTGAGGATATGAGTATCAAGAGTTCTTTGTAAGGGGGCGGGGCTGCAGGCGCAATGGTGGCGGCCGCCTTGCCGGCGGCGTATATGATTTCTTGGGGCGGTTTTTTGATAGCTTGGCAGCCCAAGAAGCCGCCGGCGATCATAATGGAGATCGCTAGGGCCATAAAAGTTGTTTGGTTGTGCCGAACTGCTGCGGTGACATTCATATTTTTGGTCCTGTAGGTTTTTGGTTTTGAGGCGAGTATGGATTGTGAATTTGTAGAGGATCCGGGGGTTCCGGATGCTTGTAGTTATGGTCGGCAATGCAGTTGACGTGTATTAGGTCGTCGTTTGCGAATTGTTTTTGGACGGATTCAAAGATGGCTCGGCCTTGGTTGAGGTCATCGATATGGCGTGTGATTTGTATGTGGAGTTTCATTGTGGAGCCATTATATGTGCATAATGTAACAGAGGGCGTAATAACTTGGTATATGGTACTCACTGTCGGTTGAGCCGGTTACGGTAGACGTGGTTACGGAATGGCCAAAACCTGTGCCGGATTGGACGAAATCGCCAGAGGGAAGGTCGTGGGCGTGGCTGCCGAAATCCACGGCGTGGCGGTGGCTGGTAGTACCGCCGACTCTGTGTGGGTCCATTCCGACGCCTGCTGCTCGAATGAAACGTTGGGATAGGTCGGGGGTGCCGTTGGTCCCGTCACATAGTTTCCATCCGAACGGGATATCATCGAAATCGCCTGACCATAAAGCGATTATGCCTTTCATGCTGTGGGCCATCTTTCAGCTTTTCAGTGTTAGGGTGTTATTCCTGGTGTTCCGATTTTAGTATTTTAGGGTGTAAGTTCAACCGTTGCGACGCCAAGTGCGGTTCCTGCCGGCTGCCAAGTACCAATTGGATTACTTCGGACGGCAATCCAATAGTCGGCTCCGGGCGTGCCGATTACTTGGGATATGCACATTCTGTGGTTTGCCACGTCATACCAGATGCTCCAGTTGGTGTCAAGCCTGGTCCAGGTCCCATAGGGACCGTAGGTTCCGGCGTAATCGAATACGCCTGTGGCGTCAGGAGTTAGAGCACCAGTGACGGTGTAGCTTGCTACTACGCCACTGCAGGCGTAGGGCCCACGGCGAACGGTTCGCTCAACCTCCCATCCGCTCTTGAGATTCGAGAGGATAGCCAGATATTATGGCCTTCCACTATTGGGGTCGGGCAGGCGATCACTTGCGGACTTTCGAGGGGGATAACCGCCCCGACGAGTGGCCCGGCATAAAGGTAAGGGCCTGCAAAGAAATTGCGAGTGGGATTCTGAGGACGTGACATCCGAATGAACATAAATCCACCGTCCTCGCCGGCCCAAGACATGGCATCGTCGAAGGTGATGGTCAGCTCCTGGCCGGCCTCGTCGGCGACAAAGCTGATGGTGGGATCCATAGCTGGCACGGACATAGTTGTCGGGGCTGCGTCGACAACGGCCTGGTCCGCGTAAAGCCGGGGGGCGTTGGACCGAATATAATGGTTAAAACCAGAATTCTTCGTGTCGTCGCCGAGTCGATTTTTCCGCGTGACGGCGGAGCCGTAATCCCCCCAGGCGGCGCGCTGTGCGATGGTCACGGTTTCGAGCCAGCGATCGGTTAGGTAGGCGATGCAGGATCGAATCTTTTCCTGGATTGCTGATGCCGGATTTACCGGCGTTGTTCTGGCTCGGGCGTAGTTGCCTGAGCTATTTCTGGCGAATGTGGTTCCGCCGATTGAGCCGGACATTTGGAGTATGCCCGCTCCGTATTTAACCAAGGCCATTTGAGGGCCTCCTTTCTGCCTGAAACAAGACAAAATAATCCACTACTTGCGGGCTATGCGTGTAACTTACGGCGCGAGTTGAAGTTAGTCAAGAAAAAAATCCCCCTGGGCAGGCGATTTAAGCCCGCAGGTTTTGTCGCTGCCGCCCAGGGGGTCTTTGAGGAGGACTTTTCGCGTTACGGCTCATACAGGAATAAGCAGGACCCCTTAGAGTTTCTGCCTGTCAGGCGAACGCAGAGCTGGTCGGGGTCGGATGCCTGGTGAATATCGTAGAGCGCCCGGGCGCCGGGCTGAAAATTTAAGTCGGTGGCCAGGTAGTCGATCATCGGATGGGGCAAGTCGAGGATGTTGGCGTAACCCGCGTGGCTGGCGTGCCAGGTGCACCAACACGCGTTTGAGAGCCTTTCGGGCAGGCAGGTGGGGCCGGCTGCTGAAAATGCGAGGACGTTGGCCAGCGTGGTGATCCTGACGGTCACGGCGGAATATCTTGCGGCCCATTGAAAATGGTAGGTTTCGCCTCCGAAATCTTTGTAGTCGAGCCAGATACAATGGTCGTAAGTGTCCTGATACAGGTAGAAGGGGATTTCGTTGGGAAATGCGGGAAAACCAGGGCATGAATCCACGAGGTGAAAGACGATTCGGATGCGTCCGGGGGTTTTGCCATACCACCAGGGGTCTGGTGTGCAGCGTGAACAGTCAGCCCCGACTGGAACTTCCGGGTCGGGATGTATGGGTATGCCCATGAGATACACTATATGTGGTATGGCGTGGAGTGCAAGTTTTTAGCAAAATCCTGCTTGCCGCCCTTGAAGATTGGTGGGTGCAAGCTGGATTTTGTATAAAACTGGCTGGCCGGATGCTTTTCCCGGCCAGTGCTGCTAATTTTTTCACAAGGGGCATGACAGGGATGCTTTTCCCCTGGCATGACCCTTGTAAAATTCGCAGTTTCCGCAGCAGGTCTATCCCTGAGCGCAGCGAAGGGTATTCTTTAGGGGGACAACTATGTCCTCTTTGGGATTGCAAAAAGGGCGCGACGGAAGGCCCGGACTCGTTCCTCTTTATCGGACTTTGAAAGCGGGGGGTGGGAGTCGAGTTTGTGGCGTTTTGGAATGGCCATTGCGGTGAGCCAGGCCTGGAATGTTTTGTAGTGGTGGACGTTTATACGCGGGTGCTTTGGATCTAGATACCAGGTGTGTATGAGTTTGTGGTTGACGAGCCAGCTACGCCAGCGACGGATGGTGCGGGTGGAGACGTGGAATTTGGCTGCGAGTCGATAGTTGAATAAGAAGCATGTGCCGGATTTGAAGGCGCAGAGATAACAGTAAAATGCTCGGGGGCCGCGGGGGAATATGCGGGGCGGCATTTGTGCGATCCAGGTGGGCCTGGGGTGGGCCATTGAGTGACCCTTTTAGGATTCAAGAGTGGCGATTGCTTGTTTGAGGTCTTGAGTGTTTGGATGGGTGTAGATTTGGGTGCTGCTGAGGGACTTATGGCCGAGTAGTTGTTGTACTACGCGGATGTTGGTTTTGCGCATCAATCTGGTTGCGAATGTGTGGCGCAGCATGTGTGGCGTTAATGTGGTGTTGAGTGATATTAAGCCGTATTTATGAACGATGCGTTGGATGGTGCGGGTGGTTTTGTGGTGGTAGGGGTTTTTTGCTGGGAATGCCCAGGCTGGGTATGGGCCTGGGATGGGTGGCCATAGGGCGGCTCGGAGGTCACGGATTGCGTCCGATGCCCGCAGGGTCAATGGGATCGATCGGGGGGATCGGGTTTTGGTAATTGCCCCTGGGACGTCGAGTTCCAAGGTCGGGGCTTTGGCGATCCAGAGATCTTGCTGGAGGAGGGAGACGAGCTCGGAGACGCGGAGTCCGGTGTCGGCAAGGATGGCGAGTATTGCACGATGCCAGGTGCAATAACAGTGCGAGAGAAGGGTGTCGATTTGGGTATCTGATATGGTTTTGATGCGAGATGGCATTGGGGATGGTCCTTTAGATATTTGAGTGTGGTTGAGGTGATGGATTGCCATTGGATGGCTAATAGGCCTTGGTTCATGTCTTGGCGGGTGAAATTCATTAGGATGTCGTGGGGGAGTGTGGTGTGGCGGCGGGAACGTAGGGATATTTCCTGGGTGAAGGAGCATAGGTGGGGGGGTTGGCTGCCACGGGATTGGGCTGCTTGGAAAAGGGGGGCGAACCATTCGATGATGTCTGATTGTGTGTGCATTTTTGCGTCCTTTCGGGAAAAGCGACAGTTAATTTATGTTGATATCAACAGATCTGTCGGCAAAGCGACAGGGAAAACTTTAGAAAAACGACATTATTTTTGCGACAGGTGGATATCGGAGGATTTGGATAGTGTCGTTTTGTATGTAAAAGGCGACATGGAGATTGCTGCTGAGGAGTATAGGGGAGATTTAGGGGGGAGGCGGGTTTTTTGCGGGGCGACGGCCGAAACTCGCAGCTTTGCTGTGAGGTTCGGACGGCGGGGCCCGGCCCTATGGCTACCGGGCCTTCCTTTTGCCGGGCCGTCCTTTGGCCCGGACGCCGGGCCGCAGCCTACCGGCGTTGCCTTTTGCCGGGCCGCCCTTTGGCCCGGACGCCGGGCCGCAGCCTACCGGCGTTGCGTTTTACCGGGCCGCCCTTTGGCCCGGCCGCCCCCTGGATAGGGGGTTCGGGGGTCGATATAAAATAGGTTGGCCGGAATCCGAGCAGGGGGTGGCAGGTCCTGGCCACTGCACAGGACCTGACGGGTGAATGTGAG
>Ga0307428_1001531_pt1 | contig 11598 bp, 9 predicted proteins | sample SalMarWE160240MG_FD_202161 | JGI IMG/M metagenome (GOLD analysis project Ga0307428, IMG submission 202161) | Salt marsh sediment microbial communities from the Plum Island Ecosystem LTER, Massachusetts, United States - WE1603-240 | ecosystem: Environmental > Aquatic > Marine > Intertidal zone >...
CCAGATCGAACTCCCGCTCGAGCCGCTCCTGGACGATCTCCAGGTGGAGCAACCCGAGGAAACCACACCGAAAGCCAAATCCCAAAGCCGCCGAGGTCTCGGGCCCAAACGTAAAGGCCGAATCGTTCAGTCGCAGTTTTTCCAGGGCCTCTTTCATGCGAACATAGTCCGCCCCCTCTACGGGATACAGCCCCGCAAAGACCATGGGCCGAACTTCACGGAAGCCCACCAAGGGGACCGTTGTCGGGCGGTCCGCGTCCGTGATGGTGTCCCCGACCCGAACCTGGCGGACATCCTTCATCCCCGCCACCAGATACCCGACCTCCCCCGCCCGGAGCATCGGGACCGGCCGCATATCAGGGGAGAAAACCCCTACCTCATTCACCTCAAAGGTCGCGCCGTTCGACATGAGGCAAATGCGAAGGCCGGGCCGGACGAGCCCGTCCACCACACGGATGTAGGCGATAACCCCCTGGAAGGGATCAAACCACGAGTCAAAAACCAAAGCCTTGAGGCGCGCGTCCGGATCACCCTGCGGCGGAGCCACGCGCGCCACGATCGCCTCGAGGATCTCCTCGGTCCCGACGCCCTCCTTGGCGCTACACAGGATCGCCTCGGAGGTGTCCACCATCAAGGTGTCCTCCATCTGCTGCGTGACGCGGGCAACGTCGGCGATGGGCAGATCGATCTTGTTGATCACCGGAACGGTCGCGAGGTTATGCTCAAGGGCCAAATGGAGGTTGGCCAGCGTCTGGGCCTGAACTCCCTGAGAGGCATCGACCACCAAGAGCACCCCCTCACAGGCACTCAAGGCTCGCGAGACTTCGTAGGAAAAGTCCACATGCCCGGGTGTGTCGATCAGGTTCAGGGTGTACCCCGAACCCTCCCGCGAGTCATAATGAAGACGGACGGCCTTGGCCTTGATCGTGATCCCACGCTCGCGCTCCAGGTCCATTTGATCCAGGACCTGCTCCCGCATCTTCGGCGCGGGAACGGTCTTGGTGTACTCCAAGAGGCGATCGGCCAAGGTGGACTTTCCGTGGTCGATGTGGGCAATGATGGAGAAGTTCCGGATGTACTTCGGGTCATAACTCCAAGAGTCGAGCTCTCGCGTCTCGGAGGCATCAGTCACGATCTATCACCACTCCCGCTCGGCGATGAAATCGATTAACATTTCGAGGGACCGCCGGGCGGCGGTGTCGGGAAACGGGACCAATTGTTCCCGCGCTTTTTTCAGGTGTCTCTTGGCCTCTTCCACCGTTGCGTGCACCCCGCCCCCTTCTGTAACATACCGGCGAATCAACTCCACCTCGGTCTCTCCCAACTGCCCGTCGCAGAGGAGACGACGGATTTCGTCTCGCGCCGGGCCCCGATCCTGATGGAGAATGTGAATCAAGGGATACGTCACCTTGCCCTCCAGCAGATCGTTCCCGACCGGCTTCCCCAGGATTTCTTCGCTCGCCGTGAAATCCAGGGCATCGTCCACCAACTGAAAGCCGATCCCCAGGTCGAGCCCAAACTCGGTTAACGCTTCGACCCGAGTTTCATCCACACCTGCGATCAATCCCCCCGTCCGGCAGGCGGCGGAAAAGAGGGCCGCCGTCTTGCAGGTGATGACGGTGAGATAGTCCTCATACAGAATATCGGGATTTCGGTGCCAGCGCAGCTCCAGGATCTCTCCTTCGGTCATCGCGACCGTGGCGTCCGCGAACGCCTTGAGAATCCGAAAGTCGCCGTCACTGACCAGCCGTTGAATCGAATGGGAGTACAGAAAGTCGCCGGCCAGGACCGAAACGTGGGGGCCCCACCGTGCATTGGCCGACGGCTGCCCCCGACGTTTTTGGGCGTTATCGATAATGTCGTCATGAATGAGGGTCGCCACGTGCATAAACTCTGCCACCACCGCCAGATCCACGCCGCGCTCCCCGGGATCGTGCTCGCACACGCGGGCAGCGAGGAGAAGGAGCGCGGGGCGCATCCGCTTTCCGCCGCTGCCGAGCACATAGGTCGTCACCTCTGAGATGAGATCGGCCCGGCTCGACACCCTCGCTTGTATTCTCCGCTCGACTTCGGCCAGCTCTTCCGTCACCGGGGCGAAAACGAGTTCACGCAACACGGAGTGAGCTCCTCACGCGGGGGCATCCCGCGCAGCATCGCGGCCGCGCTGCCCGTTGGGGAACGCCGTTCACCATAGCACAGGGCATCATTGGGTTCAACACCATTGCGGTCCGGGAGTTCGACGTCAGCCGTCCGATGTCGGAGGAGCGAGACACTCACCTAAGTACTTGGAATTCAGCCCTCCGCCCGTGGAGTCTGGACCTCGGACGGCTCGACTGAGGCCTCGACGGTGAGCCTTCGGCCCGAGCTCAGGCCGAGGGCTCGGCCGAACCGCTTGCGGAAGTCTTCGGACTTGGGGTCCCCCAAGGCAGCCGCCGATCTATCTCCCGCCAGAGGCGGATGAAGACGATGGCGCACATCAGGCCCACCAGGACACCGCCGACCACATCGGCGGGGTAGTGGACCCCGACATAGACCCTGGAATACCCGATCATGGCGGCCACCAGAAACAGGGGGATGGCCAGGGGGCGATAGGCAAAGCCGAAAAAAGCGGCCTGCGCAGTCGCGTTCGTGGCGTGACCCGAGGGAAAGGAGAAGTTTGACGCACTGCACCCGACGAGGAGGTGGACAGCCTCCAGGGTGTGGCAGGGGCGCGGGCGCTGGAACCACAGTTTCAGTGCCTCGTTCACGGTATTGGAGACGAAAAGCAGGAGCAGGGCCAACACGACCATGGTTCGTCCCTTCCGTCCCCCCCAAATAAATAATCCAATTGCCACCAGGGCCAGAGGGATGAAGAACGGGTCGGGGTCGGTGACCACCGGCATGAGGACGTCGAAGACAGCATTCCTCAAGTCGCCGTTAATTACCCGAAAAAGATGGAGGTCCAGCCCAGCCATCATCGTGGTTCAGGGTTCATAGTTCAGGGTTTAGGGATTCGCGCGGTTCAACGTGGCACTCTCCTCTTAGTGATGATAGCGCCGTATGCCGTCACACGCAATGCTCGGATTTCAGGCGACCCGAGGAAGATCACGGCCAGAAATACGCCGGCGAGGGGCCTCTGCACGATGGGCACATGATCTGAAGACGGATCAACTGGTCGAGGCGGGTTTCGCTTCCGGGAAGTAGACGCGGATGCCAAAAAGAACCAAGGCCGTGTTCAGGCTCACTGATTGGGTCTGGTCGTTGATCTGCACGTCCGCGCTGCCAAACAGAAATTTCGTCTCAAAATCCAGTGAGATGTTGTTCGCCACAAACCACGAGATGCCGCCGCCGATCGCGCCCATGACCGAGGTGTCCTTCCCCGAAAAGGAGAAGTTCACGGACTCCGGGGTCGCATCGTTAAATTCGGAAAATGCGGCCCCGACACCGGCGATAAAATACGGGCTCAGTTTGCCGTCTGCGAGGGGGTAGCGCACTCGGACCTGGGGGATGATGCTATAGGTGGCGTACTCCCCGATTTTGCCGACCCCCGGGACGGTCAAACCGATATCGCGATAATCGACGGCGATTTCCGCCCCCCAGTGCTCGTCAAAATTAAGCCCCGCAAACCCCTGCATTGACCTCTCGACGGTATCCGCAACATCGCCGGCCCACTCGACCCCCCCACCGGGGCCGTCGCTCAGAAGGAACCCGGCACCCAATTTTGTCCCGACGTAAAAACGCGTCTGATCCGTATCGTGGGCCCGGTGCACCGTGGGGGTGACGGGCGAGACGGGTTTCGCCTCCGGGAAGTAGACGCGCATGCCGAAAAGGGCCAAGGCCGTATTCAAGCTCGCGCTTTGGGTCTGCCCACCGACCTGGACATCAGCGCTGCCAAACAGAAATTTCGTCTCAAAATCCAGCGAGATGTTGTTGGCGACAAACCAGGAGACGCCGGCGCCGATCGCGCCCACGACCGAGGTGTCGTTCGCCGAAAAGGAGAAGTTCACGGATTCCGGGGTCGGATCGTTAGACTCGGTTCGTGCCACACCGACGCCGGCGATGAAGTAGGGGCTCACTTTGCCATCTTCGAGGGGGTAGCGCACTCGGAGTTGGGGAATGACAGTCCAGACACTGTATTCTCCTATCTTGCCAATCCCAGGGGCGACCACACCGGTCTGGCGATAATCGACAGCGACTTCCGCCCCGAAGTGCTCGTCAAAATTCAGCCCGGCAAACCCTTGAAAGCTCTCTGCAACTGTTCCCTGATCTACTGTGGAGCGCCACGTGACCCCCCCACCGGGGCCGTCGCTGAGAAAGATCCCGACGCCCAGCTTTCCCCCAACGTAGAAACGCGTCTGATCCGTATCTTCAGCCCAGCCTACGGTGGAGATGATGAGTGCCGAAATGAGCGCAAAGGCAGCGAAGCACAGTTTTCTCATGACGTTTTCTCCTCGACAAGTTGATGAAGGAAGAGATATCCGTCACTTTCGACCAGGAGAACCGCCCGATAAAATCGGCGTATGCTACCACATTGCCCCGCGGGGGCACAGCCCTTTTTGCCTTCAGCTCACGGTTCACATCACTGAAGTCCACAGTGGACAACGAAGGGCTTGAGACCGCGCGCTGCAATCGTGGCGGGATGTGATCTCGACATTGGAAGGATTAGCTCAGCGAGAGGGGACGAATCCGATGCGTGGGAGCGAGGATGTCGGGAAGCCGTCAGGGAAGATCGTCGAAGGAATCCATGAGTTGGTAGAGCCGCTTGAGCGTCACTTCCGGATTGCTTTCCGCGCCCCGTGCGTCGAGAAGCTGGGCGATGCGTTCCGCCAGGACAATCCGCTCGGCGTGGGTGGGGTGGCTGTCCGCCTCCCGGAGGCCGGACGAAAGCTCGATGGCCATGCGCTCAAATACTCTCGCCCCCTTCGTGATGTCATAACCGGCGTGGTGTGCATAGAACAATCCTCGGATGTCTGCCTCTCGCTCCGCATCGATCTGTCCACCGCGGAGCAGGCCACGCTCCGTGGACGTTGGGAGATGGCCGAGTTCGTGGCCCAGGACGACCGCCAGTTCGTCGTCACTCTGGACAAACCTGAGCATCCCCAGGCACACCTTGATCCGCCCGTCGCTCACGAAGGCGTTCACCTCATCACACACTGCAACCTCGATGGCCGCAGGGGAGGGGCGTGGCACGCCGAGCAGCAGACGCGTGAGCACTCCTTCAAGTCGCACTTGCTGATCCCACCGAAACCGTGCGGCCCGCTGCTCGAGCCGTGAGGCCTGAGCCTGCGCCTGCTGTTCGGAGACGAGTGCATTGAAGGATTCGCCACGAGGGGCGGTGGCACAGGCGGAGACGAGCATGAGCACACCGGCCGTCAGCACCCCTGCCCCGAGATTGGCTCTCTTCCACCCCCGCGCCATCAGACTGCATCCTTTCCGCCCACAACGGGTGTCGTGTTACACTCCACCTTCACGAAAACGCCTCCAGAACCCACCCGGCGCCCGGGTCGTCATGGCCCGGCACAATCCTTTCTGGAAGCCGACTTAGCGAAGCCACCGGGGATCCGGGCCTATTTCCGGTCATGCTCCCCTAGAGGAACAGGCGAGGTATTTTGTGCACCTTCTGTGCCAAGGACTGGGCTTTGGCACCGGGGGGGGTTAGGGAGTAGGTCTTGGGCGTAGGAGCTGATGAGTAGTGACTTTCCGAGGAGGAGACACAGCGAGATCTGCTGACAGCTGCCTGCTGACCGCCTGGTGTTCGGATACCAGTGGAAAGAGTGGGGGCACTGAAAAGGTGGGAAGGTTACACCTCCACCCTTCAGTGCCCCTCGTGGAAGCCTACAACAATTCCGTTATTCTAGCTCATCGATGTTGTATTGGATCGGGATCCCCCACCAGCCTTCCGCCTTGGCCTGTTTCTCCTCGGCCTTGGTCAAGGCCGGTTTCTCGCCCCCGCGGGTGGAATACTTCAAATGTCCCCACGAGGCGAAGTGCGGGCCGCCTTCGGGAATGCCGTACTTGCTCGCACAGGCGCTGAGGCCCCCGCTCACGGCCAGGGTGACGATGACCAATCCGATTATCTTCCGCATGATTCCCCTCCCTTCTCGTGCACCCTTGAGGCGTAACCCTAAACCTCATAGCGGGGTGATAGTAGCACACCCTTCACCCGCCGCTCAAGGCAAAAGAAGAGACCCCCGGGCGAAAGACCGCCCATGCACCCGGAACCATGTACCCCGAACCGCTTAGGAGGCGGATGGCGTGGTTTGTCGCCGGTACTGATCGCTACACACATCTACGACGGTGCCGAACACCGCGAACCCTTGGACCAACACCACGCGGGGCGCTTGACGGCGCTGGCTCGTGCCATCACCGTCGCCGCCTCCATCCGCCGATTGGAACCGGTAGCGCAGGTTGTATCCGACGGCTTCGGCGGCCTTGGGGACGTCAAGCGCAAAGGCAATCGGCGTGATATTGTCGGCGTCAAACGGGTCCCCATAACTCCAGCGCTCAAACAAGATGTTCCCCTTGCCGTCCCGCGCCTCGAGACCCACTTCAAAGAGAAAGATCGCCATGTTGGTCCGCGTGCTCGCTATCGCGTAGCCTTGCACGCCCACCCCACCCCCCGCAGGCGGCGCACAGCGCCAGAAGAGGTCGGCCCAGAGCGCGTCATAATAGAACGGATACTCTTGCGGATTATAGAGATCACGTGGCCGGGTGAATGTACTCGGCGCAGCGGCGCACCCGGTGAGACCCACGATGAGGATCAGCGCGAGGGGGCGGATCATGGTCTTCCTCCTTTGCTCCGAGCTCTGGAGCTTCCCCTGACCATCGGACCGCGGACGCGTTGGTATATATGAGACCATAATACCAGCCCTCTTATTCCCAAGCAAAAAAAAGGGCCCCGCCACCGGGGCGGGGCCCTTGTCCTCGGCTAGGTGCGTGATCCTAGAAGGTCACGAGGGCTTCGATTCGAAACACGTAGGCGTTGTCCGTGACCAGGTTGGCGACAGTCGAATCGAACCAGCCGCCGGCAAGGAAATAGCCGCCATATATGTTCGTCACGATGTTCGCGTACGGCTTGTACGTCAGCTTGGCGTCAATTTCCGTCCCCAGGTACTTGCCACTGCCGGCGTCCTTCGCGGCCCACGTCGGGATGACGTTCAGGAACGCCGTCGTCTTGGAATTGAAGGCGTACTGGGTGTGCGCCTGGATCTCGAACAACCCCGGTGAGATGGGGTTGCCGTTGTCAGCGGTGCTAGATTTACCGATGACGTCGGCGTCGAGCGTCCCCCGGCCCCAGAAGTTGTACGCCCGGTTGGTCGTATTGTTCCCGACGAACCGAGAGGTCCGGTTGCCGTTGAAGAAGCCGCTGTCGGTCCAGACCCGGGTCGGGGACGTCGAGTAGAGCGCGAGGGGACCCACGAAGTTGTTGAAATCTGAGTCATTTGGATCATCATCCCCGGTCGCGTAGGTGACGTTCACGCCCACGCTCCACTCGGGAATGATCTTGTACGTGGCGTCTCCACCGATAAAACCCGCCGAGCGATCAACGTCCCCAGCCGCGGCCGCCGGGCCGCCAGTCGCGCCTTTCCGGGCCTTGCCGCCCTGGTAGGCCCCCTCGAACTGCAGGGCCACCGGGCCGATGGCTCCGGTATAGGCGCCGCCGACCCAAAACTCATTGGCGACGGGCCCCTGGCCGGGCGCAGGTCCAGCGGTGGTGACCACACCGTTCAGTCCGCGGTCCTGGCTCAATATCCCGTAGACTTCTAAGTTCTGCTTCGGGGCGACCTCGAACTTGTAATCGATCGCCTCGTACGTCACGCCCGCGCCCTGTTCCTCGCCGAGACAGCAGACGGCCCCGCCGTTCGTCTGGCTGAACCAGGCCTTCAGGGTCCCGGGGCCGAGCGGGCCGTAGATCTGGATGCCATCATTACCGGTCAGCGAATTCCCGTAGACGTACCCGTGTCCGACCGAGAAAAAGGTTCGCCCACCCTGGAACCGCCAGCCTTCCGGCAGGCCAGGGATCTGGAAATCCATCCAGGCCTGGCGGATGTTGACCGCGTCACCGGCGGACACGGTCACGTTCGGCGGACGTTCACCGAACTCCCCGTACTGCTCGAGCTCGATCCGGCCCCGCACGCCGTCGGATAACTTGGCATCGGCGCCGAACCGGACCCGGTTGTCGAAGTAGTTCCGATCGCCGGCGTCGCTATTCTTATCCAAACTGATGTTATTCCAGTACCGGTAGCGCAAGCGCTCTTGCCCGGTTACCTTGATGTCCGCCGCGAAGGCAGGCGCGACCATACCGGCAACCAGCAATCCCGCAAGCGCCATTTGCAGGTATCTTTTCATGATGTTCCTCCTACGTTCGGGTCACTCACGCTCATATGGTCCGCGTCTTCCATCCTACCGGTGTGTTCCCCGCATCCCCCCTTTCTCCCGCTCGGGTCACAGACCCAAGGGCCTGAGTTGACACTCCGAGGCACACGCCTCTCTTTGCTACTTACTCTCCTGCGTCTGGGCCTGGGTCTGCGCAGGGGCCAGCCGGAAGAGAAAGAGCCCGCTGTGCTCGCCCAGCAATCCCAGCTGCAGAGGCCTCACCAGGGCGAACATCAGGACGGGGTCCCCCCCATCTCCGAGGTCTCCCAAGAAAAAGTCGGACACATAGCCCTCGAGCTGCTGGGTCTCCCACATCGCCTGAAACCCGACCCCGGCCCAGCGCAGCGCGACGATCCGGCTTTGATCGTACACAACGGCTGACCTAAACGTGTAGCCGCTGCTGGCGAGATTCCGCGCCGCCACCAGTTCTTGCTTGCCATCGCCATCGAGGTCGGCGACCAGGAGCGGGGGGTGCACGGTGTACCGCTCCTGGAAGTCAGGGTGCTCGTCGTAGGAAATCATGTTCCTCGCGATCTCGGGCTTCTCGAATGCAAACTTGTTCCCGCTCCCCCCGAAGCGATCGGGTGGCTCGGACCGGAGCTTGCCGCCGCTAAAGACCCGCAAGCGCTGTTCCCGGTCGGTGATTTGGATCACCTCACTGCCCCCGTCGTTCCGGACATCGCCGGCGGCGAAGTTATAGATGTATGTGCCCTTGGGGAGCTTCACCTTCGAGGCCGGCTCGTACCGCCCGTCCCGCCAACGATACGTTTCCACCCCGCCGGTAAACATCGTTTCCAGCCCCGCCCTTTGACCGTACAGGGTCGGCTTGCCCTGGCGGTCGGGGAGGACCCGGAATAACACATCGACATCTCGCCACGTCACCACCCACGCCCCCTCGATAAACTCCAGCACATACGAGTCCACGGTGCCCCCGTAATAGCTCGACACGAAAATCTCGGCAACGCCATTGCCGTTAATGTCGGCCGCATCAATGGACAGGATATCACTCCCCCTCTCGAAGTCCCGTCCCTTGCTCGACCAGAGATGGCGAAAGACCTTCCCCTCGATGGCGTAGATGGTAATCCGGCCTGGTTCCGCGACCGCGACCTCCTTGCGCCCATCGCCGTCGAAGTCGGCCACGGCGATGCCCCGGAGCGCGGCGTCAAATTCGGGGCCCAAGACGAGCCGCGCGCTGGGGATGCCGGCATAGGGCACGGCCAGAAAATCCGAGGAGCGTTGGCTCGGCGGACCAATCCAGGCGGGGGAGGGCGCGTCCTCACTTGCCGCCACCTGTGGAGCCTGCGGCCGGGGCCGCGTGGGCGCAGCGGCGGGCGCGACGCCAGGGGTCTGCGATTCGCTCTGGGACACCTGCGCGACACTCACCGACTGCAAGAGGCGCCCCGAGACCGGCGAGAAGATCGGGACGTCCCACATGAGGGTCCCGTCCGCCTCACTGATATGGGGCAAGGCCACGACGGAGAGACGGAGCTCCTGTCGCAGGAGCTTCAGGGCGTCCGGGTTCCGTAACGGGATATTCTCCTTCAATCCCCCTTTGATCAGCGCCGAGCGCATCCGCCGCTCGTTGATCACCTCGAACCGTCCCGTTCGGTCCAGGGCCACTTCCAAATCTCGCGTCGCGCGTTGGGCCACGCTTTCATAGCCGGGGGAGGCAGTGATGTTGGCCACGCCGATCAAGAGCCGGGCCGTGGTGACCCGGACGCCATCCCCCTGATTGACCTTCTCCCCCGCTTCCAGGTTAATCACTTCGGCAAGCGAAAACTTTGGCTGAACTTCCACCACCCGGACCGTGCCGACCAGGCGATCCATGCGGCCCAGCGTCTCACCGGTGACCGGATGCTTAAAGGACTCCCCCTGCCGGAACACCTCCAACTCCATCCCGACGTACGCGCCCCATTCCGCCGTGACATCCACGAGGAATCGCTTGTCGGGAAGGATGGAGAGCACTTTCCCCTCGACGGGCTTGCAGACCTCCGCCACGTGACGGGCGGCTTCATCCGCCGCGTCGCTCACCGAGGATGCCGGTGCCGCCTCGGTCACGGTGCTCGTAAGTGCAATCAGCAGCAAGGAGATCGCCAGCCTCATCGGGGTCGTCTTCACCGTCCCTCCTGCGTGGCGCCGTTACGCTGACACATGATCATGATATTGGGGGAAGGGGATGTTGATGTTTCTGTCGGTATCCGGGTCGGTCCCCGCGGATAGAATTGGCTCTCCCCCGGTGGGGACTTCACAGGGGAGAGAGGAAAGATAATCATACCTGCCTTTCCCGCGTCTGCGCCGACCTGCCCGCCTTCCCCCTTCTAACTATCCGTTACTTCTGGCCTCCTCCTCCTTCAAACATTGGTATAAAAAGTATAGGCTAAATATCACCCCCTGGAGACGCCTGTCAAGCAATTTTTCTGACAGTCGCTGGCGGCAGGCGCAGCGGGACCGGCATCGGTCACCGAGGCTTTATCGCTGCGAGGTTAGGGGCTCCCGTCTCAGCCCTATGCCGTCTCGGGAGACCCCGGCCGTTCCACCAGCTCGATCAGGATACCATGCGCCCCTTTGGGATGGATGAAAGCCACTTGGGTGCCATCCGCCCCCGGGCGGGGCGTTTCGTCGAGCAGGGGGACCCCCGCCGCGCGGAGCTGCGCCATGATACTACCCAGGTCGGCCACCTCAAGACAAATATGGTGAATGCCCTCGCCCCGCTTCTCGAGAAACCGCTCAATGGGGTTCCCCCGCTCCGTGCCTTCCACGAGTTCGATCTCGGTTTCGCCGAGCGGAAAGAACGCCACCTTCGCCTTCTCCGTCCTCACCACTTCGATCCGCTCACAGCGGAGGCCAAGCACCTGTTCGAAAAACCGGGAGGCTTCGTCCACGCTGCGAACGGCCACCGCAATATGCGCCACCCGTTTAATCATCGTTCACGGTTCACAGTTCACGGTTCACGGAAGGGCTTGTCTGGCCTAACCGATTTGATGAGCGCGGAAACGAGTTTGGAGAGATGATTCACGCTTTCGAACTAGACGGTGATGATCTCGCGATGCTCGCCGAACACGGTGCGCAACACGTTGCAGATCTCGCCAATCGTCGCATAGGCCTTGACCGCCGCCAGGATGCACGGAAGGAGATTGGCATCTCCCCGGGCCGCGGCCTCGAGCTCGGCGAGTGTTCGCTCCACGGCCCGCTGGTCACGCCGCTGGCGCAACGCCTTCAGGTGTTGCCGTCGCTCCTCCTCGA
>Ga0307428_1001532_pt1 | contig 11597 bp, 7 predicted proteins | sample SalMarWE160240MG_FD_202161 | JGI IMG/M metagenome (GOLD analysis project Ga0307428, IMG submission 202161) | Salt marsh sediment microbial communities from the Plum Island Ecosystem LTER, Massachusetts, United States - WE1603-240 | ecosystem: Environmental > Aquatic > Marine > Intertidal zone >...
CGCCACCCGTGGCGATGGCGATCAAAAGCCAGCTCAGATGGGTAGCGCCTTTGCGCCACAACGTTTCCGCCGACCAGGGATGCTTGTCGAGGCGGAGCCGCTGATTGCGATCGCCCTGCCAGAAGCGTTCGACCGCAATCATCAAGTCGGTCCACACCGTTTGCGGGCAGGTGTAGCCGCACCACACCCGGCCGGCGATCGAGGTGACAAGAAACAGCCCCAGCGCCGCGAGCACCAGGAGGCCGGTGACGAAATAGAATTCCTGCGGCCAGATCTCGATGAAGAAGAAATAGAAACGCCGCGCGGGAAAATCGATGAGCACGGCCTGATCGGGCAGATAGGGTCCGCGATCCCAGCGGATCCACGGCACGATGTAGTAGATGCCGAGCGTCACCGCCATCACGATCCACTTCACCGTGCGGAAGCGGCCGTGGGCCTCCTTGGGATAGACCTTGACCCGTTCAGCATAGAGACTGCCGCCCTCCTCGCCTGGGGCCGGGCCTTCGGCCCGGACCGGCGGCGAGAACCCGGGAGCGCCGTCGGCGCTCCGGGCGTGACTGAGGTCTGTCTCGGTCATCAGCATGTTAGCTTCCGGCTAGCGCCCACCGCCGAGCGAATGGACGTAGATGGCAAGCTCCTTGATCGTCTCCGGATCGAGGCGCGCCGACCAATTCGGCATCACCCCGCCGCGGCCGTTGCGAATGCTTTCCATCACCGTAACCTTATCGCCGGCATAAAGCCAAAGCTGATCGGTTAGGTCGGGCACACCGAGTTTCGGATTGCCTTTGCCGTCGGCGCCGTGGCAGGGGGCGCAGGTCTCGGCAAAAATCTTGCTGCCGCGCTCGATCGCCGCCTGATCCCCGGAGCCGCCGCCGGACAGCGACAAAACGTAGTCCGCAACGTCACTGATCTTCGGCTCGGTCAGCATGCCGGTGCGGCCGAAGGCCGGCATCTGGTTCATTCGCGTCTTCGGATCATCGGCGCGAATGCCGTGGCTGATGGTGGTGTGGATGGCATCCAGCGAACCGTCGCCCCAGAGCCAGGAATCGTCGCGGAGATTAGGATAACCGACCGCGCCTTGCGCGCCACGGCCATGGCACGGCGCGCAATTATCGCCAAACGCGGCCTCGCCGCCCGCGAGCGCAAAGCGCAAAAGCTCCGGGTCTTCATTGATGGCAACGAGGTCGCTCGCCGCGATGCGGTCGCGGAAGCTCGCTTTGGCGGCCTTCGCTGCCGCCACCTGCTCTGCTACCCTCTCACGTTGACTGTAGCCGAGGAAGCCCTTGGTGTAGCTCGACACCAGCGGCCAAGCCGGCATCAGCAGCCAGTATCCGATGGCCCAGACGATGCAGGCGTAGAAGGTCCACAGCCACCATTTCGGCAGCGGCCTATTCGCCTCGGTGATGCCGTCCCATTCATGCCCTGTGGTCTCGACCTTTGCTGCGGGATGCGAATCGCGTTTGGCCATCGCCTTCAATCTTCCGTTTCTTGATCGGGATCTTTCTGGAGGGGGATCTGGGCGTCTTTCTCGAAACGCTTCTTGCTGCCGGGCCAGAACACGTAAACGAGCACGCCCATGAATAGAGCGATGAAGAACACCATCGCTCCAACCTGCGTTACGGTGGCTACGGACTCGTAGTTCATGGAGTCACCTCAGATTTGGACCGGCGGCGTCGAACTTCGCGAAGTCGACGAGCGTGCCGAGCATCTGGAGATAGGCGATTAGGGCGTCGAGTTCGGAGATATTCTTCGGGTTGCCGTCAAACTGTCGAATCTGAGCCTTGGGATAGCGCTGGAGGAACTCCTTGACGCCCTCGGCGCCCGGATCGAGCTGGCGCTCGACGTCGGCCTTGGCGTTCTTGATCATGTCCTCGGTATAGGGCACGCCCACCTCCTCGTTGGTCTCAAGGCGGGCAGCAATGTTGCCGTAGTCGAGGGGCGTGCGCGCGAGATAGGGATAGCCCGGCATGATCGATTCCGGGACGATGGCCCTCGGGTTCTGCATGTGGACCACATGCCACTCGTCGGAATATTTACCGCCGACGCGGGCGAGATCCGGGCCCGTACGCTTCGATCCCCATTGGAACGGATGATCATACATGCTTTCGGCGGCGAGGCTGTAATGGCCGTAGCGCTCGACCTCGTCACGCAGCGATCGGATCATCTGGCTGTGGCAGACATAGCATCCCTCACGCACGTAGATATCGCGCCCGGCAAGCTCGAGCGGGGTGTAAGGCCTCATGCCCTGGACCTTCTCGATCGTCGAGTGGAGCCAGTATAGCGGCGCAATCTCGACGATGCCGCCGATGGCGACCGTGACCAGGATGCCGATCAGAAGCAGGATCGAGTTCTTTTCCAGGGTTTGGTGCGACCAGCTCATAGCGCTTCCCCCTATTCCGCCGGTGCCGGGCGAAACTCGGGTGCCGCGGCGATGCGCGGCTGCTCCGCGGCGTCGACAGGCTCGTCACCGCGAATGGTTCGCCAGAAATTGTAAGCCATCAACACGGCGCCGATCAGGAACAGGAGGCCGCCAGTGGCGCGGATGATGTAGAAGGGGTGCATCGCCTCGACCGTCTCCACGAAGGAATATTCGAGGAAGCCCAAGGAGTTATAGGCCCGCCACATCAGCCCCTGGAGGATGCCGGACACCCACATCGAGGTGATGTAGAGCAGGATGCCGAGCGTCGCGATCCAGAAGTGCCACTCGACCAGCCGCTGTGAATAGAGAGCGCGGCGATGCCACAGCCAGGGCACGAGGCAATAGAGGGCGCCGAAGCTGATGAAGGCGACCCAGCCGAGTGCGCCGGAATGCACATGACCGATGGTCCAGTCGGTGTAATGCGACAGCGCGTTGACCGACTTGATGCTCATCAGCGGCCCCTCGAAGGTAGACATGCCGTAGAACGCCACGGCGACGACGAGCATGCGGATCACGGGGTCGGTCCTGAGCTTGTCCCAGGCGCCGGACAGCGTCATCAGGCCGTTGATCATGCCGCCCCAGGACGGCATCCACAGCATGATGGAGAAGGTCATGCCAAGGGTCTGGGCCCAATCGGGGAGCGCCGTGTAATGCAGATGATGCGGGCCGGCCCAGATATAGAGGAAGATCAGCGACCAGAAATGGACGATGGACAGCCGGTAGGAATAGATCGGGCGCTCGGCGCGCTTCGGCACGAAATAATACATCATGCCGAGGAAGCCGGCGGTGAGGAAGAAGCCGACGGCGTTATGCCCGTACCACCACTGCGTCATGGCGTCTTGGACGCCTGAATAGATGATGTAGCTCTTGGCGCCGAGCAGGGACACCGGGATCGCCAGATTGTTGACGATGTGCAACATGGCGATGGTGACGATGAAGGCGAGGTAGAACCAATTCGCCACGTAGATGTGCGGCTCGCGGCGCTTGGCGAGCGTGCCGACGAAGACGAGGAAATAGACCACCCACACGATGGTGAGCCAAAGATCGACATACCATTCGGGCTCGGCATATTCCTTCGACTGGGTAATGCCCATCAGGTAGCCGGTGGCGGCGAGCACGATGAACAATTGGTAGCCCCAGAACACGAACCAAGGCGACCACCGCCCGGCAAGACGCGCGCGAGACGTGCGCTGCACCACATAGAAAGAGCTCGCGATCAGGGCGTTGCCGCCGAAGGCGAAAATCACAGCCGAGGTGTGAAGCGGGCGCAAACGGCCGAAACTGGTCCAGGGCAGATCGAGGTTGAGGACGGGGTAAGCAAGCTGCCAGGCGATGAGGTCGCCGACGAGGAAGCCTGCGAGCCCCCAGAACACTGTGGCTATGACTCCAGCGCGGACGACGCCGTCGGCATATCCGGTCTGTTCGGGGGGTGGCGCCTTACCGGTGAGGCTGTCCAGCACGTAAACGCCGGCCATCGCTGCGGCGATGAGGAGAACACCCCCATGGACCGCAATCCCCGGGTCCTTCCCCGCCACCGCCCACATCAGTCCGATCGCCGCGCAGACGCCGACGCCAAGCAGCGCCGCCCCGTCAGAGAACGCGTGCCATTCCTCGCGCTCCGAGAATGCCGTCATGGTCTCTCCCCCTTCGAGGTCCTCGCCCACAGCTTCTGCCACCCCGTGGCACCCGAACCTTGACGCGGATCAAGATTCGAGCCGTTGGCGGAACCCGCCGAAACCATAGCAGCAAAAAAACCGAGCGACGCCAATAAGCTCGCGAAACCGTCCAGACCGGGCACCATCATGCGACCAAGGGACGCCCCAGAGACCGCGCTCTCCGCTTCATGTGACGCGATGGACTTCCGGTCGACCCGCACTATGATCTCCGCCCCTGGCGCAGAGACAGCGAGCGAAGGCACCCTTCCGATGTTTCCCGTTGGCGACGACAATTCCCAACGCCGGACGTTTCCCGTGGTCACGCCCATTCTCATCGGCCTGAACGTCCTCATGTTCCTGGTTGAGCTGAGCGCCGGCGACCAGTTCATCCGGCAATGGGCCTTCATCCCCGCGGACTTCGCGGCAAACCCCGCCGCCAACGTGATCACCATCTTTTCCGCCATGTTCATGCATGGCGGCTGGCTGCATCTCCTCGGCAACATGCTGTTCCTGTGGATCTTCGGCGACAACGTCGAGGACCGCTTCGGCCACGCCAAGTTCCTGGTGTTCTACCTTATCGCCGGGATCGCGGCGACGCTCGCCCAATTTGCCCTCGCTCCTCACTCAACGGTGCCGAATGTCGGAGCCTCCGGCGCCATTGCTGGCGTGCTCGGCGCCTATATCCTCATGTTCCCCAGATCCCGGGTCAACGTGCTGCTCGGGCGCCAGATCGTTGCCATGCCTGCGGTGATCGTGCTCGGCATGTGGATCGCTCTCCAGCTCATCAGCGGCGTCGGCTCCATCGCCTACACCGATGAGACGGCAAACGTCGGCGGCGTCGCCTACATGGCGCATATCGGCGGCTTTGCCGCTGGCTTTCTGATGGCCTTCCTGTTCAGGCCGAAGGCGGCTGACACCGCCTGAAACGGCGCTGGTTCCTCTCCGCGCGCCAGCTGGGACCAAGGGTTAGGCTTTGTCCCGAATGCATGCCTCATCATGTTGAGCCGCTGAAGGCCTCACGCCTCATGCTGAATGCCTCCCGGTTAATGTAGAAGTGACGTCGCTTTTGACGGCTGGGGTTCGTGATGTGGGTTCGCATTTTTCCCCATCAGCGTAGCCATTCGGCTAGCCGTTCCACTTTTAGACGATCTAGGCGAGTTCGCCGGCCTTGTCAGCAGCGACGTGAGAGCTTTGCCGAGACCCTGATCCCCTTCACTATTCCGGAATCACCTTGATGGTCGCGATACCCGGCACGGACATCATGTCCGATGGCGGAGAGGCCTGAGCGGGCTGCGGAGCGGACAGTGGTGGCTCCTTGGCTGGGGTCGACTGCGGCTTGGCCGGCGGTGGCACCGCCTTGGCCTGCGCCGGCGGTGAAGCCGGCAGCTGCGTTGCCTTCGCTTGTGCCGGTGGCGGCGGCGATGAGGGCGGCGACATCGCCTTGGCTTGGGTCGGGGCAGGTGCCGGCCGCGCCGCCGCCGCGGCAGGCGGCTTCGGCGCAGCCGGCTTTTTCGACGGCGTCAGCTTTACCGGCGCGCCCGCGGGAGCCGTCGCGGCGGCGGCACCACCGGGGCGCGCCGATCCGTCCGGCGGATATGGCGACAGCACCCTCTGGGATTCGCGCTCCGATCCGTCCGGTGGCAACGGCGGTAGGTCCGACGGATACGGCGCCAAAGCGCTCTGAGATTCCGTCATTCCGGGACCACCACCACCGTATTCGTAGCCTTTGGCGCAGGGCTTCCACACCCAGCAGGCTGCCTCCGCTGAAAGCGGGGCAACGGCCAGCATCGAGACTGTGATGGGGACCGCAAAAAGCAGCGATCGCGTTTTCATTGACCCCTCCCCTTATCCTCGGTTCGCGTTCAGAACGAGCAGGGGGCTTGATCTACAGCGAACGGGTTTCCGGCTTTGCCCCTCGCCTTCACTCGGCTCCTATCACCGGCCGAAAGGATTCCAGATGCTCTTCTGCTTTGGCTTTTCAGGCGCTGGCGGGGTCGCTGGCGGATGCTCAAGCCTGTCGCGGATATCGAGATCGGTGCTCGAAGCCTGCGGCTCAGGAGCCGTCTCCTTTGGCTTCGGCTTTGGTTTTGGCTTCGGCGCTGGCGGCGCCGCCTTCGACGCTTGGGATCCTGAAGACGCCCCATTACCGGCATTCGGCGCCGGCCCGCCTTGCGGCGCCGCCGGCTGCGGCCGGGCCGTGTCGACACCGAGGCCGAACAGCCGCCACTGCCCCTGCACGGGCTGGAAGATCAGATCGAAATTGACCCGCTCCGGGGCGGTCGGGAAAAACCCGGTAATCCGCAGCATGCCGGCATTGCTAATCTCGGGCTTCCGATACAATTTCGGCTGAAACAGCAGGATCGGGGTCAGGTCGATATTGCGCCCGCGGAGCTTGGCGAACAGCTGTGACAGCCGCTCGGGGCTGTTGACCTTCTGGAACCCGGGCGCCGCCAAGTCACGGAGAACGGTGTAATTACCCGTGAGATTTGCCTGATTGAGAGCCATCAGCGACGACATGATCATCAACAAGAGCCTGTCGTCATTCGGCATTGGCAAGAACTGCGGCGCGCTTTGTTCCTCCGCCTGCCGTTGACCTTGCTGCGCGCCGTTCTGCGCGAACTGCTGACCCGAATCCCGCGCGCGGCTTTGAGATCTCTCCGCGTCGTCCGCCACTTGAGCGCCGCTCTGGGTGGGTTGTCTGGCCTCCTGCTGCGACTGGGCAAGGGGTTGTGAGCGGTCGGCCAGCAGGAAATAGGCGAGCAGCGACGTCGACACCACGGCGGCGATGATGGGAATTGCGCGCAAGCTGAACCGCCAAAACGAGAATCGCGGCGCCTGCGGTGGCGCCATTTGGGCCTGAGACGGCCCCTCGACAAGGCGCGGCGCATTCGGAGAGAGTTCGGCAATCCGCAATGCCGGTCTCTGCCGAAGCGAACTGCGCAGATGGGGAAGCCCGTCCTCGTTCACGTGTCAACAGGCTCCGACATAGAAATGGGCCGACCCGAGTGACTCTCGGGCCGGCCCATCATCAGGTCAAGTCCCTACTTCAGGATGTAGGGGACAGGCTTCCGGCCCCACGTCCACTGGGCACCGACACGGCCGCCCCAGACGCTGTCGTCGCTACTGCCGTAACCGTTCCCGAAGGTGTTGTTGTGGCTTCCGTCCACGAAGCCCACCCCGAAGCCGCCCGACACGGCAACCCGGTCTCCGCGGCTCAGCACGTCATAGCCGAGCACGCCCATAGCGGACCAACTCAGAGCATTGGAGCCCTCGAAGTTACCCCAGTTCATGGCGACGCCGAAACGCTCGTCGCCGATCAGATCGGGGTTCTCCATCGAGATCGCCAGAGCGACGCCAGGGTAAAGCTCGTCCGTGCGGCGGGTGAGCCGGTTGAGCTGATTGAAGATGTTACCGCCGTCCGTTGCCAGATTACCACCGGCATCAGACGTGACCACCTCAAGCGGACCAGACTGCCGGTTCTTGCTGAGCCCCGAGGTGATGCCAGGGGTGGTGTAGGTCTCGCTAGAAGTCCCGAACACCATCTGGTTGTTCTTCGTGGCGGTCGCACCGACGCCGATCGCGGTGCTGTCGTAGCCGGTAGCCGAGGCGTGGCTGCCGATCGCGGTGGCATGCACGCCACCGGAGAAGGCCGCCTCGCCGATGGCGATGCCGTCCTCGCGCTGTGCATTGGCGAAGGTGCCGATAGCGATGGTATCGTTAGCGAAGACGCCGTTTCCAGCACCCGTGCCCATAGCCACGTTGTTGAAGCCGAATACCGCGTTACCAGACCCGACACCGCTTGCGATATTGTTCGATCCCAGCACCCCGTTACCGGAGAAGGCGCCGCTCGCCTGGTTGTTCCACCCGAGGACGCCATTGCCGGTGACGAAGCCGCTGGCCTGGTTGTTGATGCCGGCGACGAAGTTGCCGGAGCCGAAGCCGCTCGCCTGGTTGTCGAAACCAAGGACGAAATTGCCCGAGTCGACGCCATTGGCTTGGTTGTCCGAACCCAAGACGAAGTTGCCGGAGTTTTCGCCGTTGGCGGTGTTGTCATCACCGAGGACACCGTTGCCGACAAACTCGCCGTCGGCTTGGTTGTTCTTGCCGACCACGCCGTTGCCGGCAAACTCGCCATTGGCGGTGTTGTTCTCGCCGACGACCAAGTCTCCAGAGTTCTCGCCGCTGGCGCGGTTGTTATCGCCAAGCACCAAGTTGCCGACGTTCTCACCGTTGGCCTGGTTGTTCTTGCCGGCCACGCCGTTGCCCGAGAATTCACCGTTGGCGGTGTTGTTCTCGCCGAACACGAAGTTGCCGGAGCCCTGGCCGCTGGCGCGGTTGTTGTCCCCGATCACGACGTTGCCGTCACCCTCGCCGTTGGCCTGGTTGTTCTTGCCGACCACGCCGTTGCCCGAAAGCTCGCCGTTGGCGGTGTTGTTCTCGCCGAACACGAAGTTGCCGGAGCCCTGGCCGCTGGCCTGGTTGTTGTCGCCGACGACCACGTTGCCGTCACCTTCGCCGTTGGCCTGGTTGTTCTTGCCAAACACGCCGTTGCCGGAGAGCTCGCCGTTGGCGGTGTTGTTCTCACCCACCACCAGATTGCCCGAGCCTTGACCGCTTGAGCGGTTGTTGTCGCCAAACACCAGGTTGCCGTCGGCTTCGCCGTTGGCCTGGTTGTTCTTGCCGACCACGCCGTTGCCCGAAAGCTCGCCGTTGGCGGTGTTGTTCTCGCCGAACACGAAGTTGCCGGAGCCCTGGCCGCTGGCCTGGTTGTTGTCGCCGACGACCACGTTGCCGTCACCCTCGCCGTTGGCCTGGTTGTTCTTGCCGACAACGCCGTTGCCGGAGAGCTCGCCGTTGGCGGTGTTGTTCTCGCCGAACACGAAGTTGCCGGAGCCCTGGCCGCTGGCCCGGTTGTTGTCGCCGATCACGACGTTGCCGACTGCCTCGCCGTTGGCATCGTTGTTCTTGCCGAACACGAGGTTGCCTGAGCCTTCGCCGTTCGCGGTATTGTTCTCGCCGACCACGACGTTGCCCGAAGCCTGACCGCTCGACCGGTTGTTGTCGCCAAACACGAGATTGCCGACTGCCTCGCCGTTGGCCTGGTTGTTCTTGCCGACGACGCCGTTGCCCGAGAGCTCACCATTGGCGGTGTTGTTCTCGCCGAACACGAAGTTGCCGGAGCCCTGGCCGCTGGCCTGGTTGTTGTCGCCAATCACGACGTTGCCGTCACCTTCGCCGTTGGCCTGGTTGTTGTTGCCGACCACGCCGTTGCCCGAGAGCTCGCCGTTGGCGGTGTTGTTCTCGCCAATCACCACGTTACCCGACGCTTGACCGCTCGACCGGTTGTTATCACCGATCACGAGATTGCCCACGGCCTCACCATCGGCATTGTTGTTCTTACCAAAGACGAGGTTGCCGGAGCCTTCGCCGTTAGCGGTGTTGTTCTCGCCAACAACCACGTTGCCCGACAGCTGCCCACTCGAGCGATTGTTGTCGCCGAACACCAGGTTACCGTCGCCCTCGCCGTTGGCTTGGTTGTTCTTGCCGAACACGCCGTTGCCCGACAACTCGCCGTTGGCGGTATTGTTCTCGCCAACTACGACATTGCCGGAACCCTGGCCACTGGCGCGGTTGTTGTCGCCGATCACGATGTTGCCGACAGCGTCGCCATCGGCGTAGTTGTTGTCGCCGACGACGATGTTGCCCGCCAAGTTGCCGTGGGCGAAGTTATTGTTGCCGAAGACGAAGTTGCCCGAGTTGCTGCTGAGGGCTGCGTTGTTGTTTCCAACAACCACGTTTCCGGCATTCTGGCCGTGCGCGAAGTTGTTGTCGCCGACAACCAGGTTGCCAGTCGCCTCGCCATCAGCAGTGTTGTTCTTGCCAAACACGGCGTTGCCAGAGAGTTCGCCGTTGGCGGTGTTGTTTTCGCCGACCACCAAGTTGCCGGAGCCCTGGCCACTGGCCTGGTTGTTGTCGCCGAACACCAAGTTGCCCACGGCCTCACCGTTGGCCTGGTTGTTGTCGCCAACCACACCGTTGCCCGCCAATTCGCCGTAAGACTGGTTGTTCTCACCAAAGACGAAGTTGCCGGAGGCAAGACCGCCGGAGCTGTTGTTGTCGCCGACAACGACGTTGCCAACGCCGATGCCATTCGCCTGGTTGTTGTCGCCGAAGACGGCATTGCCAGAAAGGAGACCGCTCGATTGGTTGTAGTCGCCAACGACGAGGTTGCCGACGCCCACGCCACTCGCCTGGTTGCCGTCGCCGAAGACGCCGTTGCCGGAGATGAAGCCCGAAGACTGATTGTTGTCGCCGACCACGATGTTGCCGACGCCCGTGCCGCTCGCCTGGTTGCCGTCACCAAAGACGCCGTTGCCGGAAATGAAGCCTGACGATTGGTTACGGTCGCCGACCACGATATTGCCGGTGCCGGTGCCCGACGCCGAGTTGTCGTCGCCGAACACGCCGTTGCCGGAGATGAAGCCGGACGACTGGTTGCGGTCGCCGCCGACGATGTTGCCGGTGCCCGTGCCCGACGCCGAGTTGTCGTCACCGACAACGCCGTTGCCGGAGATGAAGCCCGACGACTGGTTGCGATCGCCGACCACGATATTGCCAGTGCCCGTGCCCGACGCCGAGTTGTCGTCACCGAACACGCCGTTACCCGAGATGAAGCCGGCAGCCTGGTTGCGGTCGCCGACCACGATGTTGCCGGTGCCGGTGCCCGAGGCCGAGTTGTCGTCGCCGGCAACGCCGTTGCCGGAGATGAAGCCGGCAGCGGAGTTGCGGTCGCCCGTGACGATGTTGCCCGAACCGGTGCCTGAGGCAGAGTTGTCGTCCCCAGTCACGAGGTTGCCGGAGATGAAGCCGGCCGCGGAGTTGCGGTCGCCCGTGACGATGTTGCCCGAACCGGTGCCCGAGGCAGAGTTGTCGTCGCCGGTGACCCCGTTGCCGCTCAGTACGCCAAGCGCAGTATTGCGATCTCCAGTCACGAAATTGCCGGAGGCCACACCAACCGCAGTGTTAGCGTCACCGCTGACGACGTTCCCCGAAAGGAAGCCGACCGCAGTGTTGAAGCTGCTGCCGACAAAGTTGCCAACGCCGGTGCCGACCGCGGTGTTGCCATCACCTGCAACGACGTTGCCCGCGAGGTTACCAAAGGCATTGTTGCTGTCGCCGTCGACTGCATTGCCCGAAGCGGTTCCGACCACATTGTTGAAGCTGGCGCCGTCGCCATAGCCGTTACCAGAAAGATCGCCGATGACATTGTTGTTGTGAACGTCGCTGCCGGAGAGGTTGCCGGAGCCATCGCCGATGACCCTATTGTTCTGGAAGTTGGCGCCATTGCCGTTTCCGGACAGATCGCCGATGATCGTATTATTGTCATAGCCGTCGGCGTTTAAGTTGCCCGATCCATTTCCGATGACGGTGTTGTTGGTGTAGGAGCCGAAGTTGGCATTGCCCGAGCCGTCTCCGATGATCCTGTTGTCGCTGAAGTTCGACCCCAGATTGAAGTTCCCAGA
>Ga0307428_1001534_pt1 | contig 11565 bp, 7 predicted proteins | sample SalMarWE160240MG_FD_202161 | JGI IMG/M metagenome (GOLD analysis project Ga0307428, IMG submission 202161) | Salt marsh sediment microbial communities from the Plum Island Ecosystem LTER, Massachusetts, United States - WE1603-240 | ecosystem: Environmental > Aquatic > Marine > Intertidal zone >...
AGGATACCAATGGTCTGGCCATCGGCAACCGGTCGGACGCTAATGACCGTCCGTACGCGGGCATTGTGGACGAGGTGCGTGTGTACAATGTTGCCCTGTCGCAAGCCGAGATGGCGTGGCTGGCAACCGACGGCACGGGCTATGTTCCTTTGCGGTCGAAGGCCAACCTCTATGACGAAGAGTCGGAGGGCAACAAGTCAGTCAATATGAGGGACTATGCTGAGCTGATGCTAACCTGGCTTGACGAGAAGCTCTGGCCGCGAGACTATTAGTCGACGCTGCTGAGCTTTAGTGAGCATCAAATCCGGGGCCTGTATCAAGAATACAGGCCCCGTTTGTTTTTCCAAGTGTGGCACTGAGCGCGGGCGCGACGCTTAAACCGGACAGCTTTACAACAAGTGCCGGGCGTGCCGACGTGCCAATGAGTTTTAAGGATTGGGTGTAGGGCGGTCGGCGCCGAAAATCTTGAGTGTGTTTCTGATAACCGGCAGCGGCTTGGTAATAACTTTCGGGTGATGAATGTTGCCGGTGACCTCGAGGCGGACTACGGCCGAGCCTATGCTTTCAGTCAAAGACTGCCAAAGCGATGGTTCAGTCAAAGCGACTCGTCGGCCACGGGCATAAAGAACGAGATTGACTTGCTCGTTTTTGAGGTTCATCCCGCCGGAGCCGCTAAAGGCCACGCTTTCTCCGGCAACATCAAGGCTTTCGAGAAAAAGCTTATCATCCTTGATGTAGGAATCCACGACCATTCGGTCAAATGCATAATCCCTCGGCTCGGTGAGTCGTAAGACGGAGAGCAGCTTGGCCAACGGTGAAACTCTGCCTACCTGCATATCTGTTATTGTAAGTCTGCATCTGCCTATGCGTGAGGGGTAAGTGTCATCGTGGCTGACGCCGGTCGTGCTGCCGCTGACAGACAATGAGCCGTTCATTTTGCCGCTGGTGTGCAAGCCGTCTTTTCGTGTCGTGTCCTCAAAAAATTGGCCCATATCAACATCCGCAAAGCCCACTTCGAGGAGGTATTGCAGTGCGGCGCCGGTCGAGTGCCTCAACTCAAACCGGCCTGTCAAGTCTCCGTGGTAAAAATCAGCAACGAGTTTTTTGCTGAGCCAGCTCCGCTTGTCGGTGTCGTAATATATATCCGTGCTTAGTTTTTTCAGAGCCTTGCCTTTGATTCTGCCCTGGCCGTCGGAGACCACAATTCGGTTGTTCCTGAGTCCCTCATCTGTCGTGTATGAGCCTTCTATCTGAAGCATGGCGTTGATGTCCGTAACGGCAGGCTGGATGTTGAGGTTACAGTCCTTCAGTTCGACGGCGCCTTGAAAATCGACATTACTTTTTCCTTCGGCGGTGCGCAGGATTTCCAGGTTCCCCAGGTCAAAGTCGATTCGCCCGCGAGGTGACAGCTTGACGTACAGCGGACGAATGAATTCAGGCAGGGCGATCTCGAAGCGTTTGTCCAGCGGGACGTCACTGCCGGTAAGTCTGAACGAGCCCCTGTTAAAGGCGCCGTTGCTGAGGGCTATCCCGCCATTGACAATCAGCATTGCGCGGCTGGTCGACGCATCATCAGCGAGGGCGGTTGTCCTGATATTTTCCAACTCTATATTGTCGCTGGTCACAATCAGCCTGCCGGTGACGTTCCTGAGCGGATACGGGGAAGCTTCGGGAATCAGCGGCAGTTCAATGCTATTACCAAGACACGCAATAACAACCTTCGAATCAGGGCATTGCAGTCCGTTTTTGTTAAGGTTGACCTGGAGGTTTATCTTTCCCTTCGGTCGAAGCCCGGATACGACAGTGCGGGCGGATTCCGGCAGAACGCGGGTCAGCTCGTCGGTCAACTCCAATCCCTGAACACCCAGCGACAGACAATAGCCTGCCGGTTTGACCTGGTCTGCCAGCCGGATTCGCCCATTGGCCGAGACCACGCTGTGCTCGTATATTCCGCTGAGGTTTTCGATGCCGACCAAATCCGGGGTGACGATGAGCCTGGCGTTTATGTCGGAAATCGGAAGAAGGGCTTTGGCCGACCGGTCTGGGCGTTCTGAAAAAGCGTTTTGTGCAAGGTCAAACTTCAGGGATGTCTGCCTGAGTGAAATATCAGCAATAAATTCCCGGGCCCGGGTGTCGTCCACTTCGGAAGAAATCCTGACTTTGGCATCGGCGAACCCTTTCATATCAAGCGGGTTCAGCAAATCCTTTTGTTTGCCCGGCAGTGCCTCCATGAGGGTCGAGTCCAGCGGAATATTCTCTCCGACAATTGTGAATTCATATTCGGGCTGGCCGGCTGGGTGCGATGTGAGTTGTCCGTCAATGCTTACCTTGCGTCCGTCAAACTCCGAAACAATATTCGAAGCAGTGACACTGCCGTCCTGGAAAAGAAGTCGGCCGGTCAGATTTTTCAGCGGATAAGCAAAGCCGCGATATACCGCCTCAGACCCAAGCAGTTCAACGGCAAGGATTTTTTTCTTAGCCTTGCCGGGTTCCCTTGTAACGCGATAATCTATTGCTGCAATTCCGCCGGGCGAAAAAGCAGACCAGCTTTTCTTTCGCTTATCTGTCAGTGCATCGAACAAATCACCGTCCAATGCCATGTTTTTACTTGAAAGCTGAATTTCGTATGCCCGGCGGGAAGCATATCCTTTTGACCAGCCGTTAAAAGTCACCTTGACATCGCCGTGCCGGCCGTTGAGCTGTTTTAGTCGGACTGCTTCGTTATCGAAGTCTATTCGGCCTGATATGTGCTCGACGGAATAGGGAAACTTGCGGTCGCAGACCGAAACATCATTACAGTCGATTGTCCCCTGAACCCTGGTTGAGTTTAGTCGCTCGAAATTACCATCCATATTGAGTTTGACGTAGGCCCTTCCGGCAGGGCGGTAGCGGTCGAAAAACCTCTGCAGTGCGGTGAATGGGTCTGTCTTGCCCAGGAAAGCGTCACTATCGAGAGCAAATGTGCCCGAGCCCGGCCTGCGCGTACTGAGCAAATCCTTTATGCGCAGCTTAAGTGAATAATCGTTGTTCTCGTCGTAGAGCAATTGTCCGGCTATCACACTTACGGTCCAGACCCTCTGAAAGGCCGCAACATCCGCCGACGAGATGCTTCCCGTCGCCACGATACAACCGGAGCGCCACAGTCCTTCGAGTGTACTCTTGCCGTAGTAAGGCCTCTCGGCGGTGGTTATCCGAAAATCGTATGCGTCGTCGGCCTCGTCCGAAGGCTCCAGCCCGGCCTCAACAGGCACTTCGGCGGCGATTTGCACCTTCGCCTTGGACACTCTCCCGTAGCGCAGTTTTCCTTCTTCGAGCCGAAGCGTCGGCGCCACACCACCGCGGCCGCTTGGAAACGCGATATTAAGCGTACCGACGTTCCACTTGCCGGCGTCCAGGTTGTAAAGTGCGTCGAGAACAAAACCTCGAACCTTCAATTCTTCCAAGCGAGGCCTAAGCAGCAGCAGACTGGCTATACTGAACCGCGCATCGACCTGCTCAGCCGTCAGGATAGTATCACCGCCCACCTGGATGTTGGCAGGGCTGATAGAAAGGCCCTTGATGCGAACCCACCCGCGGAGGTTTGCCCTAATCGAGTCGGAAGCAACCTTGGCGCCGGTTAGCTCGACTATCTGGCCGATGGCAATCGCTCGCAGCGCATAACCGGCAAGCACTACCGCAAGGTACAAACCTAAAACGATAGCGACGCCCCCGATGAGCAGCCGACGAACCCTTCTGGCCTGACTGCTCCTGCCGGGTTTTACGGATTTTGCTCCCTTGAAAACAAGCATTGGCTTATTATATCAATACCAGTGAGCTTAAGCAAACTAAGGATATTGACGGACCACAACACATTTGAACTCTAAGGGATTTATCGGCAGATTTGCGGCGTAGGGTTGTTTTTTGACGTCTAAACCTGCAATTTTCTTATCGCCTTGTCCGCGATATCTCTCCGAAAATAGGCGCCTTCGAATTCGATTTTTTCGACCGCCTTGTAAGCTTTTGCCTTAGCGTCGGCGATATTGTCGCCCATCGCGGTAACGCCCAGAACCCGACCGCCATTGGTGACGATGTCGCCGTTCCTGGTGGCCGTGCCGGCGTGAAACACCACCACGTCCTTGAGACTGTCGGCCTCGGCGAGACCGGTTATCTTCTTGCCTTTTTCGTAAGAGCCTGGATAGCCGCCGCTTGCCATAACCACGCAGACGGCTGGACGCGGGTCCCAGACAAGCGTGACATCGTCGAGCCTGCCGTCGCAAGCCGCCAGACATACCTCAATCAAATCGCTTTTCAGCCGCATCAGTATTGGCTGAGTTTCCGGGTCGCCGAAGCGAACATTGAATTCGAGCACCCTCGGCCCGCCGGCGGTAATCATAAGCCCGGCATATAGCACACCCTTATAAGGCGTGCCGTTTCTGTTGAGACCATCCACGAGAGGCACCAGAACCTCCCGTGTGATTTGGTCCATCAAGGCATCAGTCACTACCGGTGCGGGGCTGTAAGCACCCATTCCGCCGGTGTTCGGCCCGGTGTCGTTGTCACCTATCGGTTTATGGTCCTGCGAGGATTCCATCACGTAAATGTCTCTTGTGTCGACAAAAGCAAGTATCGAAGCTTCTTCTCCGAGCAGCTTCTCTTCAACGACGAGCGTATTGCCGGCCTGGCCGAATATCTTGTCGCACATTATCTTCTCAGCGGCCAGAATACCGTCGGCCGGGTCGTCACAGACAAAGACACCTTTGCCTGCGGCAAGTCCCGCAGCTTTGATTACTACCGGTTCGTCTCTGCTGGCAATGTAGGCCTTGGCGTCGGTGAATCTGTCAAAGATTCTTCCCTCAGCGGTCGAAATGGCGCACGAGCGCATCAGTCGCTTGGCAAAAGCCTTATCTGCCTCGAGCTTTGCCGCCTCGGCGCTCGGCCCGAAGGCCTTTATGCCGACCGCCTCGAACGCATCGACCGCACCGGCCGCCAGCGGGGCCTCAGGCCCGACGACCACCAGTTCGACCTTTTTTTCTTTGGCGAAGTCAACCAGTTGCTCAACATCGGCGGCGGCGATAGATACATTCTGGCCGCACCTGGCTGTTCCTGCGTTGCCGGGCGCGATGTAGAGCTTCGATAAGTTCTTCGATTGAGCCAGCTTCCACGCCAGCGCGTGCTCGCGTCCGCCGCCGCCAATCAACAGTACATTCATTTGCCCACCTCAATGTCATATTCGGTTATTGATTTTTCCATCGAACCGGTAGGGCCATTATATGCGACTGTCCGTCAAAATTCAAAAAACTTTACATCGCAATTTGGCGGCGGTTAGTTCACCAATAGCGCAACTACCGGGAGCGTGTGCAAGCTGCCGGAGATATCGAATCGTTCAAGCCAATCTCTCACTTCGCTAATAACCTCGTATAGCTCGGACCAATTTCTCGTTGATGATTTTGCTTGACATGGGCGGATATGTGCTGCATATTCCGACAAGTCAAAAAACAGGAACTGGTAAGTTTGCAGCAGTGGAGACGATGGTGAGGAAGAAAAAGGCTAAGAAATAGGAGAAGTTATGAGACGCATCATCGTATGGCAATTAGCGATTGTTTTTATCTTCATAGCAGGGTGTACGGCCGGGTCGGCGACGAAGTCGGGTGCGAAGCCGAGCCTGCTGCACCTGAAGGTCGATTTTGCCGCGCCTTCGAGCGAGCAGGACATAACACCCATTGCGGGTACGGCCAAGGAAAGCTGGTTCCACTGGGTGATTCCTGACTGGGATTTCTACCGGAGCGATTTGAAGTGGGAGGATGGTACGTCAACTTATCCGGAATCTGGCCCGGGCATCTCCGGCAGCGGCGTGCATGCCGCAATCACGTGCCACTACGAGGGAATTATGACAATCTATGTGGCCGGAATGAGAAGGTATTTGGCCGGGGATATTCAACCTGAAAAGAAACCCATCTACGAGCCCATCTGCAACACGTGGATTGCCGGGTCCGATTTCCCGGATAATCCCACCAGCGATGTTCTGCTGGCTTTGTACGGCCTTGGCGCCGGAAAATACAGGCTGGTGAGCTACCACAACAGCTTCAACTGCCGGCGCATCGGCGACGACCCGACGGGCGTGGAATGTACGGGGACCAGGGAGCCGGAGCCTCCGATGGCCTCGATTAAGGTTTATTCGACCCAGTCGCTACTTACGGAATATTTCAAGCGGACGACTGATGCTTTAATCAAGGGTAGAACGTATGGCACCCCAGAGGAGATAATTATCGTTCCCGGAAAGCAGGGCACCGGTAACGTCAAACAAACTCTGGAGGCGAAAAAGGTCGTTATCCAGCAGGTGAAAACGGACGCCGAGCTGAAACCGTCGGTCATCGAATTCACCACCGATGGTTCGCCGTTGGTGGTCGTGTATGCGGGCGGCTGTTGCAAGAGTGACGACCTGAGGCGCCATCGCAAAGGGGGCTTTGCGGTGCTCAACGCATTCGAACTGACCCAGATAGCCGCCGCGACGGCACAAGAGAAGTGACCGTCCTTCGCCAGACAATGTGACCAGAGACTTTCCACAAATTCCTGGCTGGTGCACCGCCGAGGTTTAGCTCGACTTCTGCGCGGTCGGTTTGACAAGCCGCCTTTGCTGTATTGACAATTACTTCTCTGGTCATTGATATTTGCCGGTTAAGATGATACTCTATCGCGGTTGAGTTAAGGAGAGCCGTTTTGGAACTATCGTTGGTAATGAGATTGCGAATCGCGTTGGCTTTCGGCGTTGGGGTGCTGTTGATAGGTGTTCTGGCCTGGCCCCTGGTCGAGCCGGCTACACCATTCGAGGCCGTGTCTTTTCAGGGCGGCAGCGTAACGGCCGGCGCGGCGATGGGGACGTTGGCTTTGGCTTTTCTGGCCGGGCTCGCTGCGTATTTTGTCACTTGGCCCTATGGCCGGGAAATCGGGGTGCTGGCGGTACCAGCGGGATTGGCGGTCTGGGCCCTGCGAACCGGTAGCCTGGCTGACATTATCAGGCACAATCCCACCCTGGAGCAGCGTGAAGCGTTATTCTCGGCCCTTAGATGGGAACCGGCGTTCTGGCTGGCAATCGTCGTGGCGGGTTTTGCAGGGGTAGCCATAGGCCAGGCGCTTGCGCCGCGAAGAATCGCACGCGGTCCCGATGGGGCTGAGTCCCGTGACGAATCCTCCAGGCAAGGCTTCTGTGTGGCGTTTTTTCGGGCTATTCTCGGACCCATCGTGGAGGAGAAAGTCCCTGCCGGGCGGGAAAAAGCGGAATCGGGCAAAACAGTAGAAGCTCAAGAGGAGCCTCTATCTGCCTCGCAAAAGTGGCTAAATGCAGCGATTGCGCTGATGGGCTCGGTTCTAATCGCCCAGTTCTGCATAGGGATACTGGCCCGCGACGTAAGGATGCACGACCGTCAGTTGGGCTACGTTGTCGGCCAGCCGGCGGCGGCGCAGATAGCATTTGCCGTGTTGGTCTCGTTTGGGCTGGCAGCCTTTTTGGTCAGAAAGTTCCTCAAGGCCGGTTATATCTTGCCGACCGTCGCCAGCTCGCTCGTAACCCTCTTTGGTATAACGATTTACCTGAGAGAGGATGTATTGACGTATATGACCAGCGGTTTGCCGGAGGTCTTCTTCCCAAGTGCAATTGTTTCCATTTTGCCCATTCAGATGGTGGCTTTTGGCACATTAGGCTCCATTACGGGCTATTGGCTGGCGATACGGTGCGATTATTGGCGGAAGCATCAATAATTGAGCAATAAAGCCGGTTCAACGAACACAACGCATCTTTTTTTTGGCTGTTTGTTTAGTGTAACTGTCTTGACCAGAAGAAGTTGCGGACATCAAGTCCCATAATCGGCCCCTGGTACAAAAAAGCCGGCAAAAACTTGTATTTTCACCCTAACAATTGGCCGAAAATATAGTTGTATCCGAACGCAGGCGGCCGAATAACGTATTTGAGCTAAGTTATTTGCAACGAACGAGATAGAAGAAGTTAGCGCAGCTGTCCGGCGAACAGAAAAACGATGTTGTACGTAGAGGTAATATAACCAGCCGACAAAAGGAGTTGAAAATGTTGGTTTTGAGCAGGCAAAAAGATGAATCGATTATGATAGGCGACAACGTGGAGATTACGATTGTCGATGTCCGTGGAGACAAAGTGCGCCTTGGCATAACTGCGCCGCGTGAAATATCGGTTCACCGCAGAGAAATATACGACGCCATTCAACGCGAGAAAGCCGAGCAGCAGGAACAGGCCGGACAGAAATAAACCGCCGGGGCCGGACAGCCTCTTAGCTTATTCCGCGTGCCGTCCTATTTGGAGCAACAAGCCAAATGGGACTTTTTTATGCGCGTCCTCGGCCAAATCAACTCGCAGCTTGCCACACGGCCGGCACCAAGTCTGCGATAGTGCTCTTCTATTTGCTCGCGCAGTTCTGCGGCTAAAGGTGCATCGACAATAGTCTGCCGGATTTCCAATAAGATGGACTTTTTATCCTCTGCCGAGGCCGAATTAAGTTTGTCTAAAGCGGTTCTTATCTCGCCGGCAAGCTCGTTGGCTTCCAAATGCTCGCGAAAGGCCGTTGCCGTAATACAGAAGCTTTGCGGCACCGCAAGCCCGACACGGCGCAGTCTCGCGAGGCTCAATGCCTTGGCTCCAGCCGATGCCGCATCCGCCTCACACATTTTGAAAACAGGGACAACAAATCTCGGCTTCGGCATTTTTGTCTCCGGCAAAGAACCCAACCGTCACCACATACAGACTATCCCATAGCCGGGTGCGTGACAACATTTTCAAAAAAACTACAAAAAGGATGTCACTTACATTTGTTTGTAGCGTGGTCCGCCGCCGCCTTCGGGGGCTGTCCAGCGGATGTTGTCGAACGGGCACTTTCTCTGGCAGGTTTTACAGTGCAGGCAGTTGGAAGGGTTGGCAGGCTTGACCTCACCATGCACGGTCTCGTACACGCCGCCCGGGCAGAACGTAATACAGGGACTGTTGAACATCGGGCTGCATTTGGTTTCGCAAATATTCGAGTCGAGTATTGTAAGGTGACAAGGCTGCTCTTCCCGGTGCTCGGTCGCCGCCATCGCGGTAAACGTATCCTTGTCAAATTCCTTGTTGGTCCTGAGTCGGTAGCGGCCCGGGGTCATTGCCTTATAATCCTGTTCGGTCTCGAACTTCGGCAGCAGCGAGCCGAGAACCGACAGCGGCATACCCTGCAGAGGCCCGAACCTGGCGACGGTCTGGCGGAAATTCCTGGCAGAGTTCATTTCGGTCTCGATGCGGGACCGGCGCAGAAGCTCGGTATATTTTGCCGCCGCGTTTTCGCGCTCATCGGCGCTGTCGGTGATGGCCTTTGCCGCCAGTATGCCTGAATCGATTGCGTTGTGCAGACCCTTGATTTTGAGCATATTCACGAAGCCGGCGCTGTCACCTGTAATCATTACATTGCCTTTGCCTATGCTGTTGGTCTCAGGGTCTCGCGGGATTGAATAATATCCGCCTTCGGGAATCATCTTTGCGCCGGCCTCAACTACGGTGCCCCCGTCGATGAAACGCCTCACAAAGCGATGCTCTTTGAACCTGGCCAGTGCATCCTGCGGGTTGAAATCGTGGTATTTCCAGTCGGCGCCTACTATCATCCCCACTGCAATATGCTCATCCTCAACGGGGTACATTATCCCGCCGCCGAACATACCCGGCCCCAGAAACGGCGTCCAGATGGGATAACCCATCGCGTGCACGACCCGGTCGGCGCCAAAGTCCTGATACTGTGACTTGCTTACCTTTATTATCTCTTTTACGCCGACCGAATACAACTGCGGACACTGCCTCTGCAGCTTCGCCTTGTCGACGAATTTCTCCGTGAGCAGCCCGTCGCAGCCTTCGGCAAGCACGATGAAGTCGGCGTTGATGGCTTCACCCTCGACAAAGTTGGGCTGGCGGCTGCCTTGTCTGTCAAGTCCCTGGTCGACAAGCCTGGCGCCGGTGGCCTTACCGGCCGAATCGTCAAAAATTATATCTTCAGCGGCAAAACCAGTTATTATCTCGGCGCCCAGCCCGCTTGCTATTTGCCCGAGCCACCTGGTCAGTTGACTTATCGAGACGATGTAATCGCCCTTGTGAATCATTTGGCCGAAGCCAAGCCCGAGCATCCGGGCCAGCCTTATGGCAAAGAAGATATTGAAGGAGAGTTTTCTTCCGCAGAAGAACATCACGTTGTCTTTGTGAACTTTTCTGGCCAGTATTTTTTGTGCCTGTTCGCTGTCGCGCCACTGCGGCACGGCGAAATCCAGAAGATTGTGCAGCGCCTCGGGTTCGAGAACCGCTCCGGAGAGATTGTGGTTGCCCGGCTCCGGAGCCTTGTCTATCACGCAGACCTTGATGTCCGGCTTTTGGGCCTTCAGTTGTATCGCGCAGGCCAGTCCTGCCGGCCCTGCGCCAACTATCAGTACATCAACTTTATTGTAATCTGTTTCGTGCGACACTTTTTTCACTCTGCCTGCAGCGCCCTGACCAATTTCGGGACGACGTCCTCGACGTTTCCAACGATATAGTAATCACAGTGCTTGAAAATCGGCGCCTGCGGGTCACTGTTTATGGCCACGATAGTGTCGGAGTTTGCGACGCCTATCATATGTTGAATCGCACCGGATATCCCCAGGGCGACATAAACTTTTGGCCCCACGGAAGTGCCGGTTTGACCGACCTGGTGAACCCTATCGGCAAAACCCTGCTCGACCGCCGCCCGCGAGGCGCCTCTCTCGACCTGGGCAGCCAACCTGCCGCCGATAGCCTCGCAAAGTGAGCGCACAAGTCTTTCATAATTGTCGCGGTTTTGCATTCCCCTGCCGCCGCTGACGATGACATCGGCTGCGAAGTTTACTTCGCCCGTGCCGCGCTCGGTTCTTATGATTTCCAGACTGAGGTCACAATCCGACAGCTCGACGGCGTGCTTGATGATATTGCCCGTTCTCGAATAGTCGGCCGGCAGTCTCTTCATAACACCGGGCCTGGCCGTCGCCATCTGGGATTTGGAATTCTTCGTACAGATGGTCGCCATAACGTTGCCTCCGAGAGCAGGGCGGGTCTGAAGGAGAATACCGAGCTGGCCCCTTCTCGAATTGTCTCGTATATCCAGCGAGGTGCAGTCGGCGGTGAGTCCGCAGCCTACCCTGTAAGAGACCATCGGCGCGAGCATTCTGCCTCTCGGCGTGGCGGCAAAAAGAACAATCTGCGGCCAGTACTTGCTTATTGCATCGGCTACTGCTTTGCGGTGCGCGGTCGCGTCAAATACATCCAGCAGCTTATTATTTATGATGTAGATGTTGTCCGCCCCGGCGGCTATCAGCTCTTTTGCCATCGACTCGACCTGATAGCCGGCCAGACACACCCCGACTTTGGTTTCGAGCGAGTCGGCGAGCTGGCGGGTCTTGCCGATAAGCTCGAACGTGGCCGGATGGACCTCGCCGTCGCCGTGTTCGGCCACAACCCATATCTCGCCCCGGTAAGCAGGCTTGACCAACTGCAGCCCATTTAACATATCCTCAAGCGCCCTTTTATGGAAGTGCTCGCCG
>Ga0307428_1001535_pt1 | contig 11565 bp, 8 predicted proteins | sample SalMarWE160240MG_FD_202161 | JGI IMG/M metagenome (GOLD analysis project Ga0307428, IMG submission 202161) | Salt marsh sediment microbial communities from the Plum Island Ecosystem LTER, Massachusetts, United States - WE1603-240 | ecosystem: Environmental > Aquatic > Marine > Intertidal zone >...
AAATGCTTCTGGTGTTTTAAACGCAACTAGGTTATCTTTGCTCATGGTGTGTGTATCCTTTCTTCTTTAAAGGTTTCCTTTCCCGGTTCCTTTATAAGTTCCCGGGAGGATACACCACCTAAGCTCTTAAACACAACTTTAGGTTATATCTCCCGAAGAGGAGGTCTATGGGGAGCTGATCGAATTCGTATTCATAGGGTGGCTCCCGCCATGCAAAGGAGTCCCCAAAGATTGACATGACCCCCTTAAGCAAGGCGAGCGATGTCCGGAAAGGACGATACACAGAGGGGTCTTGCACGTGGATCATGAAGCCCCCGCATCGCTGCCCTTCCCACTTGTTGAATGTTGGCCGAAACCAGTATTCACGCAGACAACACCCAGCGAGATGCTCAGATGAGAGACCCTTCTGCATGGTAACGGGGTCTATAAAAGGCGCCCCAAATGCCTCGAATGGTCGGCAGGTTCCCCTTCCCTCTGAGATATTCGTTCCTTCCCAGAGGACCTGACCCGGATAAACCAAAGCCGTGTCAAAGAGCGGCATGTTAGGAGACGGCATGATCCATCTTCGTCCCACATCCTTCCATAGCATGCGCCGTCGCCAGCCCTTGAGGGACAGTACGGTGATGTCGCAGCCCAGCTTCAGGATATCATTAAGGAGATATGCGAGTTCTCCGATGGTCATCCCATGACGCATGGGAAGGGTGAACGGACCAACAATGGAGGCGAACTCCATGCGCAAAAGGTTACCCTCAACGATTGCCCCGCCCAAAGGGTTTGGTCTGTCTAGGATAAGCACCCTTTTCCCTGCTTTTCCGGCTTCCTTGAGGCATTGGAGCATGGTCCCGATAAAGGTGTAAACCCGTGTGCCCACATCCTGAAGATCGATGATCAGCGCCTCAATGCCCTTGAGTATGTGGGGGAGTCTATCGATCTTGGCGCCATAGAGGCTTATTACGGGAATATGTAATCCGGGATCGAAGCTGTCCTCTGTTTCGATCATATTATCCTGGTCCTCACCCCAAAATCCGTGTTGCGGGCCCAAGAGGATCTTGAGCTGTCCGGGAAGCAGGGAAGAAATCACCTCCTTCGCATTTATGAGATTTCCATCTACCGACGCCTGATTTGCAAGAAGCGCCAAGGATTGTCCTTTGAGCTGTTTCCGGCATTCATTCTTGAAGCGATCCAAACCAGTATGAATCCTCGCCATTATTCTTCTCCTGCTCGTCAGTTTATGGAAAATATAGAGATTGTGCCTGTATACTATTTCTAGTATCATGCCTCGTGCTTCACGTACCCGCGTAGCATGTCAACTTCTTAAGTTGATTTTGTTATGGGTTTTTCTTTAAGTCCCGCTTGCGGGACGCTATATAAAATCGTGCAGCGATTTTATGCCTTGATTCTCAAGAGGCAGAGAGGGATAAAGCAGTACTATTGTAGAGGTGGCTGGTGGTAAGTCAAGCTAAAGAAGCTGAGGATCGGAATTCCGCATACCGAGAAGAACTCTCCAGGCTTTACAGCCTCGAGAAGTACGGAATAAAATTCGGGCTCTCGAAAACCTCTAACCTTCTAAGGGTATTTGGAGACCCCCACCGTGGGCAGCGCTACATCCATATTGCTGGAACGAACGGTAAAGGATCGGTTGGGGCCATGCTTGAGTCCATCCTTCTTAAATCAGGCCTTACGGTGGGTTTCTATACATCACCGCACCTGGTCAGTTTTACCGAAAGGTTTCGGATCAATAAGATTGGCATCGATAGGGATCAAGCAGCATCGCTGATTCATGAGGTATATGGGGTAACGGATAAGAGGGAGCCGCCTACCTTTTTCGAGATGACCACGGCGATGGCGCTCATCTACTTTGCCCGCCGCAAGGTGGATATTGGTATTATTGAAGTGGGGATGGGCGGACGCCTCGATGCCACCAATATCATTATACCCATGGTCTCGGTGATTACCAATATCGGGTTGGAGCACAAGCAATTTCTGGGTAACACCCTTACCGATATTGCGAGAGAGAAAGCCGGGATAATAAAATCCGGGATTGATGTGGTAACTGCTGTAAGCCAAGGGCCCATGAAAGAGCTTTTTCGTTTCTTGTGCGAGGAGAAAGGCGCCCCATTCTGGAGCCTAGGGCATGATGCACGATATCGGAGGTTGGCATCGGGACATCTTAATTATTACGGGGTAAAGGAGAGATACATAAACCTCACTCTTGGTCTTAGGGGGATGTTTCAGTGCAGGAACGCGGCGCTGTGCCTCTTGACCCTGGAGATACTGAAGGGAAAAGGGAGCGCGGTTTCTGAAGAAGATATTCGATTAGGTCTTTCCGATCCCCTTTGGCCTGGACGGCTTGAGATCGTATCGTCGAGGCCGTCGATAGTCCTGGATGGTGCGCACAATATCCCTGCCATGAGGTCGCTCGCAGCATCCATAAAGAGGGATTTCGATTTCAAGAACCTCATACTGGTGGTGGGCATCATGGCTGATAAGGAGATATCACGTATTTTGAGGGAGATATTGCCTCTGGCCAGCAAGGTAATCTTTACCAGGCCCGCCTATTATAGGGCAGCAGAACCTCAGCGCCTATTAAAGGCAGCGGAGGAGCTCGGTTGGCGTGGCGAGGTCAGGACTCCTTTATCAGCGGCCATTGAGAGGGCGAGGAACCTGGCTGATGAAAGAGACCTGATCTTGATTACAGGCTCTCTTTTTACTGTTGGAGAAGCACAGTCTTGCCTCGATCCAGCGCGATATCCAGCCGAACATATCTGAATATCACCAGCATGGTGAGATTGGTTGATTGCATACAAGCATGTATCTAAGGGGATCTTGCTCCCCAAGCCGAGAGAGCGGAACGATGCCGGTATCCTTCTTAAAAACGGGAACTCCGGGTCGCCGTACGGTTGGCCTGACCCGGATTAAGCAGCTGATGTTGTTCATGGTCTCAATCGCCCTTTTCCTGCTCTTCATGGGAAAGGCCCATTGCCGAGCCGAAGAAGACACGCGTCCCTGGCATATCACGGCTGATAGGATCGTAAACCTGGCAGGGGATGAACTATTTTTGGCAGAGGGGATGGTAATGATTTCCAGGGCAGAACAGATCCTCATGGCAGACAGGGTGACCTATAACAAGAGGTCCGGGTTTGTGAGGGCAGAGGGAAACGTAAGTCTTTCCTCGGCAGGCGATATCCTGCGGTGTGAGAGAGGGACCTTTAATCTCAATGACGAAACAGGGTATCTTTCGAAAGGGAGCCTTTTTCTCAGGGCCAACCATTACTACATCAGCGGTCGAGAAATATGGAAAACAGGCCCTGCTACCTATTTTGTCAAGGGCTGCAGGATTACCTCGTGCGAGGGCGAGCCCCCGGATTGGTCCGTTACGGCCTCGGAGGCGCAGGTAACCATTGAGGGTTACGGCACTGCCAAACATACAGCCTTTTTTGTAAGACAGGTTCCCCTTCTGTATTTCCCCTATATTATCTTCCCGGCAAAGAAGAAAAGGCAGACAGGTTTTTTGCCGCCGAGCATCGGGTATTCCGAGAGGAACGGTGTAGACTTCGAGCTCCCCCTATTCTGGGCTCTATCACAACAGACCGATATCACCTTCTATGAGCGATATATATCAGAGAGGGGTCTCAAGCACGGCCTGGAATTTCGATACATAACAGGATACGACTCGAAGGGTGCATTCCTCTATGATACCATCTCCGACATGAGGGAGAAGAAGGATATGTATAGCGAGGATGACCTTGCAATCAGTCCGTATCCGCGTACCAACAGGAAACGATATTGGTTCAGGGGTCGCGCTGATCAAAGGCTGCCCTTCGGCATAGTCAGCAGGCTCGATGTGGATTTCGTGAGCGATTACGATTACCTGAGGGAATTTCAAAGACTCGGACTGGGAGCAGAGTATAGGGTGCGGCTGGATGAGGAATCGGGAAGGCCCTTAGAGGAGGTCCAATCCCCTACCAGGCGGTCGGCTCTGAGAATCAGCAGGGATTTCCAGGATTTCTCCGTGCAGGCCCTGACTAGTTACTACCAGAGACCGGAAGGGTCGGAACAGGATGCAACCCCACAACCTTTGGCGGAGTTGGACCTCGGAATTCTTCCCAGGAAGGTACCGGGACTTCCCCTCTTCTTTTCCATGGAATCGGATTACGGCTCCATATACCGGGAGACCGGCTCCAGGGGCCAGAGATTGTCTCTCGCTCCCTCAATACGCTTTCCCCTGTGGCCTATTCCTTATCTTGAGATCGTGCCCTCGGTCAAGTATCTCATGACCACGCAATGGATTGAGGAAAACGAGGAGCAGAGAGTAAAACAGACAAAGGACGCCTACGAGCTAGACTTGGGGATTTCCACGGTACTGGAGAGGATATTTGATGTAGGGGAAGGAACAGGCACCAGGGTGAAGCATAAATTTAAGCCTGTGCTCTCATACAACCTTCGGCCATACCCTGAAGAAGAGGAGTTAAGCCCTTGGTTCGAGCCGGTGGACACCTTGGGCAGGCTCAATTCGATCTCCCTGTCCCTCGAGAACTATTTTGATGCGTGCAGGGAGGATAAGGAGGGAAGGCGGTCTTACTCTCAGGGTGCGAATTTTACCATTACCCAGGCCTATGACCTCGACGAGGCAATGGAGGATAAGCAGCCCGGCGTAGAGAGAAAGCCCTATAATCCCTTGGAAGCAACACTGAGTCTTACCCCCTATCCCGAGCTCAATCTTTCTGCAAGCGGCTACTATGACCATTACGAGGAGTACCTCTCAACCGGAAGCGTCGGCTTGGACCTCCTGGTAACAAGAGGCGGAGCAAGGAGGGACAGCTATTCGATAGATTACCTATACTCCAGGAATACCACCAAGCAGCTGAACTATGAGATCGCTATACACCTTTTTTACGGCCTATCTGTTGGGGCAACAGGGATGAGAGATCTTATAGAAAAACACGACATTGAGAATAGCTACTGGATAGGGTATCAGTCACAATGCTGGAGCACACAACTTCTCTATGAGGATCTGGATGATGACAGGAGGGTTATGCTCAAATTCTCGCTTTTGGGATTCGGGGGAGTAGGCGGCTTTACGATGGCGCACGAGGAGTCCGACTAAAGAGTTAGTCCTTTGGCCTGAGATGCCAGAGGAGGATGCCGAGGACAGCCGTTATGATGGAGAGAATCTGGCCCATGGTCAGCAGGGAGAAGAGAAATCCAAGCTGTGGGTCCGGTTCTCTAAAGAATTCGACAAAGAGCCGAAAGAGGCTATAGAGGAAAAGGAATAGACAGAAAACAGTTCCTTTCCTGAGAGGGCGATTCTTTATCCACCACAGGATGATGAAAAGGAGCATGCCCTCGAGGAGGCATTCGTAAAGCTGCGAGGGATGTCGGGGGAGAGCACCGGCCGAAGGGAATACCATTGCCCAGGGAAGGGTGCTTACCCTGCCGTAGAGCTCTGCATTGAGAAAATTTCCGAGCCTTCCGAGCCCCAGACCTATAGGGGCAGTGACGGCAATAAGGTCGGCGAATTGCCAGAAGCTGAATCCACGTCTCTTCACGAAGATGAGTCCGGCAATCACCACGCCTGCCAGGCCTCCGTGAAAGGACATTCCTCCTTCCCAGATTGCGAATACCTTGAGGGGGTAGTTGAGATAGAAGGGGAGATTGTAAGCGATACAGTAACCGATACGGGCTCCCAGGATGAGGCCGAGCACCAGATACAGGAAGAAATCATTGAGGACATAGGTTGGAATACCGAGTTCTTTTTTCCTGATCTGATACCGTACCAGGAGGTAAGAGGCCATGAAGCCGAGGATGTACATGACGCCGTACCAGCGTATGTGAAAAGGACCGACGGCGACTATGGTCGGATCGATGTTTGGATACCTTAGCATTGGCCTTGCTCCTACGGCACGATACCATAAGGGAGAGAAAGAAACAAAGATCAAATAGCTCACAGGATAGTGAGTAAATTCCTGGTTTGGGTGAGGTAAGCGGCAATGGATATCAAGAAGGGAGATACTGCAGAGGTAGCGATAGAGAAGGTTGTATACGGCGGCAGAGGGCTCGCCCATCTGAAAGGGGTGGCGCTCTTCGTTAAGGGGACTGTTCCTGGTGATAGGGTTATTGCAAGGGTGGTAAAGGTGAAGAGAAATTACGCCGAGGCAAGGACGGAAAAGATGATCGAGCCTTCGCCCCACCGAATCACCCCCCCATGCCCCTATAGCGACTACTGCGGAGGCTGCACCTGGCAATATATCGCCTATGAACAGCAGCTCATCTACAAGCGGGGCTTTGTGGCGGACTCCCTCGCTCATATTGCCGGGATAACCGGGGTGAAGGTGAATGAGGTCTTGCCGTCTCCAAGGATATTCGGGTATCGAAACAAGATGGAATTTTCCTTTTCGGACAACAGGTGGCTATTGCCGCAGGAGGGCGGAGGGGACTCGGGGAACAAGAGTTTTGCCCTTGGCCTTCATGTGCCGGGGACCTTTGACAAGGTCATCGATATCGAGGAATGCCTTCTTCAGGAGGAGAGGGGAAACGAGATATTGCGGGAAGTCAAGGGCTACGCGAGGCAAAGCGGAATGCCTGCCTATGGTCTCAAAAACCATCAGGGGTTCTGGCGATATCTGGTGTTGCGGTATTCTCACTACTTCAATGAGTGGATGGTGGGCATCATAACGAGTGAGGAGCAGCAGGGGCCTACCCAGGGCCTCGCCTCCATACTTCATGAGCGATTCAGCCAGATCGTATCTATTGTCAATGCTGTCAATACCAGAAAGGGGGGTACGGCAATTGGTGAGTGGGAGAATAGGTTGATAGGGGATGGATGTATGAGGGAAAAGATAGGACCTTATACCCTGCGAGTATCAACGAATTCCTTTCTCCAGATAAATCATTACCTTTCTGAGCAGCTCTATCAAACGGTAAAGGAGTTTGCTTCCTTAACAGGCAAGGAAACCGTGTTTGATCTTTACTGCGGCATCGGAATAGTCTCGATGTTCCTGGCTTCAGCGGCATCAAGGATACTCGGATTCGACAGTTCAGAGAGCGCAATAACAGATGCCGTGCGGAATTGCGAGCTGAACGGGATTGATAACTGTGAGTTTTCGTGTAGGGAGGCGGAGCTGCTACCGTGCAGTGAGATAGGCAAACCTGATGTGATCATCACCGATCCACCGAGAACAGGGATGCACAAGGAGGTCATCCGGCACATTCTTCATCTCCTACCCGATAGGGTCGTGTACATATCATGCAATCCCACTACTATGGCGAGGGACATTGCGTTCCTAAAGGAAAGTTATGAGTTGAAGATGGTCCAGCCGATCGATCTATTCCCCAATACCTATCACATAGAAGCCGTGGTTCGATTAGAGAGGCGTTGAGAAAATAAAAATATTGACAATCGGGCAACCTCGTATATAATACAAATTATTCGTTGATCAAACAGCTGAGAAGAGCAGATCTTTTTTTGAGAATACGATTGATAGCAGGGAGGTGAGTCCGCGATTATTTCATCAGCTTCATGAAGGTAACCGTATATAATAATCAAATAGAAAAGGCCATTAGAGATCTCAAGAGGAAGCTTTCAAAGGAGGGCTTCTACTCCGAAATAAAGGAGAGAAGATTCTACGACAAGCCGAGCGTGCAAAAGAAGAAGAAACAGGCGAAGGCAGCGAAAAGACTCCGAAAGAAGATGAGAAAGTTTTAGAAGAGCTTTCTCATGCCCGAAGGCCATATATGAGCCTTTGATCTTAAATGAGCGGTACCGAGTGGTTTAAAAGGGAATCCCGTGAGAATCGGGAACGGTCCCGCCGCTGTAATCCCGGCCCCTGTCACATAAGAGGGGAAGCTATCTTCCTGGCATATCCTTTTGCTGTGGATTAAAGTCACTGTTCCGCTATGAACGGAATGGGAAGGCGAGCCAGGATGCCGGGAGAGCCAGAAGACCTGCCGCGATGGGCATTTTCTCGATAGAGGCCGATTATTTAGGGATCAAGGAAACAGGGTGCAGTCCTTAAATCCGCATGGATTTAAGGATTTTTTTTTGAACCAATCAAGATTTTGATAAGAGAAGGACATGACGGGCAATGATGGAAGCCAGGTTCAGGTGTCATTTTTCAAGGCGTTTTTTCTTTCTTATTCTCATCGCATTGCTTTGCTGCCCTTTGCAGGCGAGGGCTGCCACCTTCCTAGATTCGATGGGAAGGAGGGTGGTTTTGAGTGCTGTTCCTGAAAGGATCGTTTCCTTGGCACCCAGCATCACCGAGATCATCTATTTCCTGGGATTAGGCGACAAGCTCGTGGGCGTGACCCGGTTTAGCTATTTCCCGGAACAAGCCAAGGAAAAAGAAAAGGTAGGAACCTATACGGATATAAACCTGGAAAAGGTCGTGACCCTGGATCCCGATCTTGTCATTGCAACGGCCGATGGAAACAAGAGAGAGGACGTTGAAATGCTGGAGGAGGCCGGAATCCCGGTGTACGTGGTGAATCCTCGAATGGTGGGCCAAATTCTCGAGACTATCCAGGCGGTGGGGGATATCTGCGGGATTACATCCAGTGCGAGAGAGCGCGTAGGCTTGCTGAGGCAGAGAGTTGCCAGGGTCGAAGAGGCAGTGCTGGGGAGGGGTAAACCATTGGTGCTATTGGTAATCAATGTCAAGCCCCTTATGAGTGTAAATCGAAGCACGACGCACCATGACATCATAGAGTTGGCCGGCGGCCGAAACCTTGCCGAGGATCAGCCCATTACCTATCCCCGGCTCAGTTTGGAAGAGATTATCAGAAGAAGGCCGGAGGTGATCATTATATCGTCCATGGAAAAGGGCGGCGAGCATGAGAGGGCACGAAGGGAATGGTTCCGGTGGACCGCGATACCGGCAGTGCGAAATGGGCGCGTACACATAATCAGCTCGGACCTCATAGACAGGGCAGCCCCCAGGGTCATAGAGGGCCTGGAGGAGATGGCAAAACTTATACATCCGGAAATTCCATGGCAATGAGAGGCGCGAGGGATCAGCTCGTCACTCCTATGAGGGTGGTCTCCATAGGGATTATCTTATCCGTAGTGCTCGTTGCGGTTGCCTTTATCTCCTTGAGCATGGGTCCGGCCGAGGTTTCCATGGGTACGATCCTTGGCTGGTGTGCCGGCATGGGATCGGTGGACCAGACCACCTCGATGATCCTCGCCGATATCCGATTACCGAGGATCTTGCTCGCAGGTCTCGTGGGGTTCACCCTGTCCCTTGGCGGGGTCGTATTCCAGGCCCTTCTGAGGAATCCCCTGGCAGAGCCGTTTATCCTCGGCGTCTCGAGCGGAGCGGCAATAGGCGCCATAGGAGGTATTGTGCTGGGACTGGGCTTCAGTGTGGGTGTGCCGATGCTGTCTTTTATCAGTGCCATGGCAACTATCCTGTTGGTGATAGGGATCAGCAGCCGTCACGGAGGTCTTGAATCCTCAACATTGTTGCTCACCGGGGTAATCGTCAACGCCTTTTTCACGGCGGTCATCATGTTCTTTATTGCCACTGCGAGCGACAGCAGGCTGCACTCCATGCTCTTTTGGCTGTATGGTGATCTGTCGCAGAGCAAGTATATACAGTTCTCGGTGTGCCTCCCGCTCGTTCTCATTGTTTCAGGGGTCATCTATTTCTTTTCTCGGCACCTCAACCTCATCGTAGGAGGTGAGGAGCCCGCCCTCCAGATGGGCGTAGAGGTGGAGATTGTAAAGTGGATAGCATTTATCGGCATATCCCTGGTTACCGGCGTGGTGGTCGCCTTCTCTGGAATAATCGGGTTCGTGGGTCTGATCGTCCCTCACCTGATGAGGATGATGCTCGGCCCTGACCACCGGCTGTTGATACCGGCTTCAGCCCTGGGAGGCGCCATCTTTTTAGTGGCTGCGGATACCGTAGCACGCATGATCATATCTCCCAGCGAGTTGCCGGTAGGGGTGATAACCGCCTTTTTAGGGGCGCCGTTCTTTATATATCTCCTAAAGAAGAGGGGCAGCCGGTGGAATCAGGACTGATCCTGAAGTCAATATCCTTCAGCTATAGCAATCACTGGAATCTGGATGGGATCAGTTTCGGGATTCAAAAGGGAGAGATTGTGGGCATGATAGGCCCCAATGGATCGGGAAAAAGCACCCTGCTGAGGATTATGGATGGCCTTATCAGGGCTGATACGGGAGAGGTTTTGCTGATGAATCGCCCCATTTCCAGTTACCGCAGACATGAGATTGCCAAGCAGATCGCTATGGTACCCCAGGAATCGATCTTTCGATTCAACTTTTCCGTGCTCGAGGTCGTGCTCATGGGACGTTTTGCCCATAGGGGCCTCTTTCCGTTCGAGGAAAAAGAGGATCTGGAAATAGCTCGGGAGTCCATGCTGCGTACCGGAACCCTTGATCTAGCGAGGCGTTCCATACATGAGTTATCAGGGGGCGAAAAACAGCGTGTGCTCATTGCCCGGGCATTGACCCAGAAGGCTCAATTCATCCTGCTCGATGAACCGACCTCCCAGCTCGATATACGGCACAAGGTGGAGATCTTCGAGCTCATTTTATCCCTGGTGCAGGCCCAGGGATTCGGCGTGATGGTTGTTTCGCACGATATCAGTCTTGCAGCGCAGTACTGCAATCGTATGCTTCTTCTGAATAAGGGAAGGATGCACAGGATCGGTTCGCCGGCCGAGGTGGTTACCACCGACACCATCAGAGAGGTCTACCAATGTCCGGTGCTGGTGGATAAGAACCCGATCACCCAGACCCCACGCGTTACGGTACTCGCAAAAAGGACCGCAGCCGACATCGCTATCTGAATGTCGTTTGGAAAGAGCCCTTCGGTTGCGCTTGGAACATGAAGGATAACATACGCGCCGGAGCCATCTAAAGATACAATGAAACAATTTGGAGGGTGGGAGATAAACAGCATGATCGATCTATTCTTGAAAGGCGGCCCTATCATGTACCCCCTTTTGGCCTGTTCCGTGATAGCGCTCACCGTGATCATCGAGCGGACGATCTTCTGGCTGGTTGAGGATCGCAGGAGGAATCAGGCATTAGTCAATCAGGTATTGTCGTTGGCCGAAACAGGCAGTTGGGAAAAGGCGCGGACCAGGATCAAGGGCTCAAAGGATTTCGTGATAAGGATTCTCGTTGCCGGCATTCTTCACAGGGAGTTCAGCATGTCAAAGGCCATGGAAACGGCTGCATCAGATGAATTGGATCGGATGAGACGGTACCTCTCGCTCCTCGACACTATCATCACCGTGTCTCCCTTATTGGGCATTTTTGGAACCGTGATAGGGATTATTCTCTCCTTTGAGATGCTGGGCAGCACAGGCATAGAGGAACCACAAGCGGTCACGGCCGGCATCGCACAGGCCCTCATTACCACGGCCGCAGGTTTAGGAATCGCTATCCTTTCCCTGTTTCCCTTTAACTACTTCAATGCCAGGGTGGAGAAGGCTGCGGCAATCATAGAGAAGTACGCAACAAGCCTTGAGATAGTCTATGAAGCGCTGGAACAGAGGAAGAAGGTGCAGCAGAGAGTAGGCATACGCCAT
>Ga0307428_1001536_pt1 | contig 11558 bp, 13 predicted proteins | sample SalMarWE160240MG_FD_202161 | JGI IMG/M metagenome (GOLD analysis project Ga0307428, IMG submission 202161) | Salt marsh sediment microbial communities from the Plum Island Ecosystem LTER, Massachusetts, United States - WE1603-240 | ecosystem: Environmental > Aquatic > Marine > Intertidal zone >...
AGCCTCTTTTAAACTAAGCCCGGTCCGTGCAACCTCCAGATCGAATATCTTTGATACAGCGGTACCCACAATACCGGGGAATTCTGTATTCATCCCTCCAATATTCTCACCGGCAACCCTGCCTGCCTTATTGGCAGTCGTTCCGAGCGGTATATACGCCGGTTTCCCACTAACTATATGATAGGCCTCAGCACAATCACCCCCTGCGTACACATGATCAAGATTTGTCTCCTGGCGCTTGTTTACAGCAATCGCACCGGTTGCACCAATCTCCACCCCTATGTGCTGAGCGAGGCCCACATTGGGAAGGGCTCCCTTTGCAATGAGTACCGTCTCGGCCTTCACCTCGCCCTTGTTGGTCATTACCCTCTCAACCCTACCGGAACCCTCGATAGAAAGGATGTCCACACCGGTGGTGATGGTCACACCCTTCGATCTCACCTCTTCCTCAACCAAGGCAGACATCTCCGGATCAAAGTTCAACAGCATCTGGGAGGTCTTTTTCAGTATGGTGACACGCTTTCCCATCGTCACAAACGCCTCTGCCATCTCAAGACCAATATATCCTCCGCCACAAATGACTACATCCTCTGAATCGAGGGCACTATTCCGAACAGCAATGGCATCCTCAACAGTCCGTAAGGTATGTACGCCCGTCAATTGTTCTCCGGCAACACCCAGGCCTTTGCCAAGAGCACCGGTAGAGATCATGAGATAATCGAACGGCTCTTTGAAACTCCTGTGGTCAACCAAATCATCCACCGTGACATATCCATTCTTATAGTCTATATCAACTACCTCGTGCATCCTGTGGCTGGGGATAGAACGTTTCTGCTCAAACTCTTCCGGGGTGATTTCAATGAGATCCTCCGGTTCGGGGACAAGACCTGACACAAAGTACGGCTCAGAACATGCCCCATAGGATATATACCCTGATTTTTTAAAAACCACGGCGCTCATCTTATCTTTTTTGAGCCGCTTGGCAGCGCTCGCAGCAGACAGCCCGGCGGCAACTCCGCCTATTACGACCAATTTTTCCACAATAACACCTCCTTACGTCCTTAGATCTATTCCGCTGCACTCAGCAGCATACCCACCAATAGTATTGAGAGTCACTGAAAAATCTTATCAAAGCATCGAGCAGGGGCATCTCCGAGTCTCTTTCGATTACCCTTTCTTCCCATAATAATTCTTTTCACCGGCATATACCGGCACCTTTAGCCAGTTCTCTGGAGGCACAAAGGGACATACATAGTTCACGCTATAGGCGCACCATGGATTATACGCCCTATTCAGGTCAAGGATCCACTTTCCTTCAGGCGTACAATCTCTCTGATAATCAAGATCAAGGTACCTCCCTGCCCCATAGGTCTCCTTGCCGCTGGTAGCATCCTTGAACGGTATAAACAGTCGCTCCTCATAGGGATCGCCCTTATATGCCTGAAGCGTGCATTCCACATCACCTATTCGAAAGCGAAATTCTCCCCATTGTATCATGTCTCGCATAGTTCCACCGGTATCCTCAATCTGGATCGCCTGTTTATCGCTATGCTCATGGAGGTCAAGCTCGAACAGACTGCCCGGGCCCGGGGGATAATAGTCAAGTCCTCGAAAACCCATCCGTTCCTCAAAAGGAATTGGCGACTGAGGGTGTTCCTTGAAAAACATGTCCTTCTGTTCACGCTCCTGCCTGTAGTGTTCCATCCATTCAGAAATATCCATTCGGTATGTGCTTATTGGTTGCAGCAAATCTTCACGGTGATAATCCGACTGTCACCGATGGATTGAGCTCATAGATCGGCGATCCTTCCCTATTGACCTCCGGAATCGAGCGCAACCTCGGGCTTATAATGCCTGCTGCCTTAAGCTCGGCTATGAGGCTATCAACCCTATTGCTGAGACCGAGCTGGAGGCAGATCATCTTTATTTGATTGCCGGTAATTCTATTATTAACCGCCTTTTCGGAAATGCTCCTTACCAGCCCAGGAATCTGTTTATAGTTTGGGTCCCCCAATTCCTTAAAGAACGTACCGATGGCCTTTTCCGGTTCCCATCTTCCTGTATGAAGGCCATCTTCCAACAGGTATCGTATTATATTGGGGATCTCATATATCTCCCCGTCTTTCAACGCTAGCAGCCGATCCTCCCAGCTTGAACTCTTTGTCGTACTAACCGGCAAAAGCAATCTCCATTCATCGGCCAGAAGAAGAACGTCCTCCGGATCATCCTTAATGAGCTCCTTTATCTCTTGATATGAAACAGTGCTTTTTCGAGCGGCATAGGCAAGCAATAGAGATAGTGTGCCGGTGCTCTTGCCTGTCCCGAGAAAAGCGCTTACGGCCTGCGCTAAGCGATCAGAAGAATGAAATTCCATCCTTACTCAGCACCCTGCTCCATAGCAGGCCAATCCTACTAAAAGCCCGACAGCAAAATTAATAATCTTCACAAAGACAAAACTTCTCTTTGACTCAGCCAGCAACGGAAGCGTTCCATGCCCATCCTGCACAACAGAGCTGGCCAGGAGTACACCAAAGGGTATTGCTCCCTCTGCAAACAGGGTTACGAAAATCATATGGGGCCCGGACTCGGGAATAAGCCCAACAAGGCAGGCAATCACCATAACGGTCAAGTAGTTTGCCTTTATCCAGGTCCCAAGCTCTAAATAATCGAGTAAGATATGCATGAGGAGCAGGGCGCCAAATGTCCACAAAAATACCCTGGGCACATGAACCTTTACGATATGCTGCCAGAGGTGTTCCTCAAGGAAATGACTGGGAACGGTAGAGACGATAAAGAGGGCCGCCAATGAACCGATAAGGAATGTTATCTTTATCCAGTTCCACTCTTGGGGGCCTAATTGATTGACCAATAATCCTGCGATGAATAGTGCCAGGACAATCATGAATAATCCGCGCTGAAGGGTAAGGCTCTTCAACTGGCTCAGGATCTCACCCTTTGGATAACACACACACTCATCCTCCTCATGAACCACCAGATGCTTTCTTACCTTTTTTATTATTTTGGATTCTGGTTTGAACAGGGTATCGCTTATGAAACCAGCGACAATCCCCACTAAAAAAAGGATAGCGGTTAAAAGAAGTGTCTTGCCTGGAAACAGAGAAAGCATTACATAGGCCTCGTCCCCGCTGGTTGCAATCATAACGGTCACCAGCGCCCCGAAACTGACTATATTGTGCGTATAAAGGGCAACAATGGTGAATGCGCCGAGACAGCCGGGTGTGGCACCGAGGATGGCGGATAAAACATACTGAAGCCATCTTGATTTTTGCAGTGAATTTTGCCAGCTACCCTTGGTCTGAACATTAAGATACTCGATTGCGAGCATCATCACAAAGACAAAGCTGGTAATCATCAAGGCATGCTTAAAGGTTTCAATAATCATCACGATTTCCTATTCAGCCGGCGAGCCCTGTTTCTCTTTCCTCAACTCATCCAGCTCCTTCCTTTTTCCCTCGATAGCTATCTCTAACTCCTCAATGGCCAACATCTGGTCTGGTCGCACGGAATGGGCAGGAAGCGAGGCTTCTCGGTCTCCCAATTGTGCCTCGAGCTCCTCGATCTCTTTTTCTAACTCTTCTTCTCTGCCCATAGTGAAATACCTCCTCTTGTCCTACGGTCTATTTTCATGCCTTTATTCACACCAATGTGAACATCCCCCTTTTTCAATCTTCCCTTTCCCCAAAAACGGCCTAAAGTAGTGATCACGAAAGGGTAGCCGCCTGCTCTAAAAGCAGGGATTTGAGCCGATCGAGGGTAACCGGATAGGACTGAATCGGGATCCCCATCCAGTCGGAATACTCCAAAAGGTCTTCCGGTTGTTCCGCCATGTAGCGATCCATATATCCTATTCCATCAAGTACGATTGCCCCACCGGTGTGCCTGGGAAAATTCTCGTTTGCCAGTCCCCTATCCCAGCCATTGAACACATCATGTCTGAACTTGATCCAGCCCGGCGTCATCCACAAGACCTTCTCGCCCCCGGCCATTTCCTGAGCAATCTTCTCTCTCTCCTCCTCGCTTGCAAGCATGTCCATACAGTGTGTGGCCTGAATCCTCGCGACCCCAGATCCTAGTTCCTGGATGATGGTCTTCATGGTCCGCGTGGGTTCATCGCCGTTTACGTAGCAAAACTTACCCCCATAGACTACAATGACCTTGGATGCTTTTTCTTTTGCTTTTTCCACCCGCTTGATGAGCTGCCGTTCCAGTTCTTTCGGCCTTTCATGCAGCCCCGGGGTAGTAAACAGGATCTGTTGAGCATCCAAAAACCCGGTCTCCTTTAAATGGTTCAGCTCCAGGGTCAAGGTGCCGCAGGAAACAATAGCTATGTCAGAGAAAGATGTGTCCTTCATTCCTATACCTCCTCTAAACTTTCATTCCAATCCTGGTGTGAGCAGACTAGGCAGACCCACAATTACTTCCCATGAAGCTCAGCCACATTCACCGATGGAAAGAGCCTTTTGTCGGTGTGGGGCAAGAACATGGCGGCTACGTACTCATCCATGAAGGGTAGGTAGGTAGAGAGTTCAATATTGGTCATGCTCTTTGCAATCTGTGCAGCTCGCTCTAAACTATGGGTGGATACCAGGCACATGCGGGCACCCATGAGAGAGCTGTTCCCTACAAAGCGTATCCTCTCAGGATCGATATCCGGTAAGAGCCCGATCCCGATGGCCTTGGGTATGTCCAGGTAACTGCCGAACCCGCCGGCCACAAAGAGGGTGTCGATATCCTCAAACCTCAAGCCCACATAGTCCACGAGAGACTTGATTGCCGCAAACACCGCTCCCTTTGAGCGAATGAGGTTGGTTATGTCCGACTGAGTAACGGCGACCTCACGCCCTGTCTCGGTCTCTTCGGGATCGGCAAGGATGAACTGGAGTTCGCCTTCCCTCTCCACAACCCTCTTGTTATTACCAGAGGGAGAGAACTTGCCCTGCGCATCGATAATATGAGTCCTGGCCAGCTCATAGAGGCAGTCAATGAGCCCGGAGCCGCAAATCCCTTTCGGTTTTCCGCTGCCGATGGTTTTGTAGTCCACCTCACCATCCTTTATGGCGATCTTCTCGATTGCCCCCCAAGTCGCCCGCATGCCGTCTCTCATGCCGCCGCCCTCAAAGGCAGGCCCTGCAGATGCGGAGCAGCACACCATCCACTCGTTATTACCGATGGCAATCTCCCCGTTGGTCCCGACGTCTATAAGCGCAGAAGTCTCAGGCTTGTCTGCTATGCCGCAGGCGAGAACCCCTGAGACGATATCACCTCCGACATAGCTGGCTACTCCGGGAATCACCTCGAGAATGCCCTCGGGGTTTATGTCTATGTGGAGCTCTTTCGCTGGTATCTGTGGATAGGCGCTCACGGTAGGGACATAGGGATCAAGGCGTATGGAGCAAGGAATAAGGGAAAGAAGCATGTGGCTCATGGTAGTGTTTCCAGCCGCCACCATGGCAGTAATCTCCTGGGCATCTATGCCCCTGTTTTCTATGAGTGTTCCGATGAGACGGTTGATATTTTTGATCACTGCTTGATGAAGAGGATCGAGCCCTCTCTCCCTGCCGCACGCATAGACCATACGGGAGATGACGTCTTCCCCATAGCGAGCCTGAAGATTGTGACTCCCGGCCACCCCGATTACCTTTGCTGATTTCAGGTGCACCAGTTGCGCCACAATGGTAGTTGTCCCTATGTCAATGGCCAGCCCGTAGTTTCTATCGCTGGTGTCACCTGGCTCTATGTCGAGGATTCGCCAGATATCGCCGTGTTTAGCGATGGTGGCGGTCACCTCCCAGCGGTTCTCCCGGAGCTTTGAGGACAAGCCCTGGAGGCACCGCAAGGCAGTTTCGAAGCTCTGGTGATCCGTCCTCTTTCGAAGCTCCCTGATGACCCTATCCATATCACTGATATTATCCTCTGCAGAGGGTCCATTCAGTTTCAGGAAGACCTTTTGAACAATCGGCTCAAAGAGGCTCAGGGGGTCAGCAGGGACCCTGTGGACATGGATCTTTTCTGGAGCGCTGTAGTCGACAGGCATGGCATCCAGCAGGATCTGCGTCTCATCTATCCGTGACTCTGCCGGTATGGTGACCTCCATATCATTGTCTACCCAGGTCTGGCAGGCCAGCACATAGCCCTCGGTGATCTCCTCCTTGGACAGAATGCTGATCGAGTGTTTATCCGCCCTTATTTTGCCATCGGTAACCTTTACGCGGCACCTTCCGCAGACCCCCTCGCCTCCGCAGAGGCTGTTGATATGGATGCCGGCCTTCTCTGCTGCTTCCATGATGGTGGTGCCATCTTCCACCTCAACCGATTTCTCATCAGGCATGAATGTTATTCTATAGGTTTCCATAATCGATACCTAACTCCTTTCTATAACAAATGGACTCCTTTAAGCTAAAAGAGACCATCTCCCTGTACTTCCTCCACCCTCAGCCAGATCCTGTAGAGCTTCTCGCCGGCCTCCTCAAAGCATTTGTACCCCCTTGAGTTCACCTCCTCTACCTCTACCTCTCCGAGCTCCCTGCACTGAGCCAACCAGTTTTTGAAATGCTCCCCGCCTCCGAAATAGACCTTTTTCCATTTCACTCCCTGCGCATCTACCCGTTCCCTCACCTTTTCCTCTTCCGCCATTCTTTCCCGAATGGTTTTGTCTTGGTTATTTTCCTCTGCCGCCATTTCCCCCGGCCTCATTCCTCAAGGCAATTTCTTCTTATGGCTCGCACATGACCCCAACGATCTGCCTCAGGGTTATCTGTGAAAAAAGCTTTTCTTTGAGCATGGAGATGTCTTTTTTGCAGGGAATAGGGGGATGTTTTTTTGCTATGACCTCAATTATGGCATACGTTTTCCTCGGCCACGAGCACCGCCTCGCCCGAGGCTTCTGCCGGCTCCCTGTCCTCTGCCTGCCCGTCCGGTGCCGTCTCCTTGCGGCATGACAATCGAACCCCTTTTTCCCAGGCTATCCATTCTCTCCAGTATGCCCTCGATTCTCTTCGATAACTCATCTACCTCCGCACGTAATGACCTTAATGATGCAGGTGGCCTCGCCCGCGGGGTAAACAATCCTTGGCGAAAGGTGTGGGTGAAGCCCATAAAAGGTACCCTCTCCCCAATTATCTGGCTTATCCTGTACCCTGCCCCAGGGTCTTGCCGGCAGCCGAAAGGCGATGCCCTTCCCTCTGCCACCGCCCTTGCGAATTGTCCACAGCCCTCAAACCCGCAAAGGCCGCAATTCAGATGGGGCAAGGTCTCATAGATGTGCTTAATCTTGTCCTTCGTAGCTTCCATTCTCTACACCTTGAAATAGCAACGATGGGCTACTTACATCTCTCATATATCTCCTAATTCTAAGATGATCCTTGACAGATGCTCGTTTCCTTCCTGTGCCCGTTTCACTGCCTCAAATACTGGACCGTACGAATTGCCCCCTGGGTTCGCGATCTTTTGTTTCCATTTCTCGAACTTTTCTGCGTGCTTTCTGTTTTGCGCAATCCAGGAGCCCAGGATCACCTTGAGCGCTCCCCTTTCATCTGTTGGGAATCTCTGTCGAATATCCTCGACCTTTGATCGAATCATACGCTCAGGCACTGCACCGAGGATCTCATCCACCTTTTCACCATTAGCAAAAAACATCTGCATCGGAATGCTCACAATATTATATTGCATTGCCGTCTGGGGATTTTGATCAACATCAATCTTGCAGAACTTGAAATCCTTATACTCCTCCGAAAGCTTGTCATAGATGGGCGAAACCATCCGGCAAGGTCCACACCAAGGCGCCCAAAAATCAACCTCGGTTGGAACATCCGATCCTAAAACCTCTTCCTCAAAATTTTGATCTGTTACTTCTATTACCTTGGTCATCTCAACTCCTCTCATTGCAATTGATTAAGTAAACATAGAAAACCCTTTTTTAATCTATCCTCCAGCGTCAAAATACCCCCTTTCCTAGCCATAGGGAATCAGATAAACCCTATCACCTTCCTTGTACCCTTTTGCCAACTCACAGTGCCCCCTTTTCCGCCTTAGCGGTTATATTCCCTGCTCCACTGGCCTCCCCTTACCGTGTGGTATTAACCCGAGGTAGTCGGTGAAATAATGGAACTAAACACATCTTTTATCTCCTCTCCTGCAGCTCCGTTAGCGAGGCCGAGCCCTTCTAAACAGGAATGGAAAATCTCAGTATCATAGTGGATGCACCCAATCGTATCGATACCCTGTTTCACTAATGTGGACTCCAATTTAGAGGCTATCTCATCAGACGGTACTTTACTGAGGATAGCCCGGATATTCTTGATGCCTATCCCGGCAGAGAGGCTATTGATCCTCTCGGCAAGCTGAAGAGACTCAAAAGAAGGCTCTACCACAATGAGCACGCTGTCGATGCTGGTTTCTACGCCTCTGCCGAAGTGCTCTACGCCCGCTTCCATATCGACGACTACTATCTCATTTTTCTCTAGGCTCAGCTTCTTGAGAAACTCCCTGCTCAGCACGCCCATGGGGCATGCACAGCCCTCTAACGATTGGAGAATCTTCCCGATGCACACCAAATGCAGGCTATCCTTAGTCATGATATGCTCTGGGGGAATATCATCGATCTTGATGCTATCCTGTCTCATTACCGTCATCCCTTCCCCCGAATCATCTGAGGAAAATCCACGTTTCAGGGCCCTTTGGACCCTCCTTTTGCCGCCCACAAGCTCCATCAGAGGGACAGGCGGCTTGTCAAACCCAAGCATCCGGAATAGCCCTGAATTCGACTCGTCCGAGTCGACGACCAATACCCGGTAGCCCCTGCTTCGCGCTTCATGAGCCAACAGGGTACTGATGGTACTCTTGCCGCTCCCCCCTTTACCACATACCGATATCTTCATGTACTCCTCCTGTATCTACGATCTTGCCTATGCTGTTCATTGATAATCCCGATATTTGATCGAGAGGCATTATGAAAATCTGCCTATTCACGTACTATCCTTCTCGTCTTTCGCACAGTCTTTGCAGTAACCCTCCATGTACACCTCAACCTTGTTAAGGGTAAAGCTGTAATCCCGCTGAAGTTCTTCAGCCAGCTGATTGAAAAGAGGGCTATCAAACTCTATAACCTTACCGCAGGATCTGCATACCATATGTTGATGCTGTGCTAAGCCTTTTATCTCATAATGGCAGTATAGCTGACCAAGTCTCCTCTCTTCGACCAGGCCCAGTTCCTTGAACAGGCGCAGGGTGCGGTATACCGTAGCCAGACTTATGGACTCATGTATCCTCGTGGCCCGCCTGTACAGCTCCTTGGCGCTTACGTGTCCGCCTGCCTTCTTAATAAGGCTTAAGAGTAGCTTGCGCTGAGAGGTTACTGGCCTGCCTTTCAAATCATTTTGAACTTTGCGAATGTTTCTCATTCGCAGATCAATATAAGGTCTGTAACTTCTCCTGTCAACCATCCTATTGGGTTTCTTTACTAATTTTTTTTGATTTCTCTCGACAAAGTGTGTATCTCATCCTAATAAAAAATGCATTGGTAAAAATATCGGAAAAGGGGCTACTATAAGATAGTACGCTCAGGGAGCATGCATATGAAAGCATTCGGTCCTGTTCCATCACGTCGCCTAGGCCAAAGCCTGGGCGTAAACAACATCCCGCCCAAGGTATGTACCTACTCCTGTGTCTATTGTCAAATCGGCAAGACTGAGGAATTGAGCATTGAGCGGCGGGCATTTTACAGGCCTGAGGATTTGGAGATGGAGGTGAGGGATAAGGTTGCCGAGGTTGAAAAAAGAGGAACGAGGATAGACTATTTGTCCTTTGTCCCCGATGGCGAGCCGACACTTGATATCAACCTCGGCAGGAATATCGAGCTTCTCAAGCCGTTGGGCATAAAAGTGGCGGTGCTCACCAATGGGTCCCTCATAAACCTCAAGGACGTACAGGAGGACCTTGCAAAGGCGGATCTGGTCTCGCTGAAAATCGACGCTGCAACAAAACATACCTGGCGAAGGATTGACAGGCCGCACAACTCTCTGGATCTCAAGACAATCCAAGAGGGCATGGGCGAGTTCGCACAGCGTTTTAAGGGTGAGCTTATCACCGAGACCATGCTTCTCAAGGGAATAAATGATACTTACGAGGAGATCCAAAAAATCGCCGGTTTCCTGGCGCGGCTTAAATCCTTGAAAGCATACATCTCCATCCCTACCCGACCGACAGCGGTGAAAGGGGTCCTGCCTGCCAGCGAGGAGGCCCTTGCCATGGCCTACCATGTCTTTGCCGAAAATATAGCCGTTGTGGAATATCTGATGGGCTACGAGGGAGATGAGTTCGGTTTCAGCGGCAATATCGAGGAAGATTTGCTCGGCATTACCTCGGTTCATCCCATGCGGGAGGATTCGGTGAGGGAATACCTGAAAAGGGCAGGGGCTGATTGGAAGGTAATAACTAATCTCATAGAAAGGGGCTCCCTCAGGAAGGTGGAATATCAGGGGAAGAACTTTTTTCTGAGAAGATTCCCTGGGAAGCGGTGAGCGGTTTCTGTTCCCGCGGGCTCTTTTTTCATCTTCAAACGAAAAGGATAGGCTGGGGAGATACGTTCCCTTGCGTGATCATCTCTGGCTCACACTATCCTTACCCTCAGGTACAGTCTATCCTCAGGATAACCCCCATCTCTTTCTCCCAGAGAAAGGGAAAGCAAGGTATCGTCCTCTACCCCAGGAGGGATCTTGATTCTAACCCTTTGGTTTTCCCAGCCCCTCTGCACTACTATCTCCTTTTCCGTACCCCACAGGGCCTCATCGTGGTTTAGGCGGATATCAAAGGCGGCACGAGCGTTTCCCCAGAGACCGGCGGAACGGGATTGAAAGAATCCTCTCCTGAAGAAACCGCCCCTCTTTCGACCGCAACCCATTCCTCGGAATCCCCGGAAGAACCGGCGAGGGATCTCATCATCAAATCTCTCGTCAAACTCACGGAATACGTCCTTGAAACTAAACCCTCCGAAGATGTCTTCAGGCTGAAACCTCCCTCTCAATTGATCAGGGCTGAAGCGGTCATAGATCCTTCTCTTTTCCGGATCACTTAACACTGCATAGGCCTCGCCTATCTCCTTGAATGTGTTCTCAGCCTCGCTGTCATCCCTGTTCCTGTCAGGATGGTATTTGAGCGCAAGTCTGCGATATGCCCTTTTTACCTCCTCCTGGCTGGCATTGCAGTTTAGCCCCAATGTGCGATAGTAATCCTTGCTATGCAACGTTCGGTTCCTCTTTTTTTCCGTAATTCGCTTTAAAAAAAGAAAATCCCTTTACCTTACAAGCGAAGCTTTTCCTCAAACCAACAAGTATCGCCTGGATTCAAACATGATCCGCATTGCTTTAGTCATTTGGCGTAATGCACAAGGCACATAGCGCACGGCCTTATGCCTTGTGCCTTACGCCTTGAGCCTGTTCTCATATCATCCTCAATCAATAACAATATCTTGACATACATGTTAAGATCGTTGCTTATATAGACAGCTAGTGTTTCTTGTACAGCCTTCTCCACGGCTCATT
>Ga0307428_1001539_pt1 | contig 11536 bp, 10 predicted proteins | sample SalMarWE160240MG_FD_202161 | JGI IMG/M metagenome (GOLD analysis project Ga0307428, IMG submission 202161) | Salt marsh sediment microbial communities from the Plum Island Ecosystem LTER, Massachusetts, United States - WE1603-240 | ecosystem: Environmental > Aquatic > Marine > Intertidal zone >...
CTGGAACCAGCGGTCATGACTCCGCGAGTCCACCGGGATCGGTCGTCCCTTAGGCGTGAGATATTCCGTGAGCTCGATAGACTCTTTTCCCAACCGCATACGCACGACACGCATGCGCAATCCGAAGACCCCTTGGAGAAGTTCGTATTCCCGCCCGTCGATTTCGGTATCCAACACTTTTTCGAAGGCGAGCACCTTTCCATAGAATTCGAGGGCTTGGTCCATATCTGATACGGTCATCCCCACGGCATCGACGGCGACCACAAGGGGTTGCGGTACCGGTTGCTGCGCCCGGGCCACCGGCTGGCCCAGCGAAAAGACGAACAGGACCCACAGGGAGAGTAGTGAGGTCGCAAGCTTTCGATGAGGCGGTGCTGGCACTATCGCGGCTCCTTCAGCGCAAGCGCTCCAGTAGATGATCACCGACGCGTAGCGCGTTGGCCATGATGGTGAGGCCAGGATTCACTGCGCCGCTTGAGGGGAAGAAGCTCGCGTCGACAACGTAAAGATTGTCCAATTCGTGGGCCTTGCAGTTTACATCCAGCGCCGAGGTCTTCGGGTCGCGCCCAAAGCGGATCGTGCCGTTCTGGTGTGCCACGCCAGCCAACGGGATCTGCTGTCCGATGAAGAGGTTCCGGGCGAACAACCCCACGTGACACTCGTGGCCGTGCTCCGCGCATTTGGTCTGCTGCTGCATCAGCTCCTTGAGCTTTGCGGTAAGACGCTTGTGCGCTTCTTCATTGTTCGGCGTGTACGCGAGTACGATGTTGCCCTCGCCGTCGAGTGTGACGCGATTGTCCGGATCGGGCAGATCCTCCGACGTCAGCCAGAAGTCGAGGGAGTGATGTGCCATCAGCTCGAGTGTGAAGCCCGGCGCGATGGCCGGAGCACCCGCTCTCAACGTGTCGCGATCGAGCTTGCCAACAAAGGAGATGTGCCCCATGGGATGGTTCCATTCTTTTGACCCAAAGTAGAAGTCGTTCACCGAGAGGGTCTTCTGAAAGATCGTGGGGTTGGGGCACTTGGAGATGGCCATCAGGACCGAATTGACGTGCCCCATGTAATGCCGGCCGACGACGTCGGAGCCATTCGCGAGCCCTCGTGGATGCTTGTCGTTGGCCGACCGCAAGAGCAACGCGGCCGAGTTGATTGCGCCACAGGAGACCACAACGATATTGCCAGAATATTCTTCGGTCGCTCCGTTGCGCTGCACGCTGACTCTGGTCACCTCCCGGCCCGAGGGGCTCGTTCCGAGGCGCAACACGTGGGCGTGGGTCAGCAGCGTCACGTTGCGATGCTCAAGCGCCGGATCCACGCACAAGACCTGTGCATCCGACTTCGCGTCGACCAGGCAGGGATGTCCATCGCAGGTCTCGCAACGGATGCACCGGCTTTTGTGACGATCTTGTTCGTTTAGCATCACACCGAGGGGCGTGTGGAAGGGCTGGAGCCCGAGACGCGCGAAGTCGTCGCTGAGGTGCTGAATGCGCGGTTCGTGACTCACGGGCGGGTACGGATACGGTGCAGATGCCGGTGGGTCCGTCGGGTCTTCAGCACGTACGCCGTGCACATGGTAGAGTTGCTCCGCCCGGCTGTAGTATGGCTCCATGTCCTCGTACGCAATGGGCCACGCCGGGGAGATGCCACCGTGGTGCTTAATCTCGCTGAAGTCTTCCTTGCGCAGGCGAAAGAGCGCGGCCCCGTAGAACTTGGTGTTGCCACCGACGTAGTAGTTGGTGTGCGGATGGAGCGGCTTCCCGTCTTTGTCCCGCCAGACTTCCTTGGTCTGGTACTTTCCCTCCAGGTTGACCGCTTTCGTACTCCAGTTGTCCTTCTCGCGAGGCACGTAGCCGCCCCGCTCGAGTACGAGGATGCGCTTGCCCGAAGGTGCCAGCTTGTGGGCCAACGTTCCGCCCCCCGCGCCGGTGCCGATAATGATCACCTCAAACTGATTTTCCCGAGCCATAGATGTACCCTCCTCAATAGTGATTTCCTGTTGCTCCAGGCTCTGACTCCTAGAATCCCATTCCTTTCGTCTTGAGGACGATGCGATAGATGGTTGTCCCGCCTGTGATATAGAGTACGGACCCGTCGTCGCCCCAGGCGACGTTCGAGGTGGCCACGCCGGTTTCAATGCTGCCGAGGTGCGTTCCGTCAGGAGTAAAGACGTTGATGCCTCCCGGGCGAGCAGCAAACAGATTCCCGTTGCGGTCGACCTTCAAGCCGTCAGGCCCTCCGTAATTGGGTTTCTTCCAGGGGGTGGCGTCAAAGAAGACTCGACCGTTGGCAATGGTTCCGTCTTCCCTCACGTCATATGCTAACCACGCGGGGCGGTTTGGGTCCACGTCCGTAATGTACAGGGTCTTTTCATCCGGGGAAAACGCAATACCGTTCGGCGCCTTGATCTCTTTCGTGAGGAGCGTCAACGCGCCGTTGGGCGAGAGCCGGTAGACGCCTTGGAAATCTAGCTCTTTCCGTGGGTCGTCGAAGGCCATGGGCAAGCCGAAGGGCGGATCGGTGAAGTAAAGATCGCCATTCGATTTGAACACGAGGTCGTTCGGACTGTTCAGGCGCTTGCCCTGGTAACGATCGACCAGCGTCGTCCTGCGGCCGTCTGGTTCCAGCCGGGCGATGCGCCGGTCACCATGCGCGCAGAAGATGAGTCGGCCGGCAGCGTCGAACGTGAGACCGTTCGAGCCGGGCTCTCTCCCCTCGAAGGGGACTGTACCAGTGTAGCCGCTGGGTTTCAAGAACAGACTCACGCCGGCCCCGTCCTGCCACTTCATGATTGCGTTGTTTGGAATGTCGGAAAAAAGGAGGTAGCGGCCTTGGTGGTTCCAGGCCGGGCCTTCGATCCACGCGAAACCATCGGCGATCTTCTCGAGCATAGCATCGTGTCGTACCAGTCGATCGAGGCGGGAGTCCAGCCGTACAACCGTGCCCCCGGTTGGGCCCGCACTCACGGCACCTGTGTCTGCACCCGGATAGAGGTGGATGAGGGTCGTCAGCGCTAGTCCGCCGAGCACGCAGGAGAGGAATCTCTTTGGCGTCATCACCGTCCCTCGTCCGTCCGCCTCATCGCTCTGCATCACGCGTGGTTAGACGTCCTCGTGGCGGGTTTGTCTCCTACGGCCGTACGCCGGGAATGTTCAGGCGCATGCGGTACAGCGTGGAGCGCGCTGTCATGTAGAGCGTCTTGCCATCATCATCGCCCCAGGTGAAGTTGTGAGGATGCTTGGGGGCGATTATCGTTCCCAGGTGCTTTCCGGCCGGCGAAATGATCCAAAGTCCACCCGGTCCAGAGACATAGAGGTTCCCCTGCTGGTCCACCTTCAACCCGTCTATTGCGTCTTCGCCCGGTGCATTGGTCATGTCGAAGAAGACTCGACCGTTTGAAAGTGCTCCGTCAGTATCCACCTCATAGCGCATGACAACCTTTTTCTTCTCGTCCCAGTTGCCGACGTACAAGTATTTCTCGTCGGGGGAGAAGGCGAGACCGTTTGGACCGGCCAAGTCCTTACTGACCAGTTGCAGCGTGCCATTGGCAACGCGAAAGACTCCGCTGAACGCCAGTTCCCTTCTCGGATCGTCATAGAACTTTGGAAGGCCAAAGGGAGGATCAGTAAAGTAGAGGGCTCCGTCAGACTTGTATACTAAGTCGTTCGGGCTGTTGAGCCGCTTCCCCTCGTAGCGGTCGGCGAGCACGGTCAACCGGCCATCCTTTTCCAGTCGCGTCACGCGCCGGTTGCCGTGCTCGTTGATGGTTAGCCTGCCCGTGCGATCGAGTGTCAGCCCGTTCGATCCGGGTTGGGTGTATTCCGCAATGTCCGCACCGTCGTATCCGCTCTTCTCTTTGAACACCGAGAGATGCCCGTCCTTTGTGTACTTGTAGATCGTATTCGCATTGGGATCGCTGAAGAGTAGGTAACCGCCATTGCGGACCCAGATCGGCCCCTCGAGGAACTTGAACCCCTCGGCGAGCTTGAAGATTTTCGGGTTCGGTCCGACGATGTCGTCCGTGGCGGGGTCCAGGCGGATGATCTCGACATTGACCTCTTGCGGTGTGACCGCGATGGGGGCCGTGCTCTCTTTGTAAAAGTCCAGCTTCGCGTAACGCATCCAGATGAAGTTCGTCGGTGGGTTCGAGATCGGCCCGTTCATCCCGAACACGGCGAGCTGAATCTGCTGTCCGGGCCTGACGTCGCGGCCGATAATGAGGCGATTCGCCGCATTCCAGCCCTTGACGACCGAGCCGCCGCTTTGCCCGAGCTGGCGCGGTAATTCACCGTCCACCCATACCTCGGCGTAGTCGTCCAGCGCGGTCCCGAACACGACAGTGGATCCGGTTGGATCGAATCTCCCAATGCGTTCCGGGATCGTCAGCTTGATCCGGTACCAGTTAAAGCACATGCGTCCAGTCGAACGGCGCTGGCTCAGGGTAGCGGGGTCCAGCACTTCCCATTTGGAATCGTCGTAGTCGGCTCCGCCGGCGTGGGGAGTATAGTCATAGGTCTTAATCCGCTTGCCCGTGGGTTGCCCGTCCGGCCCCGGCGCCTTGAAATCCACCTCGATAATCTTTGTGTCGCTGTACCGCCACTGCCCCTTGACCAGGCCCACACCCTCCAGGGTGGTCAGATCGATGACTGCTTCGGGCCGGCCTGCGGGTACATCCGGTGGGGCTTCCGCCGCCGCGAGGGTCCCGATGGTGAGCGCGACGGCAACGGCTGTACCAAAGGATGTGATCCGCTTTCTCACTTACCTTCTCCATGTGGGGAAATGGGCTTGACCACAAAGTAGAGGAACGGTCCCTTGACCTCCTTGAACCAGTGGGGGACCCCGTTGGGAACGATGATGACGTCACCCTTGGCGATGCGATGGCTCTCGCCACCCTGGATGGAAGGCCCGCGAATCTGACCGGGCTCGGTAACTTTCCCTTCGACCACCGTGCCACCAGTGACGAAAGTGGCCGAGCCCTCGAGCACGTAAATGACGTCGGTCTCCCAGGTGTGCACCTCGGCCACGCCTGGGACGTCGCGGCGGCTCGCGTGCACCTTGTAGCCGTCCACCTCGAGCAAGGGTGCTCCCTTGGCGAAGGCGGCCTTCACTTCCTTGCTCTCAATGTAGGTGATCCCCGAAGAAGATTTCGCCCCGGTTGAACTTGTGGCTCGGGCCGCGAGGGCGTCGGCTCCGGCGATGGCGATCTCCTCGTCTTGTTGCGCGCTGGCAGCACCGCTGACGCCGATCCCGCCGATCACCTGTCCTTCATGGGTTATCGGGATACCTCCTTGAAGTGGCGTGAAGTCCGAGAGGGCGACCATGGTGGTACGACCGTTGTTGACAATGTCCTCAAACGCCTTCGTCGGCTTCTGAAACAGAGCTGCGGTCCGGGCCTTGCCGACGGAGATGTTTGCCGCGGCAGCAAAAGTCCCATCGAGCCGTTCGAGGGCCATCAGGTTGCCGCCATCATCCACAACGGCGATGGCACCGCCCGGTGCGTTCTTGTTCTTTGCCTCGGCCACTGCTGCGGCAATGACCTTCCTCGCCCCCTCTACTGTAAGTCCTTTCTTGTCCAGCACCTGTGCATGGGCCGTGGCGGCTATTCCCGAAAGCATCAGACCCAGAGCTACACTCACTAGGTATTTCATGACGATATTCTCCTCGTGAACCATCGGCCGGTTCGGTTCACTTTGTCTCAAGGGACTTTGCTACGCTGGCCCCCGCTATGGCAATCTCCTCATCCTGTGATGGGGTCTCACCACTGACACCGATGGCGCCGATGACCTTCCCGTCCAGGACAATAGGAATACCGCCTTGAAGTGGAGTTGCCCCTGGGAGGCCGAGTGCCGCGATGCGCCCGTCGCGGATCTGGTCTTCGAACACCTTGCTGGGCCGCCGGAAGATCGCCGCCGTCCTTGCCTTACCGATCCCCACGTCGACGCTCGCCACCTGGGTATCATCGAGACGTTGAAGGAGGATGAGGTTGCCCCCGTCATCCACGATGGCGATGACGACCTTTGCGTTCTTCTTCTTCGCGTCGGCCTCGGCCGCAGCCGCGATCTTCTTCGCCGCCTCCAGCGTCAGGGCTTTCTTTGTCACCACCTGAGCCTGGCTGACGGCGGCCACCGCCGTAAAGGCCACCATAAGTGCAACAGTCTTCCACCAAGTCATGACCCTGTCCTCCGTCTGGGTGATCAGGTCCGCCGGCTGACCACTTACTTTGCGGCGGTGCGAACCGGGGCACTGAATGGTGCGTCGCCGAGCACAACCTCTGCCCATGCGCACCACATCTGCACCTTTGCGATGTCGCGCACGTAGGCGGGCACGGTGATGCTCGTCTTTACCTTGTCGTCCTTGAGCTTGAGCCGGTCGAGCAAATACACAGTTCCCCTGGAATCAACCACCTGCCAGTGGGGGTCGGGAGAGCCTGGGACCTGGAAGTCTTTCGAGAGGGTAAGAACGCTCTTACCTCTCTCCACCGCGTGCGTGACGGTCCCGCCGTTCACTGCCTTGCCCGAGAAAGGCTTGGTGGTCTCGGCGGCGTAGCTCGCTGTGGTGGCCACCAATCCCACGACGAGCAGCACGGAAAGCAACCCCATATGAATTGAGCGAACCCGACAACGCGTACGCATGAGCCATCCTCCTTCGAACTGTGATTTGTGACTCTTCGACACCGTTGCTTTTGCGTCCGATCATTCCATTGGACACCGCATCGAGAAAGAGGATGCGGGGAGCATCTCCGTCAGATGAATCGGGGGATGAGTCGTCGAATTCCTTCAGGCCGTTCTCGTCTTCTTGCAAGCCGATCCGAGAGCAGGCGGTCTATCCCCAGGCTTCGTCCTGCCCGGCTCTGGGCGAAGACCAGGTGCGGGACGATGAGGAGAAACCAGATCCAGTACCACTCCCCGGGAACCGAGTAGCTTCCCAAGGCGATGTTGAGCTGCCAGAAAGCCCCCCCGATCCCCCCGAGGACCGTGAAGAGGCCCAGCAGGAGAGAAAGCCCCAGGGCGATCTCAGTAAAGAAGGTCAGGTAGCCAAACAGGGTGAAGTTGGGGAGGAGGACGCCCTCAAGAAATGTCTTATAGAAGTTGAATGTGGGATGGTTAATCTCCTGCCAGATCCAGCCGTAGAGCCATCCGAATTGGTGTCCATCCTGGACAACCCATGGGGCTTTCTGCAGGGCGAGGTCGAGCCACAACACGCCAAACATCATGCGGAAGAGCCCGACGGACCACGCCGGACCTTGCTGCGTAAATCCTTGGTTTTCTAAGCTCATCACTGCCTCCTTTTTCCCCTCATGTTGTCTCTCTCAACTCACATCCCTTTGTCATTTGATTGGACGCGGCGTGCGGAAAAAGGATGCGAGAATTGTAAAGCAGGGCGGGGTAGGGGCGATCGGTCGGACAGTCGGGCCACCCCCGGGAAGAGGGCCCGCTCCAGGATCTACTCGGCCCAGCGGTCGGCACCCTGGTGCATGCCACACAGCAGAATCAACTAGTTACAATCCGAATATCGAAGCCTGCTCGTTCTGCCAGACGTTCGAGCCGGCCGACTCGTGGCGTGGCAGGAGATGTTGTTGACATGGAATCTGGATTCGACTAGGCTTTCTTGCGCAATCCGGGTCTCTCTGGCCATTGCCTTGAATCTTGAGGCGTCGCGTCTTCGCCCTCGAGGGGGGAATCGTTGAGTTTCCTGCCTGTTGTGGAACTGGGCGAGACGTTTGCGCCTTTCGCCTTCCTCCGGAAGAACTTCGGATTCATTCCCAACCTTTTCCGCGCCCAGACCCTGCTCCCCCGCGTCATCGAGGCCGAGACAAGGATCGCCGAATCCGTGCTGCTCACGGAGCGGGTCCTTTCCCGGAGGCAGAAAGAATGCCTTCTTCTCGCCATCTCCGCAGCGAATCAGAGCACCTATTGTGTGACGGCGCATTGGGAGATGCTGCGCACCCTGGGCATGACCGACCGGCAGCTCCGCCAGGTCACGATTGATTACCGGCGCGCTGGACTTTCCGAAACCGATCAGGCCCTACTCGATTTCGGTCTCAAGCTGACCCAGCATCCGACCTCGGTGTCCCGGCAGGATATCGAGGGGCTGCGCGGGCACGATTTTACTGATGAGGCCATCCTGGAAGCGGTGCTGGTGTCCGCCTTCACCGACTTTGTATGTACGCTCTCTACGGGTCTCGGCGCAACACCAGATTTCAAGCCGAGGAAGGTTTCTTTGAAGAGGGTCGCCCATCGGAGCGAAGTCAACCCGGCCGGCCTACACACGCATGACAAGCCGAAACCCTTTCTGCGCGCCGTCGATCTGAGCTCGGACACCTTTCCGCCTTTCGCTTTCTTCCGCGAACGCTTCGGTTTCATTCCCAATATCTTTCGCGCGCAGACCTTGAGACCGGATGTTGTTGAGGCTGAAGCAGACGTGGTCCGGACCGTGCTGTTAACCGATGATGTTCTGCCGCGCGTATATAAGGAATACATCCTGCTCGTCGTTTCCGCCGCAAATCTGAACACGTATTGCGTGGCTGTCCATTGCGAGATGCTGCGTGCCCTCGGGATACCTGAGGACCAGTCGGATCAGATTGCCGTGGACCATCGTCAGGCCGGCCTTTCCGGAGCCGATATCGCGTTGTTGGATTTCGCCCTCAAGCTGAGCCAGCGCCCTACCGAGGTCGGCCAGGAAGACATTGATGGCCTCCGAAGGCGTGACTTCACGGATGGGCAGATCCTGGAGTCGATCGTCATGACCGCTCTGACGAGCTATCTCAACACCCTGCAGATGGGTCTCGGCACCGTACCGGACTTTGAGCCGAAGCATGTCTTGAGAGCTCACGTGTCCTCCGGCGCAGACGTCCTTGAATCTGCCAGGACTGGTGATGGTGATGTCGAAATCACGAATCTTTTGCCTACCCTGGAGGGTCTAAACGATAGAGAAAGGGCCGGAGTGGCCGCCGGGGCGTTGGAGGATCCGGACGGCGACCTCGTGGCCCGCGTAAAGGGTGGGGACTTGGAAGCCTTCGAAGGACTCGTACGCCGCTACGATCGCCGCATCTACCGTATCCTGATGAGTGTCACGGGACGCGCCGAGGATGCCGAGGACGGGACACAGAGCGTGTTCCTGAAGGCATTCGAGCAAATCGGAAAATTCCGGGGGGCTTCGAAGTTCTCCACCTGGTTGACCCGCGTTGCCATCAACGAGGGGCTGAATCGCCTGCGCGAGCGGAAGAACCTGCAGAGCCTGGATGAGGATGGCGTGAATCACGAAGAAGAGTTTCGCCCACGCCAGGTCCAGGCCTGGGAGGACAACCCCGAGCAGTTATATTCCAAGACAGAGATGCGTGGGCTGGTGGAGCGGGCGTTAATGAAGCTTCCGAGCATGTACCGGATGGTGGTGGTATTGCGGGATGTCGAGCAATTCTCCACCGAAGAGGCTGCCACAGCCTTAGGATTGAGAGTTCCCGCGTTGAAAACGCGCCTCTTGCGCGGTCGTTTGATGCTTCGGGAAGCGCTGGCACCGTACTTTGTGGGGAGGGGAAGGGTACCGCAGCCCCGTGTTTAATTGCAATCAAGTCATTGCCGAGCTCGCCAACTACCTGGACGACCAGATCGCCGCAGAGATCCGGCGGGAGTTGGAAATTCATCTGGCGCAGTGCCAGACGTGCCGGACCCTGTTCGATTCCACGCGGAAGACCATTACGATTGTCACGGAGAGTCGCTCCTTCGAGCTACCCGAGAGCGTGTCGGCTCGAATCCTGGAAAGGATCAAGTCCAAGGTGCGCCAGGCTCGCAAGCGCCCCCCACCAAAGAGATCCGGTAGGCCCTCCAAGCGCCATTAAGCTGCCTCGAGCGATTCTGCACTTTTTCCGGCCACTTTGCCTAAAGAGACTTTTTCTGTTCGCAACCTTCTGCATTTTTATTTGGATACTGGGGGAGAAAAAGATTCCTGAGGGTGCTAATGCCGGTGGGTCGCGTCTTTCGTGCGCGGCCTAACTCTGCTGCATTTTGTAGCCGCAGTGGAAGATGCAGCGTTTGTTATTGTGATGGTGCAACTTGGCACAGATGACGCTGCGAGCGCCTCGAAGCCGCAGATACACCTCAGCCGCCGACAGCATGCCAAGGAGCGGTGCCGTAAAGTAAATCCACAAGAACTGCCACATGTGCGGCGGCACGGCGGATCCGAACGAGCGCGCCGGGTTCATGCTCATGCCTGACAGCGGGGCCTCTATCGTGATGTAGGTCGCGACCAAAGCACCGGCGAACAGGCCCGTGTAGGGCGCGAGTTTGTCGGTGTTGGAAACGACGAGTACCACGAACATCAGAATGAAAGAAATGACGAATTCGGCAATGAACGCAATCGCCGCCCCGCTCATGCCCGGTACCGTGGCGACATAGTTGACTGAGGGGTGTGCCACCAAGGCTCGAACAATCACCACCATCAGGAGTACTCCGGCCATTGCGCCCACAAACTGTGCGACGACGTAGAAAAATGCATCCCAGGGAGCAACCTTTCCAAGGCGGAAGAAGGTGAGGGTGATCGACGGGTTGATATGGGCACCCGATTGTTTGCCCCACGGGGAGAAGATGATCCCAATGGCGGTGAAGCCCATCGCCATTCCCATCAAGACGCGCCGGAACAAAGGATCTGGAATGGCCTGACGAACGGGCGATCCGGGGTATTCCAGGATGGTGGCGAAGATGCAGGCGGAGATCATGAAAAGACCGAGCCCGGCAGCTTCCATCAAGTATTCGGGCCAATGGTGTCGTAACGCGTCGAGCATGGCCGGTCTTCCCCTCGTCCCCACACGAGCTAAGAATCGAGATGCTGCCTGACTTCGTCTTCGCTCTGGGGCCGGCGCGACAGGTCGAATACAGTGTGCCGCCGTAATACTACTCCTTGGCCACGTTGACATAGACCTTGATGGCGTTCTTCTCCTCGGTCAGGAGTTGGATCATTTGCTGGTAGTTCTCGAGGCCCTCGACCGGATGCGTGAGCAACTTGGCAAGCCACCCGGGGTATTCCAGTTCTGCCTCCGAGAGATCTTTTGCCCCGAGCTCGAAATATTCGCGATTGGCATTCACGCTGCCGACAGCGACCTTGTTACCGAGCACGAATCCGAGATTGATCTTGTCGGCCGGGATCTCAACCTTTCGATCGCCACCGGTGACACTGACCAGCACGAGGACCCCGTTCTTCGCCAACACCTCCATGGCCTCGAAGACCAAGGGCGAAAAGCCCGTTCCTTCCAGAATGATATCGAAGGGGCCGAGTTGATCGGACGCCTGTTCGAGGCTGAGATCCTGCGTGCTTACGTACCGGGCCCCGAGTTCCTCGATCAACTGCGCATTCAGAAATGGGGGGCGCGTCCGGGCCATCGCCACGACCTCGAGGCCGCGCAACCGCAGCACAAGCGTGGCGAGGAGGCCGAGCGTGCTGGCGCCCAAGACGGCCGCGCGGCGTGGCCGCCAGACACGTAAGCGCCGCTGAATCTCGTAGGCTTGCGCGATGCCTTTTTCCACGACGCTGGTCGGCTCCATGAGGA
>Ga0307428_1001541_pt1 | contig 11528 bp, 10 predicted proteins | sample SalMarWE160240MG_FD_202161 | JGI IMG/M metagenome (GOLD analysis project Ga0307428, IMG submission 202161) | Salt marsh sediment microbial communities from the Plum Island Ecosystem LTER, Massachusetts, United States - WE1603-240 | ecosystem: Environmental > Aquatic > Marine > Intertidal zone >...
TGAACTTTTTGGTTATGTGAGAGGAGCTTTTACCGGGGCTAAAAAAGAAGGTAAAATGGGTCTTTTTGAACAAGCACACGAAGGAACTATTTTTCTCGATGAGATAGGAGAAATTTCTCAAAATATTCAAGCTCGATTGCTTCGAGTTCTTCAAGAACATAAAGTTAGGAGATTAGGAGATGATAAAGTAATACCAGTTGATGTTAGGATTATTGCTTCTACTAATAAGAAACTTATTCAATTAGTTAAGGAAAATAAATTTAGAGATGATCTATATTACCGAATTAACGTTTTAAATTTAGATATTCCTCCTTTGCGAGAAAGGAAAGAAGATATATCTTTATTGGTTAATTTTTTTATTAAAAAGTGTGGATATAAGTTTAAAAAGATTGTAGAAGGTATTTCTGAAGAAGGAATGCAAATGTTAGGAAATTATGATTGGCCCGGTAATATTAGACAGTTAGAAAATATTATAGAAAGATTAGTAGTTAGAACTAATAAAAATTTTATTATGACCAATTTAGTTAAAGAAATTATGAAGTTGCAGCATGGAGGTGGCATCATAGATAATTACCAAAAGCAAGGTAATATAAATTATCCATTAAGCGGTAATTTAGAAAATATTGAAAAAAATATTATCAAAGAAATTTTAAATGAAGAAAAAGGGAATAAAGTTGCCGCAGCAAGAAGATTAGGCATTAGCCGAACAACTTTATGGCGAAAAATGAATAATAAGCAATAAGGGAAAGTAAATAAATATAATTTAAAGGGAATGTTAAGGTCCGCAGTTTCATAATGTAACTATAACATAATGAAACATAGCGGATTTTTTGCTTATTATATAAAGGTTAAATAGTATTTTTTATTTATTTAGCAGTTCCATAGTGAAACTTTCATATTTTAAAAATAAATTTATTATTTGGGAATATAATTTTTATTATTTAAAAATTGCTTTAAATTGTATAGGGATTAAAGATAGTCGCTTGCGTAGAAATAAACTTGGCATGAAAATTGCTTCTATTATCAATTTAGAGGTAATTTAATATTATTTCTAATAAAATTGAAACTATGTTACTGAGGTAAAATGCATGATTTACGTAATAGCAGATGATCTAACTGGCGCTAATGATACCGGAGTGCAATTTGCAAAAAAGGGTTACATCACAATAGTATCAGTATTGGATGAACAATCAACAATAATTATTCCTGATAATTTGGATGTTTTTGTAATGGATACTGAAACTCGCGAATTAGAAAGTAAAACAGCCAGAAAGAAATTAAAAAGTATCTTAGAAAAAATAAATATAAATAAAAAAGATGTAATATATAAAAAGGTAGATTCAACTCTAAGAGGTAATATGGGTAATGAACTTGAAGAAATAATGATAATTTTAAATAGAGAGATCTGTATTTTTAGTCCCAGTTTTCCTTCTCTCCAAAGAATTACTGTGGGAGGATATCTTATTGTACAGCAGAAACTTCTTGGGTCAAGTGAATACTCATCCAATAACTTAAAACAAGAAGAAAATTCTTTTATTCCTTTTTTATTAAAAAAGCAGACTGATTTTCCGGTTGGGCATATTGACTTAAAAGATGTTGCTAAAGGGCCAAAAATTATTTTATCAAAAATAAATGAATTATATCAAAAAGGAAATAAAATAATAGTTATTGATTCTACTAACGAGGAACATTTAAAGGATATATTTGCAAGCAGCTTAAAGTTTGATGGACAAGTTTTATTTTCAGGATCTGCAGGCTTAGCCAATCATTTTCCTAATATAAATAATAAGAGTGAAGATCTCAAAATAAAGATTGAAGATAATAAAAGTCCGGTTATAGTAGTTGCGGGTTCGCGAAATTCTATAATGGAAGATCAAGTAAATTATCTTAAAAATAGATTAAATTTTACTGAATTAAAAATAGATTTAGAACAGGTTTTTTCTAATAAAGACAGAATCTTAGATAATTATGCTGCTGAATGTATTAAGGCTATAAAAGGTAATCACGATTTAGTAATACATACTGGTGCCATTTATAATGAAGAGAAATTAATAAATAAAAAGCTAATGTTGAAATACCATCTTAGTTTTAGAAAATTAGAGATTAAAATTAAAACTTTTCTTGGAGAACTTACTTCTAAGATAGTAGAAAATAGCAATGTAAGGAATTTAATTTTAACCGGAGGAGATGTAGCATTAGGAATTTGTGAAGAGTTAAACATATATAATATGAATATTTTAGATGAACTTTTACCGGGTATTCCTTTGGCTATCGCTAATTATAAAAATTATAATTTAAACATTGTAACTAAAGCGGGTGGATTCGGCAAAGAAGACACCTTATATAATTTAATTAATAAATTAAAAAATTATTAAGAATGGAGGAAGGGTTCATTATTCATTGATAGTGGACTAGATTATATTTTACAATGAAAAAGCCAATTATTGGTATTACCATGGGAGATCCCGCTGGTATAGGAGCAGAAATTATTGTAAAGGCTTTAAGCAATAAAGAGATTTATGAAAGGTCAAAGCCAGTAGTTATTGGAAGTAGGATAGCAATGAAAGATGCCCTAAGTTTTATTCCTTCAGGTTTAAAGTTGAATATTATTAAAAATTCCGAAGAGATCAAGGGAGAATTTGGTTCCATTGATTTAATAGATTTGAATAATATCACGCTTGACGAATTTGATTATGGAAAAGTAAGCGCTAAAGCAGGCCAGGCATCATTGGATTATATTTATAAAGGGATTGATTTAGCTATGGAGGGTTTAGTAAATGCGGTAGTGACCGGACCTATTCATAAAGAAGCAATCAAAGCAGCTGGCTCACCTTATGCTGGTCATACTGAGATATTTGCATTTCGCACTAAAACAAAAAATTATGCAATGATGTTGGCAGATGAAAATTTAAGAGCCATCCATGTTTCTACACATGTTTCCTTACGTCAGGCCTGTGATTTAGTAAAAAAGGAGAGAGTTTTAACAGTTATTCATTTGGCGGATAAAGCATTGAAAGATTTAGGAATTAAAAATCCAAAAATTGGAGTAGCCGGATTAAATCCTCATGCTGGAGAAGGGGGACTTTTTGGTAAAGAGGAAATTGAAGAAATAATTCCCGCGATAATTCAAACTAAAAAAGAGGGGATAGATGTTGAGGGACCGATTCCTCCAGATACGATTTTTTCTAAGACTATAGGCGGACAATATGATATTGCAGTAGTAATGTATCATGATCAAGGGCATATACCTATGAAAGTTATTGGATTTAAGTATAATAAATCGACCAATAAATGGTCATCCATGAGTGGCGTCAATGTTACGGTCGGTTTACCGATAATTAGAACTTCAGTGGATCATGGCGTTGCATTTGGAAAAGCGGGTGAGGGTAGAGCCAATGAAGAGAGTATGGTAGAAGCTATTAAAATGGCAATAAAATTCACAAGTAAAACTTAGGGGTTTTTAGACATAATGCAAAAGTGTTTCTTACACAATTAAACATTTTAACTAAAATAAATAGGAGGTAATGTATGTCATTTGATTATTTACAAACTCAAGTTGTTGTAGTTGGAGCTGGTTCAGCGGGGATTTCAGCAGCAATTGCTGCTGCAAGAAGTGGAGTTAAGACTATTCTTATTGAAAAAAATTCGGAATTAGGAGGAACAAGTGTTACTAGTTGGGTAAGTCCATTTATGAGTTTTCATGATTCAAACTCAAATCCTGTAAATGGAGGGTTTCTTGATGAAATAATTATGGAACTAAAAAAAATTGGAGGAACAACCGGAAGTTTAGAATGTAAAGGGAAGCCGCCATGGGGTAAAAACTCAACCATAACACCTTTTGACCCTTATCTATTATCTTATACATATATTAGATTATTGGAAGATGCAGGGGTAAATATTATGTTACATTCTTTTGTTAGCGACGTAATAATGGAAAAAAATAATATTGTTGGCGTTATTGTTGAGGGCAAAGGGGGTCGCAAAATAATATCTTCTCAAGTAGTTATTGACGCTTCTGGAGATGCTGATGTAGCTTATTTATCCGGTGTTCCTTATAATAAAGGTAGACAGAAAGATGGTCTTATGCAGCCAGCAACTTTATATTTTCGATTAGGAGATGTACGGTTTGATAAAATAAAAAATTATTTGGAAAACAATCTAGATGATTTTCGTTGGTACGCTTTTCCAGTAGTTAAAGAGCCAATAATTGAAAAATATGATCCTGAAGCCTTTGCATTTTCCGGATTTATAAAAGCAATTGAAGATTCATGCCAAAATGGTGAATTGCATTTAGGACGGGAAACTTTAAATGCATTTCCGGGACTAAGAAAAGGTGAGCTAATTGCCAATGCGACTCGAGTTAATAATATAGATAGCACTAATTCATTAGACTTAACAAAAGCTGAGCTAGATTGTCGAAAACAGGTTGTTTCTTTTGTAAATTTTGCTAAAAAAAGTTTGCCTGGTTTTGCTAATTGTCATCTTATTAATTGGGCTTCACAAGTTGGAATACGTGAAAGTAGAAGAATTGTTGGAGACTATATTTTGAATGAAAAAGATATTATCGATGGCAGGCATTTTGAAGATGTTATAGTTAGAAGTACATATCCTATAGATATCCATAACCCTGATAATAAACAGAGCACTTGGAAATCTTTATCAGCTCTTTATTATGAAATTCCATATCGATCTTTAGTTCCTAAAAACATTGAAAAATTACTGGTTGCGGGTAGATGTATTTCAACAACACCAGAAGCCCATGCTTCAACTAGAATTATTGCAAATTGTATTTCTATGGGCCAGGCAGCAGGTATGGCAGCAGCTATCAGTATAGATGAAAAAACTGAAGTTAGAAAAATAAATATTTCAAAATTGCAACAAAGGTTAATTAAAACTGGCCAATTGGTAGATGTTAACTAAAAAGTTTTATTACGAGGGGAGATGATTAATGGTTTGAGAACTTAAATATGGTTAATTTATCTATATAAAAATTTAAGGAGGATAATAAGGTGAGAAAATTTAACAATATTATTTTTATTTTTTCTATGATTTGCTTAGTTTTATTTTTATCTGTTGGAGTTAGTGCAAAAACCACTTTAACTTATTGGACTTTTTTAGATCCAACAGATCCAGGACCAAGGTCACAGGTGCAAAATACCCTAATTCAAAATTTCGAAAAAGAACATCCTGAAATTGATGTAAATATTGAAGTTCAACAATGGGACAAAATTGCCACACAATTAATTATTGCAGCAAATTCAAAAAGAGGACCAGATCTAGTAAGGATATTTGAGCCGACTTTAATGGAGGTTGTTAACGGAAATGCCATAGCTTCATTAAATGAGTATATTGGCCAAATAACAGAAACAGAAAAAGAAAAATATACTATTCCTTGGGAGGCAACTGTAGTTAATGGTGAAAAATATGGGTTTTATTGGGATTCACGTGTAAGAAATTTATGGTATAGAAAAGATCTTTTAGAAAAAGTAGGACTTAATATTCCTGAAGATTTACCTAAAACTTTAGATGAATTAGCAATGATTGCTCAAAAAGTGCAAACAGAAACAGAAGTCGTTACAGGAATATTTGTACCCGTTTCAGTAAAAGTTTCATCTTCAACTGCTGAAACATTTTTACCTTTATTATATGGTGCAGGGGGCAAAATATTAAACGAAGATGGTACAGCGGCTTTTAATAGTGAAGCAGGAGTTAAAGTTGCCGAATGGATACACAGTTTAGTTTACAAATATAAAGCTATGCCAGAAGACTCACCATCAATGTCTTATGAGGATATGTATCAAGCATTTTTAGGTGGATCAGCAGCTTTCATAATTTCTGGTTCACATAGAGCTGCAGAAGCAAGATATGATTCTGGATTAGGCGATAACATTCAGACCATGCCCATTCCCTCATTTGATGATGCACATCCTTCTCCTGCATGGGCTAGTGGTTGGATATTGGTTATTGGCAAGCATTCTGAAAATAAAAAGGAAGCATATGAATTATTAAAATATATGACTTCAAAAGAAGCTCAATTATTAAGTGTTAAGGTTGCTGGGGAAATGCCATCAAGAGTTGATATTTTAGATGATCCCTGGTTTAGTAAGAGCGAAGCTAAAGAGATGGCTAGTTGGTTAGAATATCTTAATGATTATCCTCTTATGCTCAGAGTGCCAGATGATTGGAAATATTTAACTGATTGTTTGGCCGAAGGACTAGAAAAAATTATTTTGACGGATATTACAGCTATGGAGGCGCTTAATCAAGCAGCTGAAAAATATAATAGATATTAATCCAACCCATTTAAATTAATTTTAGAAATTAGGTGTGGGGAAGTAAACGAGCAAGGCGTTATTTTTCCACACCTAATTTAATTCGAAAGGTAGGTTGTTTTTGAAAAATATCAAATCAATATGGAGAAAAAATAGGCTACCATATTATTTTATAACCCCAGTAGTTGTATTAATTCTATTAGTAATATTTTTACCGATCATTTATGCTCTTTGGCTTTCGACACAAAAAACGGATTTTACTACCCCTATAGGATTTATTGGATTACATAATTATATTAATATTTTTACCGATCCCGATATTAATTTCTTTAATTCCTTGAAATCTTCACTTCAATTTGTTGTAGGTTCTTTAGCAATTACAGTTCCTTTTGCATTAATATTGGCAGTTTTACTTAATAAAAATATCAAGTATAAGGCATTTTTTCGTTCAATTTTTGTTTTGCCTTGGGTAATATCGCAGGTTGCAGCTGCTTTAATTTGGAGTTGGTTATATAATACCAACTATGGTCCTCTTACGTATTTGCTACAAGTTTTAGGTTTTAAAGCAATAAAATTTTTAGGGGACCCTAATTATGCAATGATATCAGTTATATTTACAAATGTTTGGCGTACTTACCCTTTTGCAATGATTTTAATGCTTGCTGCTTTGCAATCAATACCTGAAGAATTAGTGGAAGCTTCAAGGGTTGATGGAGCTAATAGTTTACAAATTTTCTTCAGAGTAAAATTACCATTAATCCAAAATGTAATAATGAATATATTTATTTTACTTTCTTTACTGTATTTTAATACCGTAACTGTAATATTAATATTAACCGAGGGAGGACCATTAAATTCGACATATGTTCTGGCGCTTAAAACATTTAAAGAGTCCTTTTTTTATTGGAAGTTTTCAACTGGTGTAACTCTTGGAATTATCATTTTTATAATTAATATTTTAATTAGTCTTTTATATATAAAAATTCTAGGAAGAGAGTCAGATATATAGGCATTTATTAGAAAGGAAGAATATAAAAAAATATTTTGAGGAAGTAAAAAATAGATGCAACAAAACAAATTAATAAAATATTTAACATATGGGACTTTATTATTCTTAGCGGTAAGTATTTTATTTCCTATTTATTGGATATTAAATACTTCTTTAAAAGATGTTAGTTCTATTTTTTCTTATCCTCCTAAGTTTATTCCTGAATCGATAACTTTTAAAAATTACCTTTCTGGGTTTTTTGGTTCACGTATGTTACGTTACTTCTTTAATAGTTTAAAAGTAAGTATAGCAGCAATTATCTTAACACTTATAGTTGCAACACATGCTGGATATGCTGCTGCCCGTTACAAGTTTAAAGGAAAAAAAGAAGTATTATTTTTGCTTCTTTCTACTTCGATGGTACCAGGAATTGCAATATTAGTACCTCTTTACATAATATCGGCTAAATTAGGGTTATATGATAATCATATTACATTAATCTTGATTTATAGTGCATGGCAAAGCCCCCAAGTAGTATGGATTATGAAATCCTTTTTTGAGGGTATCCCCAAAGATATGGAGGAGTCAGCATTAATTGATGGTTGTTCACCATTAGGTGCATTTTATAGAATAGCATTACCCATGGCTCAGCCAGGAATAGCTGCATCAGCTATTATTATTTTTGTATATACATGGAATGAATTTCTAATTGCATATACTTTAACAAGTAGTACAGGTCAACGCCTACTTACAACTGGTTTATACTTTACTATGACTGCTCAGGGAATTGATTGGGGAGCTTTAACAGCTGCAACAATTATGTCATTATTACCGATAACAATTCTATTTTTTTTCATGCAAAAACGATTTATTCAAGGACTTACTTCAGGTGCTACGAAAGGATAATACCGCAAAAGGCATATTCGAAAGGCAGTATTAAGTATAAAGAATATTATATATATGATTTTAGGAACAAATTTTGGAATTGCGATAGGAGCAATTAGTGTTTCGTTGCCTTATTATAGAGTCGATTCTGATATGAAGCTAAATAATATAAAAAATAGCATGAAATTGTATTTAAAGATATAATTCAAAGTAGATAATTAATAATTTTATATTAAAAGGAGAATTAAAAATGCATAAGAAATTATTTTGCCCAGGACCAACTATTGTATCAGAGGATGTTTTAAAAAAATTGTCCAGCCCATTGATTAGTCATCGAACAAAAGAAGCTTCAAAACTTCAAAGAGATATTAGCAATAAAATGAGAAAATTAATGTACACTAAAAATGAAATTCTACTATCTACTTCTTCGGCTTGTGGTTTGATGGAAGGGGCTATTCGTTCATGTACACAAAAGAGAGCAGCTGTATTTACATGTGGTGTATTTGGCAATCAGTGGTATCAGATGGCAAGAACAAACAATATTCCGTGTGATAAGTTCGAAGCGGAATGGGGCAAGCCTACAACAAAGGAAATCGTAAAGGGTGCTTTAGATTCTGGAAAGTATGATCTTATAACGGTAACTCACAATGAAACTTCAACCGGTATAATGAATCCGATTGAAGAAATTGCCGAGGTTGTTAAGAATTATCCGGAAGTAGTTTTTTGTTTGGATACAGTCAGTTCTTTAGGCGGTGTAAAAATTGAGGTAGATAAATTAGGTGTTGATATATGTCTTGCTTCTACCCAAAAGTGCTTAGCCTTACCACCAGGATTTTCTATCTGCTCAATTTCTGAAAAAGCGATAGAAGCTGCTGAGAAGGTTGAATTCAGAGGTTCTTATTTTGATTTACTAAGGCTATATAATTGGGTAAAAGAGAAAGATTATCAATATCCGTCTACCCCTTCTCTTCCCCATATGTTTGCTCTAGATTATCAGTTAGATAAGATTTTTGAAGAGGGTTTAGAAAATCGTTTTTCCCGCCATGTAAAAGTTGCTAATTATGTAAGAAATTGGGTGAAGAATAATTTCGCCTTATTTGCAGAAGAAAAATATGCTTCAAATACCGTAACTTGTGTAAAAAATACAAAGAGTATTGATGTTGATGAACTGAATAAAGCTCTTGGAGAGAAGGGTTATATAATTTCAAATGGACTTGAAAAGATAAAAAATAAGACTTTCAGGATAGGTCATATGGGTGAAGCTACGATTTCAGATTTGAAAGGACTTCTTTTTGTAATTGATGGTATTTTAGGATTATAATGAGTTATATATAAAATTTAAAATAGTAAGTACGTAAAGTTAATCTATTTTAATCAATCCGATCAATTCATTCCAGCTACTCAATATTTATGATCAAACGCACGGGACGGGTAACTTTATTTGCGAGTCTTTTTTATGCTTCTGTTACCATGTTGGCTTAGTCCCCCCCCCGTAAAAGAGAGATAAAAAAATAAATAAAAGGATAATAGCGGGAATTTTTTATCTCCCTTTTCGGTGGCTATATTTTTTAGATTCCTTATGGTTTGCGATAAGTAAAAACATACAAAAATAAAAAGTTAAAAGAAAAGAAACATTTTATTTATGTAGTTTTCACCTATCGCCAGGGAGAAGAGAAGAAGGGGAGAGAGAAAAAATCAAAGCAATAATTTAATCTACTCCGGCTATCTCTAATTTTACAACTCAACCACGCGCGGGGCGGGTAACTTTCCTTCCCCCTTAAATCCCCCCCTAAAACCCCCCTCTTATCCCCCTTCTTTTTATTATTGCTCCTTGGCTCAAAAGCTACGCTCGCGGGGACGCTTCTAAGCATAAATGCGGGTGTAACGCTCTTATGCCCCGCTGTTGCTTCGCTTTATTTGCCACCGCAAAAAAATAAGGTTAGGCTATGATTCATTAGGGGGGAAGTATAAGGGGGAAGGAAAAACTGCGGTCGATTCATCTCCTACTCTACAAGCATATTTGCAGCTATTATCGAGATCCTCTCTCCCTTGCCCCGCCCCTGTTTGCGAACCTTTTCGTGATTCTGCTATCGTTTGTGCTTTAGTCTTCTTCCCGTAAAAGAGAGATAAAAAATAAGTGAGAGAAGAAGGGCAGGAATTTTTTAATCTCCCTTTTCGGTGACTATATCTTTTTGACTCTTATGTTTATGCGATAAGTAAAAAATACCTCAAAACAAAAAGAAAAAACCTTTTTGATTTTAGATTTTTTTACCTATCGCAGGAAAGAGAGAAGGGGAAGAGAGAGAAATCAAGAGAGGAAAAACAAAGAAAGAACAATACACTCACAGGATAAATAGTAATTTACCTGATGAGAGTATTGCCAGAGAGAGAAAGAGTATAGTTTTTGTAAACAGGAGGAAATCACCCCTCTTTTACAAAAAACAATACAAGAGATAGAAAAGCGAAAAGAGAAGCATAACACTCAAAAAATAATTAAAATTTAGGAAAAAGAAAATTTTACTTTATTTTTATCGTGTAATGCAGAGAGAAGACGAACGCTTAAAAAATATATAAGAAGGGAAAATCACCCCCTCTTATATATTTTTATTCTAATACAGAACGTGTAGCAGTTGAAAACGGTGGATTAGTCTTTCTCCCGTAAAAGCAAGATAAAAAGTAAATGAAGGAATAATTGCTGGAACTTTTTACCTTCATTTTCGGTGGCTAATATTTTCGGATTCCTTATGGTTAGCGATAGGTAAAAACAATATAAATAAAAATGTTTCTTTTCTCTTAACTTTTTATTTATGTATGTTTTTACTTATCGCAGGGGAAGATGCATCATGTACTCCGGACCATTGGCTAAAATATATTTAAGATCTTAAAATACGCCCTTTAAAGCTCTTTAATTTACAATTGATAATCGCCAGCAGCCTCCGGTTGATATAAAATCTCTTCGACCTTCAACTTCGTTAATCCTGCTGGCACCTTCCATTCAATAATATCTCCAACTTTATAACCAAGCAATGCAGTACCAATTGGTGCTAGAATAGAAATTTTGCCCTGGTCAGCGTTAGAGTCATCAGGAAAAACCAGCCAACATATCATTTCTTTCTGTGTATTTATGTCCCTTAGGCGAACCTTGGAATTCATCGTAATAATATTATTGGGAATATCTCGAGAATCAACCACTTCTCCCTTATCTAATTCGTCCTTTAATTCCCTTAAATACTTTTTGTTTCCATTATCCGCTTCCATTATCAATTCTTTTAACCTCTTCATATCATTATCGGTAATATAAATTAGTTTTTTTGACATAAGACTATTCTCCTTTTTATATCTTTACAAAAACTTATATTTTAATTTTTGAATCAATTTTCTTT
>Ga0307428_1001542_pt1 | contig 11523 bp, 9 predicted proteins | sample SalMarWE160240MG_FD_202161 | JGI IMG/M metagenome (GOLD analysis project Ga0307428, IMG submission 202161) | Salt marsh sediment microbial communities from the Plum Island Ecosystem LTER, Massachusetts, United States - WE1603-240 | ecosystem: Environmental > Aquatic > Marine > Intertidal zone >...
GCTATCCTGGTCTTTCTAGCCACGTTTCCTATATACGGTTCAAATTCTGACGTCGGCATATGGCTTACCATCCTGATGTATATCATCCTTACAGTAAGCTGGGTTATGTTTTCCGGTCCCACTGGCTACATGTCATTGGCGACGGCTGCCTTCTTTGGAATTGGTGCGTATACCTGCGCGTTTCTCTACCAAAAAAGCGGACCATTACTGCCCCTGCCCGCTGTTATCATTGCCGGTGGGCTGGTGAGCTTTATATTTGCTCTCGTGGTAGGCCTGGTGACCCTGAGACTCAAGGGCATGTATTTTGCCATCTTCACCTTCGGATTCATCATGATCCTCCATCAGCTTATGACATACTATGAGCTTGTTATACTAGGCGCACGTGGGCAAAGGATCTTCCCAATAACCAACCAAACTGCTTTTTACATACTTATTGTTGTCGTGGTGCTGACATTGCTGGCTGCCTATCTTATCAGGCGCTCGAGACTGGGCTTAGCCATGCAGAGCATCGGTGAGAACGAGGAGGCGGCGGCTCACATGGGAGTCAACACAACTATGGTGAAGGTCCTCACCTTTGCTATCAGTGCCTTTTTCATGGGGGTAACCGGAGCAGCTATGGCCCCCAGATGGGAATATATTGACCCATCAGTCGCCTTCAATATGTTGTATTCCTTCATGCCAGTGTTGATGGCTGTCTTTGGCGGCATGAGAGCGCTGTATGGCCCGGTAATAGGTGCTGCCATCTTTGCCTATTCAGAGCGAGCGCTAAGGCTCAGGTTTCCCTATCATTATATGCTCGCCTTCGGCACCGTACTGATACTCATTATCATATTTCTGCCCGGTGGCTTGACGGGGCTGGTACCAACCTTGAAGGATAAGCTGAGCGGCCTAATAGCAAGGTTACGGAAAGGAGGCCAATCGGAGCGACATGCCAATACTTGAAGGCCAAGGCGTAAATAAGTATTTTGGAGGATTGGTGGCGGTATCCAATGTTGATTTCCATGTTGACCAGGGCGAAATAGTGGGGATGATTGGTCCCAATGGAGCTGGTAAGACAACGCTGTTTAACTTAATATCGGCGGCTTTTCCTATTAGCTCAGGGGAAATAAGATTTAAAGGCCAGAAGCTCAACGGCTTAAAGCCCTATAAAATATGCCGGTTGGGGATAGCGAGGACATTTCAACAGACTAAAGTTTTCACCAATATGTCGGTCCTTCAGAATGTACTGGTAGGGGCGTTTTTCGGAAGCCCAAACCGTGTATCATGGGCAGATGCTGCCAGGGAAGCTAGCCAGGCATTAGAGTTTGTCGGGTTGTCGGCGATGAGCGCAACCCCGGCTAAAGACTTGACCCTGGGCCACCAGAAGCGTGTTGAATTGGCCAGAGCGCTAGTCACCAGGCCTGAGCTGTTGTTGCTTGACGAGCTGATGGCCGGTCTAAACCCCACGGAGGTCAGCGAGGCGATGGGGCTGGTAACAAAGATTCGGGACACAGGGATTACCATTTTGATGGTTGAGCATGTCATGAAGGCAATTATGGGCATATGTGGGCGGATTATGGTGCTCCATCACGGTGAGAAGATCTGTGAAGGAACACCACAGGAGATTACCTGCAATAAGCAAGTTATCGAGATATACCTGGGGGAGTAGACTCATGCTGGAAATTAGCAACCTGGACATTTTTTATGGCAAGTCTCAAGCCTTACGGGACGTTTCTTTAAAAGTCAGTGAGGGAGAAATAGTGGCTTTGGTTGGCACTAATGGCGCCGGTAAAACGACACTGCTTAATACTATATCCGGTCTGCTACATCCAGCTTCAGGCAGTGTGGAGTTTCTCGGTAAGAAAATAGATAAGCTAGTACCTCATAAAATTGTGCAACTGGGTATTTGTCAGATACCCGAGGGCAGAAAGCTTTTTACCGACATGACAGTGGGGGAAAACCTGGAGATGGGTGCGTATACCTCCGAAACCTGGAAGCGGAGGAAAGAAACGCTTGAGCAGGTCTATCAACTTTTCCCGGTACTAAAAGAAAGAGCGAGGCAATCAGCCAGTAAGTTAAGCGGCGGTGAAGGGCAAATGGTAGCCATCGGTCGGGGCTTAATGTCAAATCCAAGACTGTGCATGTTTGACGAGCCATCGTATGGTCTGGCACCGAAATTATTCTCAGAAGTCCTCGAGGTCATAAAGCACCTGCGTGAGCAGGGAATTACCATCTTCCTGGTTGAGCAAAATGTTCGACGTACCCTTGAGACAGCCGACCGGGCGTACGTGCTGGAAAACGGGCGGATTGTCTTAGAGGGAAAAAGTAAAGACCTTCTACAAGACGAACTGGTAAAGAAAGCCTATTTAGGACTATAGCTTAACTGATGTGAGGCGCCCCGCCCTGCGGGGCTGATAGAAGCGTGACAAGGGGATAAATTCCAAGCACGAAATCCCAAACAATATAGAAATCCAAAAATCAAGTTTACATCTCAAAATGCCAAACTTTTAGAAAGAGGCAGCTGTATTGTTCACCATTTCAATCGTGAAGGAAGGGATTCCTTCACACCTCGACACTGAAGGATTAAAAGAGAGCATTTAGTATTGCCATTCTGAGGAGTCGCGGTACATCGGGACGACGAAGAATCTCCCAGATTCTTCGCGGAGTTTACCCTGAGCGGGGTTAGATTCTTCGCTTCGCAGATCCTTCGCTTCGCAGATCCTTCGCTTCGCAGATCCTTCGCTTCGCTCAGGATGGCAAGAGGCGAAGAACCCACAATGACACATGGAATTTACTAAACAATCTCTGTTAGAATGTAGTTGCCAAATTTATTGGGCGACCTCCTCTGTCATTGCGAGGCTGCCGAAGTCAGCCGAAGCAATCTAGGTGGGGCTGCTGAGTATGGAGATTGCCACGCGGAGTTTATCCTGAACGGAAGTGAGATTCTTCGCCTGCGGCTCAGAATGACAAAAGTGAAGGGCTCGCAATGACAAAAAATGTTGCGCTCAGTGAATCAATCAACTGCAAAAATGCCCGAAATTGAACGGAAAATCAAAATTAAGCAGCCTATAGCAAAGTAAGGAGGGAAAGTATGGCACGAGGTTATATGGGGAAAGTCCTGTTTGTGGATCTTTCCAAAAAGCAACTAAAGGACGAGGCGCTCGACGAAGGGCTTTGCCGCCAATTCATTGGAGGCTACGGCATCGGCGCCAGAATCCTCTTCAGCCGGCAAAAGGCTGGTATTGACCCACTGGGACCGGAGAACACCATAGGCTTCCTTACCGGCCCATTTAGCGGTACCCCGGCGCTTTCGGGCACAAGGTACACTGTGGTGGCAAAATCACCGTTGACCGGGGGCTGGGGCGATGCCAATTCCGGTGGTTACTTCGGGGCTTTCCTAAAGTACGCCGGCTACGATGCCCTGTTCTTTACCGGCATATCGGAAAAGCCGGCCTACCTCTTTATTAATAATGGCAAGGCTGAGCTAAGAGATGCCGCCCACCTGTGGGGGAAAGATACTTCCCAAACCGAAGAGATACTCAAATCCGAGCTTGGCAAGGATGTAGAGGTGGCTTGCATTGGCCCATCCGGTGAGAATCTCTCTCTCACCTCGGCAATTGTAAGCAGGATCAGAACCGCGGCTCGTTCCGGTCTGGGTGCCGTGATGGGCTCAAAGAAGCTCAAAGCAGTGGCGGTGAAGGGCAACATGAAGGTTCCCCTTGCCGATGAAGCAAAAATTAAGGAATTGAGAAAAAAGTGGCAGGCTGAACTGGGAGGGCATATTGTTTGGTTAAAACCCTTCGGCACGACTTTCCTCGTTGATATCGGCGTCCAGAGCGGTGATTCGCCGGTTAAAAACTGGGCAGGAGTAGGGGTTACCGACTTTCCAGATTTTCAACCAATAGCAAAAGAGGCTGTGGCCGAGCGTACGGCGAAGAAGTTTGCCTGTTACCAGTGCCCTATCGGATGCGGAGCGTATATGAAGGCAGGGACCGGAGAATATAAATATGAGGCGGGTTCACGCAGACCGGAATATGAAACGATTGCCATGTTTGGCACCAATTGTCTCAATAACAACCTGGACTCAATAATCAAGGCAGCCGATATTTGCGATCGCTGGGGGCTTGACACCATCTCTGCGGGGGCTGCCATCGCCCTGGCTATCGAATGCTACGAGAAAGGTCTAATTACCAAGGCCGACACCGACGGTATCGAAATGACCTGGGGCAACCACAAATCTATCGTGGCCATGACCGAAAAACTGGCTAAGAGGGAAGGTTTCGGGGCCGTGTTAGCCGATGGAGTGAAAGTGGCGGCGGAAAAGATCGGCAGGGGCGCCGACGAATACGCCATACATGTCGGGGGGCAGGAGCTTCCGGCACATGACCCGAAGCATGGGTTTTTCTTTGCTACCAGCTACCGGCTGGACCCCACTCCGGGTCGTCATTTTGTGGGCTCGGAGTTGTCAGACGCGCCCAATCATCCTGCTGGACTGCTGCCCAAATTCGACTTAAAGTCCTTTTCCGGCAGGGGGGAAGCGCGTAGGATAGGCAGCAATTTCCACCAGGCCGTGGTTTGCACCGGAACGTGCCTGTTCGTGTACTGGGCTTTCCCCAACACTGACCCTATCGCTGAGTTTATGAGGGCGGTTACCGGCTGGGAAGTAACCGATGACGAATTGCTTACGACGGGGGAGAGAATTTCCAACCTCCGGCAGGCTTTCAATATTCGAGAGGGACTGAACCCGCTGAAGTTCAAAGTCCCCGACAGGGTGCTGGGCAAGCCACCACTGAAAGAAGGACCCGTGGCCGGAGTAACCGTTGATGAGGATACCATGATCAAAGAGTACCTGACGGCCATGGATTGGGACCTCAAGACAGCCAAGCCGAGCAAAAAGAAACTGCTGGAACTGGGGCTGACAGACGTGGCCCAGGAACTCTGGCCTTAGCAGGGACAATTCAGCAGGAATTCGTGCAACAATATCGGCTGCTTAAATTAGAGCAGACGGAAGGCTCCCATTACCTATAGCATCACACTTCCGCCATCAACATAGACGATCTGACCCGAGACCATATCCGCGGCAGCTGAGGCTAAAAACACAACTGTCCCCACCGGGTCAGTCGGCTGTAAACGTTGGTGAATAGATTGTTCCCCGGTGGCAATCTCAAATACCTTGTCGCTATCCTTTTGGGCTAAACTGGCTTCGGTAGCTACATACCCCGGGGCAACAGCGTTGACGTTAATACCGGATGGACCCAGAGCTCTAGCCAGCGCGTGAGTTATTACGCCAATCGCTGCTTTGGTACAGGCATACGGCAAATAGAGTTGAGCCGCAGGGACTCTGTCAACAATGGACGCCATATTTATAATCTTACCCTTTTTCTGCTTTACCATCAGGGGAACTATAGCCTTACAGACGAGCCAGGTCCCTCTTGCATTAACATCAAACATCTGATCCCACTCTTTCACCGTCCAGGCATCCCAGGGCCGGGGATCGACTGCATACCATATGGCGGCATTATTGACAAGGATATCGACCCTGCCATACTGCTGTATAACCTCCTTTGCCATCTTCCTGGTATCCTCTTCCTTAGAAATATCAGCCTCCATGGCAACTGCTTTCCCACCCTTAGCTCTTATTTCTTGAGCTACGCTTTCAGCCCCCTTCAAGTTGATGTCAGGCAAGAGCAATTTGGCCCCTTCCTCAGCAAACGCCAAGGCAAAGACCTTCCCCATACCACGACCCGCTCCGGTTACGATGGCCACTTTGCCTTTCAGTACTCCTGACATATCTCCCTCTCTATTGATTCTCGGTAAATAGCTTTGAATTGGCCATATTTATCATCGTCTTTATGTTCGATGTCAACGGCTTCGAGGTACGGGGCAACAGTGAGTGCCTAAAATAGAGCAGACGGTGGTTTCCGCTGCTTATATCATAATATGTCCACCATTTACGAGGATGACCTGCCCTGCGATTAAATCCGAGTCTTCTGAGGCTAGAAATACCGCAGCCCCTGCCACGTCTTCCGCCTCTACACGTCGCTTTATCATTTGGGCAGCGACAACACTCTCAAATAATTGCTCGCTACCATCATGAGCTAAACTGGCTTCGGTAGCCGCTAATCCCGGGGCAATAGCATTCACATTTATACCCGAAGGGCCTAAAGCAGCGGCCAAAGAATGGGTCAACGAGTAAATTGCTGCTTTGGTCAGAGCATAAGGTACAAAGAACTGGGAATCCGGGGATTTGAAAACATCAGATGCAATATTGATAATCTTACCTTTTTTCTGCTTTATCATCAGGGGGGCTATGGCCTTACAGACCAGCCAATTTCCCCGTACATTCACCGTAAACATTCGGTCCCATTCCTCTATCGTCCATGTGTCCCATGGCCTGGGGCTTACCCCATAGTATATGGCGGCATTATTGACTAGGATATCGACCCTGCCATACTGCTGCATGACCTTTTCCGCTATTTTTTTGCCCGCATCTTCGCGTGAGATATCAGCCTCCATGATCGCTACTTCCCCACCTTTAGCCTTTACTTCTTTAACCGTGCCCTCAGCCCGCTTAAGATTAGTAGTAGTTAATAGCAATTTGGCCCCTTCCTCGGCAAACCTCAAAGCGAAGACCTTCCCAAAACCACGGCTAGACCCGGTTACAATAGCTACCTTGTCCTTCAATACTCCTGACATATCTCCCTCCTTTTAATTTTTTAGTCTGTTTACCTTTGGTTTTCCGTTCTAAACGCTTTCATTTTTGAGATTAAGACCGCTCATACTTCATGCATCCTATGTCGTGGGGCTGCAAAACTCAAGCTTTAACTTCCGGGCTACCTACATAACCTTTGACATTCCCTTTTTCAAATTCATCCAGGATAATTTCCGTGGTCCACTTGGCAGTTTGCATAATGGTGCACCCGCGGGTCAATTCCCTGAACTCTTGATCCATCTCCTTATTTGTCAGGTCCCAGGCTTTCCCGAAAAATTTCCTCTGCACATCCTTGCAGAGTATAGACCTGTACTCCCGGTAATACTTATCCAGAATAGTATTGCGAACGGTGGCACAAGCCGCACCCAGGAGTTCGACATCCTGCCCCTCCCGCGGAATCCCCAAAGCTAGACCAATCGCCAAAGCACTACTGGCAACAGCGGCGCAGGTACCATCTCCGCTCAAGCCAACACCCCCGGTCAGAACACATACCCCGGGAAAAAGTCTATCTTCCACATCCTTGGGGATAATTTCCAGGCCACCCCATCTCAGGGCATCAATTACTGCCAAAAATGTACACTGGCCGCAGCCCTTGTATTTTGCTTCATATTCTATAGCCAGTTCATCGGATTTTTTGATAATCTCGTCCTTGGTCTTTGTAAGCTTAGGCATAATTATCCCGCCTCCGTTTCTGCTCTAAATTTCACGCATTGTATCATAAATAAACGGCTTCCTGTCAACTTGTGTCGTCTTGCGACGTTATATAGAAATTTTCCTCTGCCCCTGTTATAATGCTTTTCAGATAGCATTAACGCTAGCGGACTATAAAGTCCAATACAACTCAAGGAGGAAAGGCAAAGATGGCTCAAGACCTGGTTAACACGTTAGCTGATTTGAAGGAACAAGAGGCTCTTAAGATTGTAAAAGACAGGCTGAGTGCTGGTGAAGACCCACTTAAGATCCTGGGAGATGCCAGAAAGGGCATGGAGATCGTGGGCAAGCGCTTTGCCAGCAGCGAATACTTTATACCTGACCTGGTATATTCCGGTGAGATACTGAAGGAAGTAACCGAACTGGTCAAGCCCAAGCTAGCCAAGACGACGGAGAACAAGAAGCTGGGCAAGATCGTCTTCGGCACTGTTGCCGGGGATATTCATGACATCGGCAAGGACATCGTTGTCTTCATGCTCGATGTTAATGGTTTTGAGGTTCATGACCTGGGCGTTGACGTGCCGGTACAGAAATTCGTGGACAAGATAAAGGAGACCGGCGCCCCTGTCGTCGGCTTAAGCGGATTCCTGACGCTGGCTTTTGATTCCATGAAGGAAACTGTGGAGGCGATAAAAGCCGCCGGCTTAAGGGATAAGGTAAAGGTTATGATTGGCGGCGGGCAGATGAGTGATGAGATAAAGAATTACACCGGTGCTGATGCCTACGGCAAGGACGCCATGGCCGGAGTGTCTCTGGCCAAGAAATGGATCGGCGCCAGCTAATAATCCCAGATAATTTACAGGAGGCAATACAATGGAAAAACAATGGGAAGATATGTCCTCAGATGAAAAGCAGGAGGCGCTGTTTCAGAGATGGCTGACACCGAAAGACTCGCAGGGAAAAGACCTTAAATTCCAGAGCCCCCAAGCTGAGAAAGCTTACAAAGAGAGAATAACCATAATAAAAGACGCCATTCAAATGAAGAAATTGCCGGACAGGGTGCCGGTTTTTCTCTGTCCTAGCTTCTTCCCCGTGTATTACGCAGGAATAACCCCACAGGAATCTATGTATGACTACGATAAATGCTGCATGGCATTCAAAAAATTCGTCCTGGACTTTGAGCCGGACGGGAATCTTGGCGCATACGTACCCGGGTCAGGTAGGGCTCTCGAAATTCTTGACTACAAGCTATATTTCTGGCCCGGACATGGAGTTTCCCCCAATGCCTCATACCAGGCTAACGAGGGCGAATACATGAAGGCGAATGAATATGACGCCTTAATTGACGACCCGACTAATTTCTTCAGCAATACCTATCTGCCGCGCGTATTCGGCACACTAGAGGGTTTTAAGATGCTCCCCACCCTCACTGGCATACTGGAAATGTACGGTGTTGCCGTCAACTTCATACCCTTTGGTTTACCCCCCGTTCAAGCCAGCTATAAGGCTTTTTTTGAGGCTGGCGCTGAAGCCTTAAAATGGATGGGAGCTATGGGTGCCTGGAATGATGAGATAGCCGCAGCAGGGTTCCCAATCATAGCCACCGGATATAGCAAGGCACCCTTTGATGTAATTGGCGATACTCTCAGGGGCACCAGAGGTATAATGCTGGACATGTACCGCCAGCCCGATAAGCTCCTCGAAGCCCTGGACAGGCTGACCCCGCTAATGATTAAGATGGGGGTAAACACAGCTCAGATGGTCGGACACCCGCTGATATTCATGCCTCTGCATAAGGGGGCTGACGGCTTCCTCTCCGATGCACAGTTCAAGAAGTTTTACTGGCCCACCTTTAGAAAGGTCATGATGGGCTTAATTGCTGAGGGAGTCGTCCCAATGCCAGCGGCTGAGGGGCGTTGGACCACGCGTCTGGAGGTTGTCCAGGACTTACCCAAGGGTAAGACCCTATGGATGATAGACCAGAGCGACATAGCTAAAGCCAAGAAAACGCTGGGCAAGGTTGCTTGCATGTACGGCAATGTGCCCTCCGACCTGCTGGCCGTAGGTACCACCCAGCAGGTGAAGGACTACGTCAAGAACCTCATCAATACTTGCGCCAAGGGTGGTGGCTTTATCGTGAGTAATGGGGCGTTCTTTGACCAGGCAAAGGCAGAAAACGTCAAGGCTATAGTTGACACTACCAAGGAATACGGCGTATATAAATAGATACCCAACGGGCTGGAATGGTAACATAAGGATAGAGCAGAGGCTGGGCTATGCCGGTAATCCGCAATATTCCCCTGAGCTTGAAGACCAGGGAGGTGCTACGGCGGCAGGGACTGGGGGGAGGAGCTAAAGTCAGACCAGAGATAAAAATTTTAATTCGGGAACTGCTCACTAGCGTCAAGAAAGCCCGCCTGCTGGAGCCAGCGGTGGCCTATGAATACTATACGCTAAGCAGTATGAACAGCAGCCAGATATCGCTGGAGGGGGATAAAGCGATACATGGCCCATTAATACCAGCAATCTTCCCCGAGGCGAAGGAGCTCGCTGTTCTTCTCTGCACCATCGGCCCCAGGCTGGAAAAACAGGTAACAGACCACAGTAAAAGCGGCGAGATTATGCGGGGGATGATTCTGGACGGTATCGGCAGCACCGCCGTGGACATGATGGCTCTGGAAGTCCTCAGGCGTCTCGCCAACGAGGTTTCGTCTCGGGGTTATGAGATAAGCAGCCCGGTTAACCCGGGTATACCCGGTTTTCCCTTGACCGAGCAGTGGAATTTACTAGGACTGGTCAACGCAGATGAAATCGGCGTTGGCCTGACCGCTTCGGGAGTACTGGTCCCCCGCAAATCGACTTCCATGGTCATTGGCATCGGTCCCAAGATGACAAGGTGGACAGAGGCGGAAGTCTGTGCCCGCTGCGGCCTCAGGGAAAGCTGCCACTATAAAGTAACATAATAGGAAGAGAATGGCTGATTTCACCATTGATTTTGAGCCGGTAGGGCGAAGAGGTAAGTGTCAGAAGAATGAGTCCCTTCTAGCGTGCGCTCGCCGGCTCGGCGTCGGTATCAGCAGCATATGTGGGGGCGAGGGAATATGCCACTCATGCAAGGTGCAAGTTCTAAGCGGCACTGTCTCCAAGCCAACGCCCAACGAACATGAAGCATTTACCTCACAAGAACTAAAAGATGGGTGGCGACTGGCCTGTCAGGCCTATCCCACCAGCGACTGCAAAATAGCTGTGCCCGCCGAGTCCATGACTACCCCACAGCGAGTCCAGGTGGAGGGACTGGAGGTAAAAGTTACCCCCGAGCCATCGGTTCAAGCCTACCGCTTACAGTTAACCGCCCCCTCACTAGAAACCCCTCAGGCTGATGCTGACCGCCTGCTCAAGGCACTAAACCAGCAGCACAAGCTGAGATGCACCAGGATTGATATTGGTGCCCTGCGCACCATCTCTGACCAACTGCGGTCCTGGAAGTGGAAAAGTCAGGCTGTAGTCCGTAACGGCAAGGTGATAGCCATTCTCCCTCCAAAAAGCCGCCAGCTGGGGCTAGCCATAGACCTGGGCACCACCAAGGTGGCCGGCTACCTGGTTGACCTGAGCAACGGGCAGACCCTAGCCGCCAAAGGGATAATGAATCCACAAATTAGCTATGGAGAAGACATCATCAGCCGTATTACCAGGGTGGTAAAGTCACCAGATGAGGGTGTGCGGTTACAGAAGCTGGCGGTTGACGCCATCAACGAGCTGAGCACCGACCTTTGTGCTGAGGCTGGTGCTAAACCTGAAGAAATTTTGGAGGCAGTGGTCGTGGGCAATACTGCCATGCACCACCTCCTTCTCCGTCTGCCGGTAAAACAACTTGTGCTCTCTCCCTTCGTGCCTGCCGTCAGTCAGGCATTAGAGGTCAAGGCTGGCGAATTGGGGCTAAATATCCCCCCAGGGGCATGTGTATACCTGCTGCCCAACATCGCCGGCTTCGTTGGTGCCGACCATGTTTCCATGCTGCTGGCAACAGATGCCTGGCAAGCGAAAGAAACCACGGTGGCTCTGGACATCGGGACTAACACCGAGGTCTCTCTAATCTACAAGGGGAAGATAGCCAGTACTTCTTGTGCCTCCGGACCCGCCTTTGAAGGCGGTCATATCAAGTACGGCATGCGGGCAGCCAC
>Ga0307428_1001544_pt1 | contig 11520 bp, 9 predicted proteins | sample SalMarWE160240MG_FD_202161 | JGI IMG/M metagenome (GOLD analysis project Ga0307428, IMG submission 202161) | Salt marsh sediment microbial communities from the Plum Island Ecosystem LTER, Massachusetts, United States - WE1603-240 | ecosystem: Environmental > Aquatic > Marine > Intertidal zone >...
CGCCATTCCAGACTTCGGAATAGGTCGATCAAGTAGGCCTGGTGGAAAAGGACATGGTCCCCCCAGGAGCCTGTGAGTACTACCCGGCCGCCGATCTGCTTGACGGTACGAAAACTACTGCGCACGGTGCTCCACAACCCGTCCAGCCAGGGAGTCTCGCTGTACCGCACGACGTCCTTGGACTCATCCAACAACCCCATGGGGTCGCTCGGGACCCGGTGGATGGTTGTTCCGTATTTTTTCTCGATTTCGACGAGGAACTTCTGCTCGTCCGAGGGAGATCCCTCTTCTGAAATATAGGATACCCCATGGAGCAAAGGACCGCCCGGCTCGCGCCGGGCTAGGGCCTCGGCCATACACAGGATCGAGGAAGAGTCCAACCCTCCACTGACCGAGACTGCGACCGGATGTGTGCTTCGGAGGCGACGCTTCACAGCTAGCTCGAAGACAGAGAGGAAGGCCTCGGCATACTCCTCGAACGATTTAAGCCGAATCGTGCGGCCGGGATCGAAATCCCAATATTGCCGCTTCGCAATTCCCTGGGTGCTGAAGACAGCGACCTGGGATGGCGGCACTCTGAAGATGTCCTTGAAAAATGTCATCTCCTGGTCGTGCACCTGAGTGAGAAGGAAGTCGGCAAGCATATCATCATTGGGCTGGCACGAAACCTCTGGGTGCGCCAGGAGGGCCTTGATCTCTGAGGCGAAAAAAAGTGTTTCCCGAGAGCGGCAGTAGTAGAGGGGCCGGATGCCGATCGAGTCCCTGGCCAAGAGGAGCTGCTGCCGCGTGGGATCAAAGAGTCCGAGGGCGAAGTCGCCAACCAACTTTTCGGGAAACCGGTCCCCGAAGGCCTGATAGGCGGCGAGCACGAGGGCGGGGTCGGGTGAAGTGGAAGAAACCTGGTGTGAGTCTCTAAGGTTTGCTAGGAGCCCGTCCCGGTTGTCGAGCCGGCCGTCAAAGACCAATATATTTCCAGATGAATCGACCAGCGGTTGGATTTCCTTCTCGGACTCGGGGGTTACACGCAACAATTGGCACGCAAGCCCGACCGGCCCCTCGATCCACATCGCTTCGCCGTCGGGTCCGCGGTGGGCCAGTGTCGCGCTCATCCGACCCAACAACTCCCGCTCGACCGGTTTGCCATTCAGATTCCACATTCCGACGATGCCGCTCATCACTCAGATCCCGCCCGCAGTGGTTCCGGAAGCGTTGGACTAGAGAGAGGGGTATACTTATCTGTGTCCGACAGGCCAAACAGTTCACCCTCTCCCGTTTCAAGCCAACTATGAGCCACGAGTTTCCCCTCTTCCCGTGCGGCGCCGATCCGAAGGTTGGTGGCGATACCCCGGCGGCGCAACAGCCATGCGAGTGCCGCAGCCTGACGGAGGCACGAGGACCTACCCGGCGCGTATCTGTCCGCCAAACCTACAAGCCATGCCATCCGTTGCACGTTCACGCCTGGGTCCCTCTGCTGCACACCCGGCCCACGTTCGAAGAGGGTCAGGCAGGCTTTCGAGGAAAACAGCCTGAGGGCGACGTCGAACGCCACCACCGCCGCGGTGGCCTCGATCAGAAACCAGACCTCACAGAAAGAGAGGGAGCGGAGCTTACTCCACCGTGTCGCTTTCATTGATCACCTCTACCAGTTCGTTGTCTGCCAGGCGGCCGACGAGGTCTCGCAAATCCTCCCAAAGGCGCTCCGCAGAAACCTCGAACTCCTGGAGCATGGCATCCCTCACCGGCCCAAGGACGCCGTGGTCTTGGATAAGCTGCCAGATGCGCGTGCCCACCGGATCCAGACCGAAATAGATTCCCGTCTTCAGATTTAGGAGCACGACCTCTCCTTGCAAGTCATTGAAAATCACGTCATCTGTAATCCGCACTGCAGATTCTATGGATACGCTTTTGCTCATTGTCCCCTACCTTGCTTTATCGTCTGTTCAGAGTCTAGGACACACCCAGTGCGCATGCACCCCGTGTGCTCGATTGGGCTGCCCAGCTCTTTCGCGGATGGCAAACCATTCCTTGCTCGTCGCTCTAGAATCGTCACCACTAACAGGATGACGACTGCCTGAATGATTAGTAACAAAGCAGCACGTGGTGATGCCATCAGGATGACCGTGGCCCCCAAGCCGAGGGTGATGCTCAAGGCATACACAAAGAGGGCAGCATGCTCCTTCTTACCCAAGACCTTCTCCATCCGGTGGTGAAGGTGATCTCGGCCGACATAGTCGATCCACTCTTGGACGTTTTTCACCTTGCCGAGGACCACGCGCTCGACCGTGATGTAGACCATGTCGTAGATGAAGACGCCGAAGATCAGGAGAGGAGCAGCGAGATTGACCAGATCGTACTGGGCCCACTCCCCCATCACGGCTATGGAGGCCAGGATAAACCCCAAAAAATTGCTCCCCGCGTCTCCAAGGAAAATGGTGGCCCGCTTTCCCGGGCGAAAATTGTAAGGGAGAAAGCCCAAAGTGCTTCCCAAGAGAGCCGCCGTCACCCACCCGAGGAAGACCTGGTGGCTTTGGAATGCAATGATGCCAAGGAAAAACGATGCGATCGCTGCCAAACCGGTGGCCATCCCGTCCATGCCGTCGAAGAAGTTCATGGCGCAGGTGATCCCGACGATCCAGAGAATCGTCAAGAGGAGGTTCAGAAGCTGTCCCCACAACGCCTGCGTGGGAAACAGGGTCAGGGAGGTCCCGGAAGCGATCACGATGAGCGCGGCGCCCGTCAAGATCCCCAGCTTGAGCGACGCAGAGCGGGGACGGATATCGTCCATAACGCTGATCACGATTACGGCTGTCCCGGCGGCGAGCAGTCCCCAGACTGCCGGTGTCAGGATAGAGTTGGCCAAGAGGCTGACCACGAATGCCACGTAAACGGCGACCCCCCCGAGGAGGGGGGTCGGTTCCCCGTGGAGCTTGCGCGCATCCGGCATATCCACGATTCCCTGTCTTTTGGCGACCGCCCGGGCGGGTCTGACCAAGAGGAATGAAAGAAGGAAAGAGAAGCTGGCGATGTACAGCCATCTGAGTCCTTCGTAGGCCATCCAACTCTTGACCGGAAAGAGGAAGAAGAGGAGAACGACGAGGAGGGCCAGGGGATACGAAAACCGCCCCAGCGGAATCGGCAGTATTGTTGACGGATGAATCGTATCCTTCACTGAAAGACCTCCCGGGTCGCTTTCACAATCCGTGCAATCTCGTCGTCGGAAAGGGAAGGATACAGGGGGAGGGAGATGGCCCTCTCCCACGCTTCGTCAGCCCCTGGAAACCCTTTCAATCCGAGACACCGGTGCAAGGGTTGAAACACGGGCCGCCGGGCCTCGACCCCGAGGCCTTGCAGCCGTGCGAGGTAGCCCTCTGCCGAAAGGGGTCCATTCACTACGTACCGGTAATAGACCCGCAGAGCATCCGGTGAGCCAAGCGGAAGTTGCAGTGGAAGCTCTTGTAAGCTCGCTCGGTACGCCGACGCGACGATCTGCCGCCGCTCGAGAAACGACGGTAATCGCCTCAGCTGGGTAACCCCCAGGGCCCCTTGGAAATCGGTCATTTTGTAGTTGAAGCGTGTCCTGTCGTTCCCTTTTCGATCAGACTCGCGCAGGTCCCGGGCCACGGCCAGAACCCGCTCATCGTTCGAAAGAAGCATCCCGCCTTCGCCGGTGGTGATGAGCTTGGTCGCGTAAAAGGAGAAGACCGCCACATCTCCGACGCTTCCCACCGGTCGTCCCCGGTGGAAGGCCCCGAGGGCTTGGGCGGCCGCCTCGATGAGAGGTAATCCCAATCCTTGAAGATCATCCAGGTCAGCCGGCAGGCCGAAAGAGTGGACCACGATCACTGCCTTTGCTCTCGGTGAACAGGCTTCCCTTGCCGAATCCGGATCCATGTTGAACGTCGACGGATCGCAGTCCACAAACCGTGGGATGGCACGGACGGCGCGAACCGCGTGCAGGAGGGCCGAGCAGGCGTAGGTGGGGAGGAGGATCTCGTCCCCCTCGCCGACGTCGAGCGCGAGGAGGGCAAGATGCAATCCCGCGGTTCCGGAGCTCACCGCCACGCCTCCCTTCACCCCGAGCATCGTCGCCATCTCTTGCTCAAAGCCGGCCACCTTGTCCCCCTGCGCGATGAGGCCGGACTTCAACACCTCAGCCACCGCATGGAGATCCGCCTCGCCCACGGTGGGCCGCGAGTGAGGGATGACGGATATCGATGTCGTGCTAGTGCCGGTCCAAGTATTCATGCCGAACCTGTCATTCTATCCCTCGATCTCCCTCGGGATGGTGAGGCCCTCGAACCACCCAGCCCTGACTCTCACCCGGAGGCGTGCCGTCAACCTTGGGCCGATTAAGTTGGAACGGCACTAGTCCACATTGATGAAAAGCCTCAGGGGCACGAAGCCCTCTGCGTTCTTCACCTTGCCTTGCACTCCGCGAAAATGGGCGGCCGCCTGCGCAAGGTTCAGAATGGAGAGCTCTTCGACGCCGGTCTTGCCGATCTGGGACGCGTGTGCCTTCAGTGCCTGGAGCTTCCGCTCCATAACGCCGTTGATATCGACGAAGACAGACGGCGTAAAATTGACCGACGTAGGCCCTTCGTACAAAAGAACATTTCGCGTGTACCGCGAGGCTGATGCCACCGAGGTCGAAAGATTGCGGTGGTCCTGATGGGTGTCCTCGCCCCAATGGACGAAAATGAGGTCCGGCTTGATACGTTCGAGAATTTCCTCGATCTTTACGATGAGGTACCGATCATTGGCGATCTCGGTATCCTTATACCCGCCCCAGAAGAGCTCGTTGGCTCCCAAGAGCTGCGCGGCCTCTCCCTGCTCCATCCGTCGCTCGACCGGATTTCCGCCCATCTCCCCATCCGTCATGATCAGGAGGTAGATCTCGTGCCCCTTGACGCCATACTTGATCAGCGTCCCCCCGCAGCCGAACTCGATGTCATCCGGATGCGATCCGATGGCCAGGATCTTCATCGGCTATCCTCCCTTGCCGCAGAATGGGCAGGCTGTCTCCATTGCAGTTGAACAAGAGATCCACGACGGATAGATCGGGGACGAAGGCGCCGAAACACTGAGGATATGGCCTCGTCCGAAACGCTTGAAAGAGAACTCGGATCCCGGCCTCCTCAAAGCATGGAAGCTCAAGGTATCCCTTTCCGCCTGCCCCTGACAGGTACGTGTCGGCCTCCAGCGCCTGACAGATCGCGACCAGACGATCTGTCGCCTCCAGCTCAGCCGGCAGAGGCAACGACGAGGCCATGACCAGCTTTGTTCGGATCCCCAAGGCTTCCACCAGATAGGTGATCGTTGCCATGTTCAGGTCCAGTAACGCGCCCCACTCCCGCCCGTAGACGTCTTCGAAGAATGGCCGGTGCAACTCAAAGAAGGGGGCAGAGGCGTAATTCGAGATGAGGGCCTGCAAGTGCTTTCGCGCCCAGGGGACGGTCGGGTTGATCTTGACCTCCGAGATCCGCTGGGACGATCGATGCAGGACAGGCACGGTCAGCCACTGCCAGCCAACGGCCGTCTTGATCCGGTTGCGGTTCTGCCACTCGTTCTTCTTGAATTGGACATCATCCAGTAGCACAAAGCAGTCCGCCTGATCGATCTTGTCGAAGTAGCCCACCCAGGGGAGGTACTGGGGTTGGTGGATGGCGACTTTCATGCGTGCCTCCGGATGAAGATCGGGTTCGAGAGGAGCCGGTGTGGTCGGACGACCTCGATCCGCAAGAACTCGCCCTTCCCGGGATCTGGCGGAGTCACCTCCAGTGTTTCTGCATATGGCGTCATTCCCTGGATGGTACGGACGAGCTGCCCCGAGCGGATGAGCTGTAACGCAAAGGGCACTTCGCGACCGTCGCTCGCGCTGATCCGCAGGCGAATCCGGAGGGGGCTTGCCCCGTCCGCCTCGAGCTCTCCCCCCATCGGGATCCATTCCTCTCTTCCCGGTTGGCCGATCGAGAAGTCCTCGAGGACCAGCCGGTACTCCGGTGAGCGTCGCACGCCATAGAACCGTCCCACCTTCAGGGCCTGGAGGATTGCTTCCCGGGACCGCTGACGAACCAGAAAGACCGTCAGGACATCGTCGAGCCGCTTCGGGGGCCCGTGGTAACCCAGCTCCCCGATCGCCCAGGCCGGTCGTGCGCGGCACCCCTCCGTGTACTCGACTAAGAGCTGATCCCATTCTCCACCGGGCTTTGTGAAGGTCACGTTGTCTTGATAGACGCCCCCAAAGCCTGTGAACCCGTGGCTCTGGAGGAGGACTCCAGGATGGGGATCCGTACGCATGGTCACCGTGCCCGCAGGGCCGAAAGACTGCTTGCGGAGGTCCCGTGCTTCCGGAAAAGACCAGAAGACCATACCCCCGCTTGCCTCGACCTCATCGATGACCCGCTGATACGGTCCGATCCCCAGATTTCCCAGGTACGGATTCAACCCGGAAGTGCTGAGAGCCTCGAGCAGCACAAGGGCGCCACAGCCGAGGGCCAGCCACCCGGACAGGCGGACCCATCTCCGCGCAATCTTCTGCTGCCGCTCGCTCCGAACCAGGACGATCCCGAGCCCTACGAGGGCCAGGCTGAGAGATGACTCGAGCAGATGGCGACGAAAGGTCAGGACCCTGCCGTTGCCGATGGCTGGGATCTTCAGATACTCCTCTGGCTTCCCGAGCCCCACCGCCAGGATGTTCTTCTGAACATCCCACATGGTGAAATCCCCCCGGAAGGGAGACCCGGCCCAGTAGTAATACGGCACCACCTCGACGCCCGGGATGAGGATCACGTCGGGAGACTTCGCCTGGACCGCGTCGATAGAGTGAAGCCACTCCCCGATCCCCTGTCGAAGGACGGATGGTTTCTCGACGACCTTCTTCACCAGACTTCGGAAGGGAAAAAGGCCGTACTCGAACCGGAGGAGAAAGTTCTCGGCAAAAATCACGCTGTCAATTCCCTTCGCCTGCGCCTCTGCGACGACCTCTTCCAGGGAGAGTGTCCCGGTGGAGAATTGCGTGTGGACATGGAAGGCCGTTTTTGCCTGGAGGAAGCTCCCCTCCGCTCCTCCTTGGAGGAAAAAGACCAGCAAGAGACTGATGAGGAGTGCCTTCATCGGTGTCCGTTCCCGCATAAGTGTCCGTTCCCGCTCGCGAGCAGGTCCTGATAGATGGCCTGGATCTTGTGCAGCATCGCTTCGACGCTGTACCGCTGCGCGCGCTCGCGGGCCGCGTTCGCGAGCCGGCTCCGAAGAGCAGGATCGAGGAGCACTGCTTCGATCCCCTGGGCCAGGGCCGCGGAATTTGCCGGCTCCACGAGGTACCCTGCCTTCCCCTCAGCCAGCACCTCGGGAACGCTGCAGACTCGCGTCGCCACGATGGGCAATCCGCTCGCCATGGCCTCCACAAGGGCCCTGCCCATCCCCTCGCTGAGCGAGGGAAAGACGAAGAGGTCAAAGGCATGAAGGAGATCGGGGACGTCCTCGCACCACCCCAAGAAGAGGACGCGGTCTGCTAGTCCTGCCTTTTCCACGCGGGATCGCAGCTCCGAGAGCAGCTCGCCGTCTCCGACGAGGACCAGGTAGAGATCGGGGAAGCGCGGCGCCAACACTCCAAAAGCGTCCAGGAGATAGGTATGCCCCTTGACCTGATCGAGTCGTCCCACCGAGCCGATGAGGCGGGTGGACGGAGAAAGACCGAGAGAAGCCTTGACCTCCGCAGGTGACTTGTCTCGCCGCGCGAACGGCTTCAGATCGACCCCACTCGGGATGCTCACGAACTGCCCCGGCTCTCCGATTCGCCGCTCGAGGTTATCGCGGACCTCCTGGTCCGTGAGCCCGATGATCCGGTCCGTAAAGGTCGCCGCCCATCGCTCGAGCAAGATAAAGAGCGCTGTCACCATGCGTCCGGCATAGCCATTAAAGGCCTGGCCGTGGGGGGTATGGACGATGTGGGGCACACGGGCCATCCAAGCGGCGAACCTCCCCAGGATTCCCGCTTTTGAGGTATGGGTGTGAACGACATCGAACCGCTCCCTTCGGAGGAACCGGTAGATCTTCCAGAAAGCCACCAAGTCGTTGAGCGGTGACGGGCTCCGGACCAGGTCGGGGAGCTCCTGCATCTCAACCTGTCGCTCGAGGGTAAGGGCAAGCTGCGGCAAGTCACGCGTCCGCCCGTACATCAGACTCTGTCCGAAGGGAGGCGGGATGCCCGCCACCGTCAACAGAGTATTCGTGGCCGACCCCCCCCTATCGAGACGAGTGATGAGGTGGAGAATTCGCACAGTCGCGCCTCCCGCACCGCTTTAGCAGCCTCTAACCGTTCCAATACCGATCGTTGCTTATTGCGGATGCTGGGTTATTTGGGGCTAACTGTGCGTTAGTGCAAGACAAATGCCAACAAGAAGGGCGATTGGGGGGATCGGGATAGGAAAAAGCCCACGGACACATGTGTAATGTTCCGAGAGGGGCGGCATTCTTTTTGCACCCCTCCCGACAAGAAGAGTGAGAGCAGGCGGAAGGACCGCCTAACCGCGAGGAACAATGACCGTGCAAAGAGGTGTTGAGGGCATTTCGAGAAGGAAGGCCTTTCTGCTTCTACGCTATACGCTCATCATTGCAATGGCCTACCTGCTCTTGGTGGAGCACGAATTCGCGTCTCCCCCCACCGGCCTGATCCTGGCGATCGTCGCCGCCCTGGCCTCGAATGTAGTGATCGGACAACTTCCAAAGCGCATCACTGACTCGACATCCTTCTATGGGGCGATCATCGTTGGCGACACCCTATGGATCACGGCAGCTTTGCTGTCCAGCGGTATCTTTGGACCCGAATTTTTCTATCTGTACTTTTTTGTACTTTTCCTCGCAGGGATTGGCGAGAACCTGGCCCTGATCGCGGTGGGCGCGGTCGTCGTTTCCCTCGCCTACATCTTCCTCCTCTCAACGAGCAGCGGCGTCGCATCCCTCTGGAGCTCGCGGCTGCTGATCCGAATTCCCTTCCTCTTCACGGTGGCAGTGTTCTACGGCTACCTCGTTGACCGCGTTCGGCGCGAGCGACAGCACGCGCGTGACCAGACGGATACGGTGGTTCGGCTAGAGGAGATGCGCCAGAAGCTCGCGGACCGCGCCGTACAGCTCGAGCAGGGGAATAAAGAGCTGGAACGCGAAATCGCCGATCGGAAGCGCGCAGAGGAAGCTCTACAAGCAGCCAAGGAGTATGCAGAGAACCTCATTGAGAGCTCCCTGGACATGATTATCTCCACCAACGAAAACCGCCATATCGTGGAGTTCAACCGGGCTGCCGAAGAGGTGTTCGGATACACCAAAGCGGAAATCGTGGGAAAGCCTGTTGAAATCCTCTATGCCGATCCGGGCGAGGGCGTGAAGATTCGAAGCGATCTGATCACACGGGGCCGATTTGCAGGAGAGATCCGAAACAAGCGCAAAGACGGAGAGGTCTTTTACGCCTACCTCTCTGCGTCGGTGGTCTGTGACGCAAACGGCAATGGTGTGGGCGGCGTCGGAGTCTCGCGCGACATCACCGAGCGCAAACGGGCAGAGGACCAACTCCGAAAGCTTTCTCTCACCGTCGAGCAAAGTCCGGAAATCGTGATCATTACCGATGCTTCCGGCACCATCGAATATGTCAATCCAAAGTTCACCCAGATCACCGGGTACACCCCTGAAGAAGTGATCGGGAAAAATCCGCGCATGCTAAAATCAGGCCGGACGCCGCACGAGGAATACGAACGCCTCTGGAACACTGTTCTCAGCGGCCATGAATGGCGGGGAGAATTACAAAATAAGCGAAAGGACGGTGAATTCTATTGGGCTTCTGCGTTTATCTCACCCATTAAGAATTCGGAAGGCATCATCACGCATTTCGTCGGGATTCAGGAAGATATCACCGTCCGGAAGAAAGCGAACCAAGCCATGCAGGAAAGCGAGGAACGCTTCCGCACAATCTTTGAGGAAGGACCCCTGGGGATGGCAATCATGAATTCGGAACATCGCTTTGTCAAGGTCAACAGCGCCCTCTGCCGGATGCTGGGGTACTCAGAACACGAACTCACTGGAATGACTTTCGACGAGATCACACATCCCGAGGACATCGCCAAGAATCTCTTCCTCACCGAGAAGGTTTTCAACGGAGAGATGCCCTACTTTCAACTTGAGATGCGCTACATCACAAAGAAGGGGGAGATCCTCTGGGTCACGCTGACGGCGACTGTCATTCGTGATGAGGAAGAAAAGCCTCTGTACGGCCTGACAATGGCTCAGGATATTACCGAGCGCAAGCGCATCGAGGAGGAATTACAAGCAACACAACTTCAACTGATTCAAAGTGCAAAGTTTGAATCGGTAGGACAATTGGCCGCAGGGGTCGCGCATGAGGTGAAGAACCCTCTCGCTGTCATCCTGCAGGGCGTGACCTATCTTTCCCGACTCGGGGTCCCCACCTACAACGACAATGACGTCAACCTCGTCCTGGAAAAGATGCAAGACGCGGTCACGCGGGCGGATCGGGTCGTCAAAGGGCTCTTGGACTTTTCTTCACCGAGTGCCCCAGAAATGGTGCCAGCCGCGCTCAATCGGGTGGTGGAGCAAGCCCTGTCACTCGTGCAACACGAGTTGGTCAGGGCTCATGTCACCGTCGTCACCGAGTTAGGAAAAGACCTTCCTCCTCTCAAGCTAAACCGAAACAAGATCGAGCAGGTGTTCGTGAACCTCTTCATAAATGCCGTCCAGGCCATGCCCGAAGGTGGAACACTCACGATCAGAACGGCTGCAAAAACGGGCTCCCGTCCGGGCCCAGTCGTCGGTGGACGGAAAACTGGTCTGCGCAGATCCGGGGAGACCCTCGTTGTCGTCGAACTTGAAGACACCGGCACCGGCATTCCCGAGGATAAACTCGACCGCGTCTTCGATCCGTTCTTTACAACGAAACCGGTCGGACAGGGGACAGGATTGGGGTTGCCCGTGACCCGGAAAATCATTGAATTGCATGGGGGAAGGATGGATATCAGGAATCGACAAGCGGGGGGAGTTCGGGTAACTCTCACCTTCACTGCGGGAGGAGGTGACGACGATGCAGAAGCAACGATATCGCAAAACCAACAGACCGAGAATCACTGATGGTAACTATCGAGAAGGGTCTGCGAATGAAATGGAGAAACATGGCATGCGCAAGAAAAAAATCCTGATCATCGACGATGAAGAAGATTTCGGGATGCTGCTGAAATTGAATATCAATAAGACGGCGAATTACGATGCGTTGGTGGCCAATAGCGGGGAAGCCGGCCTCGAGCTCGTGCAGAGGCACACACCGGATTTGGTCCTCCTCGACATCATGATGCCAGGAATCGACGGGATAGAGACCCTGAAGCGCATCAAGGCGATCGCCCCCCAACTTCCCGTAGCCATGGTAACAGCTGTCTACAGGGAAGAAGAGGCGAAACGGTGTTTTGAGTGGGGAGCGTACGAGTACATTACAAAGCCCGTTGACTTCAAATATCTCGAAACCGC
>Ga0307428_1001545_pt1 | contig 11505 bp, 11 predicted proteins | sample SalMarWE160240MG_FD_202161 | JGI IMG/M metagenome (GOLD analysis project Ga0307428, IMG submission 202161) | Salt marsh sediment microbial communities from the Plum Island Ecosystem LTER, Massachusetts, United States - WE1603-240 | ecosystem: Environmental > Aquatic > Marine > Intertidal zone >...
CCTGAGACCGGAGACGGGAGACCCGAGACTCTCGTGTCAAGTCTCCACTCTGGTTCCTGGAAGATGATTGCCGACTGCCGATCGCTTGGGTTGCAGATGCGGGTCATTGCCGGGAAAGCCAAAGGACGGCGGCTGGGCGTTCCGAAGAGAAAGGGGGTGCGTCCAACTTCCGACTACCTTCGCGAGGCCCTTTTTGATATCCTCGGGTCCTCGATCCGTGGGGTCCGCTTTCTCGACCTCTACGCTGGATCAGGCGCCGTCGGCATCGAAGCCCTAAGCCGGGGTAGCGCAGAGGTCGTTTTTCTCGAGCAGGATCCGGGCTGTCTCCGGGCCCTTCGAGAAAACCTGGAGATCGTCGGCCTCGGATCGAGGCGCGTGATCGCCGGGGATGTGCTGCGAGTCTTGCCGCGCCTCGTTCGCCAAGGGGAGGGCTTCGATATGATCTTTCTCGATCCCCCGTATGGGACTGGCCTCGCCGGGAGAACGCTGAGTGCGGTAGCCTCAGGCGATCTGCTCCGCCCTGAAGGGCTTGTAATCGTTGAGCACTTTGCGAAGGAACCACTCCCGCCAGATACCGGAAGACTTCGGCGCGTACGAGAGAAACGGCACGGGCAAACCATGCTGACCTTTTACGGGCAAACATCGGAGGGCGATCGGTGAATTCGGTCCTGGCAGTCTATCCCGGTACCTTTGATCCTTTTACCCATGGCCATCTGGACATCCTCAAGCGCACCTTGAAGGTTTTTCCCCGGATGATCGTGGCCGTTGCCGCCAATCCGGACAAAGCGCCCCTTTTTAGCCTTGAGGAGCGGACAGAGATCATCCGGGACGCCCTCCAAGGGGTGGAAGGGGTGCGAATCGATGCCTTCCATGCCCTCCTGGTCGACTACGTGAAGGCGCAGGGGGCCGTGGTGGTGATCCGCGGGCTGAGGGCCATCTCGGACTTCGAGTACGAGTTTCAGATGGCGCTCATGAACCGACGTATTGCCGACGAGATAGAGACGGTCTTCCTGATGCCCCACGAGTCGTACACCTACTTGAGTTCGCGCCTGGTGAAGGAAGTCGCGCTGTTAGGGGGGACAGTCAAGGGACTGGTGTCTCCGCTCGTGGAGCGGATGCTCAGGGAAAAGTACCGCCAGCGCTCGGCCCCCAAGTCGTAAGGAGGTATCCATGCCACTATCGCGGCGGGTCCGCAGCCTCAGCCCTTCGGCGACGCTTGCCATTACCGCCATGGCAAAACGCATGCAGGCGGAAGGGATTGATGTCATCAGCTTTGCGGGAGGTGAGCCCGAATTCGATAGCCCGGATCATGTCAAGGAGGCGGGCATACGCGCACTCCGAGAAGGGTTCACCAAGTATACCGCTCCCGCCGGGACTGATGAGCTCCGAGACGCAGTGGTCGCCAAGCTGAAGCGGGACAACGGCTTAGAGTACACGCGAGACGAGGTCATTGCCTGCAGTGGCTCGAAGCAGGCGCTGTACAATTTAGCGATGGTCCTCTTCGATAAGAGGGACGAGGTCATCATTCCCGCTCCCTACTGGGTGAGCTATCCCGAGCAAGTTCGCTTGGCAGATGCCACGCCTGTCTTTGCCCCCACCCGGGAGGATGAGGGATTTCGGTTGAAACGGAGGCACCTTGAACGAATCTTGACCGGGCGCACCAAGGCGGTGATTCTCAATTCCCCCTGCAACCCCACGGGTGCGGTCATGGAGTTTGAGGAGCTCAAGGCCATTGCGGAGCTCGCCGCCGAGAAAGACTTTTATCTCATCTCGGATGAGGCCTATGAAAGCCTGACCTATGACGGGGTGAAGCATGTCAGCATCGCGTCCTTGGGAGATGAGGTCAAGGCACGAACCTTTGTCGTAGGGTCAACCTCCAAAACGTTCGCCATGACCGGGTGGCGTTTGGGTTATACGGCCGGACCCAAGGAAATCATCAGGGCCATGATCGACCTCCAGAGTCAATCCACTTCGGCTCCGACCTCGATCAGTCAGAAGGCCGCCGTGGCGGCTCTGTTAGGTCCCCGAGAGCCCGTCGAAGCAATGCGGCGCGAGTTTGAGGTTCGCCGCCGATATCTGATGGATCGCCTGCACAGGATCCCCGGGGTCCATTGTGTCCCGCCCGAGGGGACGTTTTACGCGTTCCCCAACGTGTCCGCGTTTTACGGGAAAAAATTTGCCCGCGGTCGCAAGATCAGCAGTTCGACGAGTCTCACAAGCTACCTTATCCAGGAGGCCCGTGTCATGGTGGTCCCCGGTGCGGAATTTGGCAGCGATAAGCACATTCGTCTCTCGTACTGCCTCAGCATGGAGCAGGCCCGCGAGGGGCTCGAGCGGATGGCCAGCGCCCTCGAACAACTTCGGTGAACCATCGCTAGCTGGGAGACCCAGCAAAGCTCCAGGGTACACTGTGACCCATGCATTACGGCGAACCAAGACATTCTCACGCAACGATGAAGCGATGCCTCTTCTTCATCGCCGTGTGCATTCTCTGGGTGGGACTTTTTTACGGGCTTGTCACGTTAAACCATGATCTGAATATTAGGCCGGCAATTGCCCGCCGATGTGGCATTTCTAAGGACGGACGAACCTGTACATTTGACCTACGCGCCGGGGTGCGGTTCCACAATGCGCGCTTGGTCACCGTCGAAGACTTCCACTATAGCTTCGAGCGCCTCCTCCATTACAGTACCGATGCCTTGATTCAGCCGTGGGTCAGGGGCCTCCGGGAGCAGATCTCGGTAATGGACAGAGCGCCCACGCTCGGAATGATCCAGATGCAAAAAGTGCGGCTCGCAAGCTAGGAAGGCGGCGATGCGTCGGACTGAAGGGTATGTGGACCTGAGAAGTGATACCGTCACCGTCCCCACGGAGCCGATGCGAGACGCCATGCGAAACGCGGTGGTCGGGGATGATGTCTATGGTGAGGACCCGACCGTGCATCGCCTCGAGCGCTTGGCCGCACAGCGCCTGGGGAAAGATGCGGCACTCTTCGTCCCTTCCGGGACCATGGGAAATCAGATAGCGCTTTTGACCCATGCGGGCAGGGGAGAGGAGGTCATTCTTGAAGAACACTCCCACATCTACGGCTTTGAGGTCGGGGGGCCAGCCTACCTGGCTGGCCTTTTGACACGCCCGCTGAGGGGGACCTATGGTATCCTTGACCCCGAGGAGATCCGGAGGGCGATACGGCCCGAGAGCCTCCACACGCCGCGCACCGCACTCGTGTGTCTCGAAAGCCCGACCAACCGGGGCGGGGGGACGATTTATCCTCCGTCGCTCCTTCAGGCGATTGCCGAGGTCGCCCACGACGCGGGGGTTGTGGTACACCTCGATGGGGCTCGGATCTTTAACGCGGCCGTTGCGATGGGGATTCCGGCGATGGAGTTTGCCCGATGGGCCGACTCCGTGATGTTCTGCCTCTCAAAAAGCCTCGCCGCCCCCATCGGCTCTTTGGTCGTCGGAAGTCACACATTTGTTGAGCGGGGGCGGCGATTTCGGAAACTGTTGGGAGGCGGGATGCGCCAAGCGGGCGTGATTGCGGCCGCTGGAATCGTGGCCCTGGAAACGATGGTGGACCGGCTCGGAGAAGACCATGAAAATGCGGGCCTCCTGGCTGAGGGACTTGCGCAGATCGAGGGAATCGAGATAGATCTGAAGCGCGTCCAGACCAACATCGTGATTTTCAGCGTCCGGGACCCGACGATCACTGCATCCATGCTGACCCGGAAACTGAGGGAGGAGGGGATTCTCGTCCACCAGATCTCCACCGATTCAATTCGGTGTCTCACCCATAAGGACGTCTCTCGGGAAGGGGTGCTTCAAGCCCTGAATCTGATTCGGGCGATCATGGCGGCGTCGCGCGGTCCCTCAACGGATCAACGGATGGAGTCGAGGAGCACACCCAGGCGATGATGCAGGATGACACTCCCATCAGCAGAGCCGTGCTGTACGTCGGGTTCTTTATCGGCCTGTGGAATGTCCATCTGCTTCTGCGTGATTCCACCTGGCAGGGCACCGCCCAACTCCACACCCTCATGGAGCTCACCGCAACCTTCTTGGCATTGCTGGTCGGCATCATCGCTCTGGTCCGCTATTACAGCAAAAGAACCACCCCCTATCTGTTTATCGGCGTCGGCTTTCTGGGCACGGGTATGCTCGACGGATATCATGCGATCATCACCTCCCCCTGGTCTGCCGATCTTTTTCCTTCGATGTTCTCATCGCTCGCCCCGTGGAGCTGGATTGCCTCCCGCGTGTTCTTGTCCGTGTGCCTCTGGCTAAGCTGGGTGACATGGAAGAAAGAGGCAAGAGTCAGAGAAGCGCCACAGATGCGGAAGACCAAGAGGCGCATGATCTACGTAACTGGCGGCCTGTTGATCCTGCCAAGTTTTCTTGTCTTTTCGTTTCTCTCGCTCCCACAGGCATATTACCCTCACATCGTTTTCTCCCGCCCTGAAGAACTTGTTCCCGCCGGCATCTTCCTCCTGGCGTTTCTCGGATACGTACGCAAAGGCCACTGGCGATACGACGATTTTGATCATTGGTTGGTCCTGGCCCTGATCGTTGGTTTTGCCGGTCAGGCCATGTTCATGGCGTTTTCCGGAGGATCGTACGACGGGATGTTCGACGCGGGTCATTTCTTGAAGGAGGCCAGCTACGTCTTTGTGCTCATGGGCTTGCTGATTAGCATGTATCACCTGTTCCAAAGGGCGGAAGAGAGCACCATCGAGCTGGGACGAGCCAACGTGATCTTGCACAGAGAAATCAGCGAGCGGGAGCGGACACAGAAGGCGTTGGTCAAGGCACATGCGGAGGTCGAAATACGGGTCCAGGAACGGACCGCAGAGCTCGCACAGGCAAACGAATTCCTGCAGAACGAAATCGGCGAACGCACGCGAGCCGAATCCGAGCTTGAGGCCCTTCATGAGCTGAGTCGCCACCTCGACTCCACCCTAGAGTTGGAAGACGTCCTCGAGTTGGCACTCGTGAAGGTTAGGGAGCTGGTTGATGTGGACCTGGCTGTGATCTCCATCGTTGATCAGGCATCCGGCGGTCTCGTGCTGCATGCACATCCGCAAGTACCGTACGAGCAGATCCAAGCCATGGTCCAGAGCGAGGTGGGGGGGTGGATTGCCGGAAAGGCGGGCGAAGGCGAAGGACCGGTGCTCGTGGACCACCTCTCGGAGCGACACCGTCTTTCCTCTTTGGCAACCATCCTGGACGGCATCGAATCCTTGATCTGTGTCCCCCTGAAGGCCAAGGGAACGGTCATCGGACACATCACCCTGGCCAGCGCCCAACCCGGCCGCTTTACGGAGAAAGGCATTCCCTTCCTGTCATCGGCCGCCGCCGTGGTGGCCACCGCGAGCGACAACGCCCGTCTGTACGCCCAGACAAAGAGAGATGGTGAAGCCAAGGCTCTTTTGCTTCGGGAACTCAACCACCGGGTTCGGAACAATCTGGCAACGATTGTTGGCCTCCTCTCCATGGAGCTCGGTCGGAAGAGGCGCTGGACGGCGGAGGAGGCGCTGAAGGCCTGTATCGATCGTGCGCGGAGCTTGGCGGCCATCCACGATTTGTTAGCGCACGACGAGTTCAGGGAGTTGGATTTGAAAAGACTGGTCGAGGATGTCGCCAAGGCTGCGGTCCGTGGATTCAGCTGGGAGGAGAATGTGACCATCACGGTCGACGCCGCTCCGCTGAGGCTTCCACCCAATGGGCTTGCCTCCTTGGCTTTGGCCGCCACTGAACTGATCACCAACGCCTTAATCCACGCCTTCCCGGACGGCAACGCCGGGCACATCCAGGTCCAGGTCAAACAGGAAAAAGGGGAGATCCTGCTGGAGGTCAGGGATAACGGAATTGGGATCCCGGTGGCGAGTAATGCTGGGGTCAAAAAGGGGGTGGGACTTGGTATTGTGACCTCACTCGTCGAGACGGACCTGCGAGGACAGTTTCACCTCCGAAAGGACAGGGGAACGGTGGCGACCGTCCGGTTCCCCGCTCCCAAGCGGGTAGACAGCGAGAAGGTGTCTTAGGCCATGGCGGCGCACCAACGAAAACAGGATCGGGGATCGACAATGACATCGACTCAAGTCGTGCGAAACCTCAGGGTGCTCGTTGTTGAGGATGAAGGCATTGTGGCGGCAGGCCTGAAGGGCCAACTGGAAGACATCGGCCACCAGGTCGTGGGCCTGGCCAAAGACGGGCCCGAGGCCGTGGGGCTCGCCTCGAACCTCCAGCCGGACCTGATCATTATGGATATCCGAATCCCCGGCATGGACGGCATCGAAGCCGCTCAAACCATTCTCGCCAATGCGGCCATCCCTATCGTCTTACTAACTGCGTACGCGGACGAGGACTTTGTCCGGAGAGCTGGAGAAGCGGGGACCATGGCCTATCTGCTAAAGCCGGTTGGCGGGGCGCACCTCCGCTCGACCATCGAGGTCGCGTTGGCCCGTTTCAAGGAACTCGATGCCCTCCGCCAAGAGGTGAGCGATCTCAGGGAGGCCCTGGACACCAGAAAACTGGTCGAGCAGGCCAAAGGCGTTCTCATGAAGCGGCTGCGGCTTTCCGAGGCGGAGGCTTTCCGCCGCATGCAGCAGAAAAGCCGGCGCACCCGGACAAACCTTCGGGAGGTCGCCACGACGATCTTGAAAGCTGAAGAGTTATTGGGTCCCTTCGAGGAAGCGCCTTGACAAGGAGATACTCTGGCTGACCCATTGAGAGCGCCTGTGCGCAGGTAAAGCCATGGGGTGCATCTTCTGTCAGATTCGGGATGGGCAGATCCCATCAACCCGCGTCTATGAGGACGCGAAGACGCTCGCCTTCATGGATATCAATCCGGTCAACGACGGGCACCTCCTGGTCATGCCCAAGGCCCACGCCGAAACGATCTTTGATATTTCCCCCGCAGATCTCGCCGCCGTCTCGACGACGGCCAAAAAGGTGGCTGAAGCGATCCGCCAGGCGCTCCATGCAGACGGACTCAACCTTTTGCAGTCCAATGGGCCGGCAGCCTCCCAGGTGGTCCCGCATTTTCATCTCCACGTGATTCCCCGCTGGAAAGGGGACGGGAGAGGGTTCGACTGGAAGCCCGTCAAAGGGGATCCCGATCGGATCAGGGCCATCGCGGATCAAATCCGGGCCCACACGTACTCGGAACAGGTGTAAGGTCTCTCTCCCTATCCACGCACCGCAGACGGTCTGACCCTCCGAGGATGGTTCATCCCCTCGGGGGCGGCCAAGGGGACAATTATTGTCACCCACGGCTATCCCGCCGATGAAGGCGAACTGCTCCCGATCGTCCAATTCCTCCATCCTCGCTATAATCTCCTCCTGTTCGACTCATCGTGACCCCCATCGGGGTCATAATCGGCTTGTTTGCCGGGTACTTCGGTGCTAGGATGAACGCTGTTTTGATGCGCACTTACCGACGCCGTGATGGCCTTTCCGGCGCTCGTGTGAGCTATCGCCCTCACCGTCGTGCTGGATGCTCGATCCGCGCCTGAGGTCCTCGCTGGGATGATAGGAAAGAACGGCAGCCTGTTGACGGTTGAGGGCCTTCAGACCCATTTCTTCACAGAGGATGGGGTGGTGCGGGCCGTCGATGGGGTCAGCCTCAGTGTCCGGCCCGGTGAGACGCTGGGTCTGGTCGGGGAGTCGGGATGCGGCAAAACGGTGACGGCTCTCTCGATCCTTCGATTGATCCCGGACCCCCCGGGAAGGATCGTGGGGGGGGCCATCTCCTTTGAGGGGCGAGATCTGATGCAGTTGCCCGAAGAGGAGATTCGACGGATTCGCGGTAGCGCGATTTCGATGATCTTTCAAGAACCGATGACTTCCTTGAATCCCGTCTTCACCGTCGGGGAGCAGGTGGCGGAAGGGATCCGACAACACAAGAAAGTTTCCAAGCGGGAGGCATGGGAGCAGGCCATCGAAGTGCTGAGGCGGGTCAAAATTCCCGACCCCGCCCGGCGGGCAAGAGAGTATCCCCATCAGCTTTCGGGCGGCTTGCGTCAGCGGGTGATGATTGCGATCGCGCTGGCCCTGGGTCCAAAGTTGCTGATAGCCGACGAACCCACGACGGCCCTCGACGTGACGATTCAGGCGCAGATCCTCGAGCTCCTCCTCGCTCTTCAAGCAGAGATGAAGATGGCGGTGATGCTCATCACCCACGATCTGGGCGTGGTCGCGGAAACAGCCAATCGGGTTGTCGTGATGTATGCGGGTCGGGTGGTGGAAGAGGCTCCGGTTACGGAGCTCTTTGACGGTCCGCTTCATCCGTATACCCAGGGCTTGCTGGAATCCCTGCCCCGCCTCGAGGCAGGGGAGGGACAACGGCACCTCCAAGCGATCCCCGGTCTGGTCCCCAATCTGCTTGAGCTTCCGACCGGATGTAAATTCGCCCCACGGTGTCCCAGAGCGGTAGAGCAGTGTTGGCCCACGGAGCCCGAACTGCGGGAAATCAGCCCTGGCCACTGGGCGCGGTGCATCTTGGCGGAGTAGCGAAAGATGGATGCGCTCCTTACAGTCAAAGATCTCAAGAAGTACTTCCCGGTCAGAGGGGGGATCTGGCCGGGGGAGCGCTCCGAGGTCCGAGCCGTGGATGGGGTGAGTTTTGAGATCCGACGTGGCGAGACGGTCGGGCTCGTCGGAGAGTCCGGGTGTGGCAAATCCACCACCGCGCGCCTCATCCTCAGGCTCCTTGAGCCAACGAACGGGGAGGTCCATTTTGGGAAGACGGCCGTCTTCCTCGCCAGCAGGGAGGAAATGCGCCAACTCCGACGCAAGATGCAGATCGTCTTCCAGGATCCGTATTCCTCCCTGGACCCCCGGATGCCGGTGGATGAAATCGTGGGGGAGGGGCTCACCGTCCACCGCCTGGCCAAGGGAAAGGAGAAGACCGAACGGGTGGCAGAGCTGCTCGAAATGGTCGGGCTCGGGCGAGAACATATCGGTCGGTATCCGCATGAGTTCAGTGGCGGACAGCGGCAGCGGATCGGGATTGCCCGGGCGCTCGCGGTGGGTCCGGAGTTCCTGATTGCGGACGAGCCCGTGTCTGCCCTGGACGTCTCGATCCAGGCGCAAATTATCAACCTCTTCGCGGATCTCCAAGATCAGCTTGGCCTGACGTATCTCTTCATTGCCCATGACCTCAGGGTCGTAAAACATATCAGTAACCGTGTCGCGGTGATGTACTTGGGGCAGATCGTCGAGATCGCAGAGAGCGACGAACTGTACCGGAATGCCTTGCATCCCTACACGCAGGCCCTGCTATCCGCGATCCCAGAGATAGACACGCGGAGCAAGACGCAGAGGGTGTTTCTGGAAGGAGATCCCCCGAGTCCCATCCAGATCCCCGCCGGCTGCCGGTTTCATACTCGGTGCCCGAAACGCTTCGACCGGTGCGACCGCGAAGAGCCGGTCCTCCGAGAAGTATCCCCTGGGCACTGGGTCAGCTGCCACCTGTACTAAGAGGGCGATTGGCATGATGTATCGTTGCACGGCGAGCGTTAAAAACAGGGATGGGGAAACATGGCCAAGCTTAAACTGATCACCTTTGGGTGTCAGGCCAATGAGGCCGACTCGGAGAAGATCGCCGGCGTCTTAGCCGAGGAAGGATTCGAGCTCACGGAAAGGGCAGAGGAGGCGGACCTCATTTTGCTGAATACCTGTAGCATCCGGGAGAAGGCGGAACAGAAGGTCTACAGCCTTCTCGGGACCTTCCAGCGGCTGAAGGCCCAGAACCCCCGATTGAAGCTTGGCCTGTGTGGTTGCCTGGCTCAACGGGAAGGGGCTCGACTGAAGGCTCGCTTCCCCTATCTCGACCTCGTGGCCGGACCCGGGGCCATGATCTATCGAATCCCCGAGCTGTTAGGGGACGGCGGCGCCATCCCGATTCTGCCGCGACCCAAGGACCCGCTCCCGCTGTATGTTCACTCCCCCCGCCCTCGCCGCGAGAGCGCGTTAAAAGCCTGGGTCACGATTATGGAAGGGTGCAACTACCTGTGCACCTTTTGTGTCGTGCCCTACACCCGAGGACCGGAGCGGAGCCGCCCACCGGATGACATCCTCACCGAGGTCGAGGATCTATTGAAGAACGGATACAAAGAGATCACCTTGCTTGGCCAAACCGTCAATGCCTATGGCAAGAATTTGAGACCACGGACGCGTTTCTCCGACCTCCTGCGAGCGATCGATGCCCTCGCGGGAGGAGAGGTTCGGATCCGGTTCACCAGCTCGCATCCCAAAGACTTTACACCGGATCTCATCGAAGCGATGGCAAGCCTGAAGAGTGTCTGTGAACACCTGCATCTCCCGGTTCAGGCCGGCGCGGATCGGGTGCTCAGGAGCATGCGTCGTCTCTACACCCGGGAGGACTACCTGGAAACAGTCCAGGCGCTCCGGCACGCGATTCCGGACGTCGGGCTGACCACGGACCTCATCGTCGGCTTCCCGGGCGAGACCGAAGAGGATTTCCAGGACACCCTGAGTCTCCTACGCGAGGTGAGGTACGACAGTCTCTTTGCCTTTAAGTATTCATCGAGACCCCTCACCCCGGCTGCTGCGTACCCCGACCAAGTTTCAGAACAAGTCAAAACGGAACGGATCAATGCCGTCCTCCGGCTGCAAGATCAGATTGCGCTCGAGCAGAATCGCCGTCGATTGGGCTACCGTGAGGAGGTCTTGGTGGAGGAGGGTGCCAACCCGAGGATGGGAAGCTCGGCCACGGGTCGAACCCGAAGAAACCAACTCGTGCACTTTACTCATGAGTCTCTGAATCCTGGAGATATTGTCTCCACCGTGATTACAGAGAGTTATAGCCACTACCTTAAAGGAAAGGTTGCTTAGATCACCCGATGTTCCCACCGTCGTTTCCCGGATGCCTCTTGTCGGGGGAGAAGGGGCCACAAGGCGCTGAAAGAAAAGGTTTGACACGAAAAGTAGTTTTCAATATGATACGCAAGCTTGCATGCTCTTTCTTCAAGGAGTGTCTGTGAAAAAGTACAACTTTCTCGATGAGTCCCCCGACGACGACGAGCCCTTTGAGATGGACGAGGGCCCTAAGGGACTGAGTCCCGCGGCGAAGCGACTTGTCGTCATCGGCATCATCGGCATCGTCCTGGCCGGCGGTCTCTATGTTTACACGACCTTTTTCGCCGGAACTCCTCCCCCGCCGGCCCCTGCCGTTGCCGTGCGCGAAAGACCGGTTCAACGACCACTCTCGCCCCCGCCTCCCCCCAAGCAGCCCGAGGCGCCACAGGAGCCGTTCCGGCCTTCCGCAGTCAGAGAAGAGCCGGTGAGGCCTCCCCAAGGGGCATAAGAGCCAGCGAAGCCTCTCGTACCACCAAGGGTAGCCACACAGGAGACGCAACAGCCGGCGACCCCCCCCAGAGAGAAGCCCCGCAGGAAGCTCCACCCCAGGCCAAGGTTGCGGCGAAAGAATCAAACCCACCAGCTCAACCTCCGAAGAAGCCGACCGCCGAGCCCCAGGTTAAA
>Ga0307428_1001546_pt1 | contig 11503 bp, 9 predicted proteins | sample SalMarWE160240MG_FD_202161 | JGI IMG/M metagenome (GOLD analysis project Ga0307428, IMG submission 202161) | Salt marsh sediment microbial communities from the Plum Island Ecosystem LTER, Massachusetts, United States - WE1603-240 | ecosystem: Environmental > Aquatic > Marine > Intertidal zone >...
AAAATAGAGAGTTTTTTTATACAGGATATATCCATCAGTACTGCGATAATGAGCTATTTGAGATAGCCAGGAGTATTGATCGATATGTTTGGGCTAAAGAAGCAAAATTGACTCATAAGCACCCTATAGCTGATAGGGTTTATCTTGATAATGATTATGAGAGAGTGTATTCAGTTGAGACATCAAGACATGATGCTAAGCTGTTTATTACAAGAAAGAAGGCAAAGGGTTATTTCAAGTTAGGGATTGGCTTCCCATTAACAGATAAGGATATTCCAACTCCATTTTTTATATCATGGAGTGCTATGGAGAAGCCAGACTATACATTTTTTATGCCAAATAACCCTGGCCCAATAGAGGCTATCAGAAATAATCTTGTTGTACAAGCATTAAGGGAACACTGCACAATGCTTCTTATGATGGACACGGATCAGGTTTATCCTAGCGATACAATCCCGAAACTGCTGAGTCATAAGAAAGATGTAACCGCAGTTAATGTACACAGGCGTTATCCACCATTTGATTCAATATTGTACCGTGGAGAGCTTGGCAATTATCATCACGTTCCAGATGATGAGTGCTTCTCAGGCAAGCTTATAGAAGTTGATGCCACGGGGTGTGGCTGTACGCTATTCAATACAGATGTATTTCTTGATATACCTTATCCTTGGTTTGAACACTATAGGATGGGGGATGGTAGAGTTGTAGGAGAAGATATTGATTTCTGTAGTAAGCTGAAAGAATTTGGCTATCAGATATTCGCTGATACTTCAATAGAGGTTGGCCACCTATCTACGCTTGAAATCACTAGAGATTTCTACAAGCTCTACAAGAAGATGAAAGGGTTCGAGTGGAGGGAATCTCCGCAAAATCCCTAAACCCAAGCAACTAACGACTTGGAGGTAGAAATGGCAATTAAAGTTGGTTACAAGGGTAAGGTAACTCTTGGAGCAAGTACAGTAGTTGGTATGGGTACTTGGTCTATGAGCGGTGTAACCGCTGATCAGATGGACGCCTCAGATTTTGGCGACAACTGGAAAATATTCGAATTTGGTATGAAGGATGGTGGGACTATCTCATTTGATGGCCTACTTGATCCAGCAGATACAACTGGTCAGATAGCCTTACAGATAGCAAATCTAAGCAACACTGACTTGACGAGCTTAAGGCTTTATGTTGATAGCACATCATATTATGAGCCTTGCCAGTCAAGTGGGTATTTTGGCCCAGGTGACCTTTCAACTGGTTACGACACTGTTGCGTCTTATGTCAACATCACATCTTTTGACATAAGCATGGATAAGGCTGGTCTTGCTACAATCTCTTTTTCAGGCAAGGTTTCCGGTCTTATGGTTTTGGTTTAACTAGTATGTGCGGGATAGGAGAAGAAGACAAAGGGTGGCTCTTCTGCTCTGAAAGATCATGGTCATGGCCCCTTCCATTTTATTCCCGCACATTTCCAATTGGGGCTTTATCTCTTAATAAAGGGGCTGAACTAAAATGAAATTTGATCTTGAAAATTTGAATCCAGGTGTATTTTTCCCATTTGATGAAGATGATGGTAGTGGTGGCGTTACAATACGTCTTGCTAGTGCTGAAGCATTAAGCAAAATTGAGAAGGCTTGTGTTAAGAAAAAAGTCGAGTACAGAAAAGGTCAGAGGTTTGAAGTATTCAGCGAAGATAGAAAAAAAAGAAGCGATATGATTTGGGACTATGTCATTGTTGGTTGGGAAGGGGTTACTGATCTTGAAGATAAGGAGATACAGTGTACTCCTGAGAATAAGGCTCTTCTTATGGGTAAATCAACTAAATTCTCATCGTTTGTCACAAAATGTCTTGAGAAGCTAACTGATGAGATAACAGATATTGAAGAGGAACTGGAAAAAAACTGATTGAAGTAGTCGAGAGACTACAAGAAAAACCTGACTGTGACCTCTGTATTAAAACTTGGGAGATGTATGATAAAACTCCTAAGTGTGATATTTGTATGCCACAAATAATGGATGATAACATTGATGTTATTAATGTCTATGTTAGAGTTCAAGGCCAGCATATAATGGGGATGTCTGGCCCAGTTGACTTAAATTTAGTAGCATTAAGGATAGTGATAGACACCCTTGATGTTGGTAATAAAGAATATGTTTTTGACAGAGTTCATAACCTTTACAATCTTATACTGTCTAGACGAAGAAAAGAAGAAGAAATGAAAGGGAAGGTAGAGAACTAATGCGCGTCGGTGTTGCCTATGTAGATGTACGGGTTAACATGGCCCAGTACAAGACAGACCTTCTGAAACTTGAAACTCTTGCTTCTCAAGCAGCAACGAGTGTCAATTCAAGGCTATCTAAGATAGGCGTTGGTTATTCAGAAATGGGCAAGGGCGCTAGCGCTGCTGCAACGTCTGGTGATAAAGTTGCTTCATCTGTTTCTAAGCAAAGAAAAGGTCTTATTGGGCTCCTCCCACATGTTGCTCTTGTTACAGCATCTTATATGGCTATGCGTACTGCTTGGAGAGGATTTATCTCTGGTCTTGGAGCAGGTGTTGAGTTTGAGCAGAAGATGTCTGCTGTTAAAGCAATTTCACGTGCTACTGCTGATGAATTCATAAGGCTTGGTAATGCAGCTAGGGAGATGGCTGTTAAAACTGTCTTTACATCAACTGAGGCTGCTGATGCTTTGAGATACCTTTCTATGGCTGGTTTTTCTGTTCAAGAGTCAATGGATTCCTTACAGGGCGTTCTTAATCTTGCTCTTATTGGTGAATTGGAGCTTGGACGTGCTACAGATATTGCTACAGATACGCTTAGGGCATTTGGTCTTGAAGCAAGTGAGATTAACCGTGTTACTGATGTTATGGTATCAACGATAACAAGATCAAATACAAATATTGAGATGATGGGACAAGCAATGAAATTTGCTGCTCCTGTTGCTAAGTCACTTGGCTATAATATAGAACAAATATCAGCTATGATAGGTGTTCTATCGCAATCGGGCGTTAAAGCTGGTATTGCTGGTAGGAATATACAGCAAGCTCTTGTCAGGTCAGCTGATGCTGCTAAAAAGTTAGGTCTTGAAATTGGATCTAATTTAATAGACGTTGTTAAAGCATATAATATTGAGCAGGAAAAGCTTGAAAAAAGGATTGGTGCTGTTGGTGCTAGAGAGGCAATAGCAAGCCAGATAAGAAAAGATTATGGCCTTATAGCGTTGAAATCAATACTTATCCTCAAGGATAACATTGATACATATGAAAAGTTGTATGAGGCGGCAAACAAGTCTGCTGGTGAGACTCAAAGAGCTGCTGATATTATGCAGGACAATGTTGACTCTGCTTGGAAACTTGTTAAGTCAGCTATATCTGATCTATCTGTTGAAATCTTTTATAATTATAAAGAAGGATTGAAAGACTTTTTGCTAGAGACTGCTCGCTGGTTTAGAGAGAATAGGGAACGGATTAGCGATGTTGCTGATGTCATCATAGCAGGTATGTCAAAGACTGGTGAGGCGCTGGCTTCATTTGGTAGAGGTCTTTCATCAGTAATATCAGAATTATATAAATTAGCATCTTTACAAGAAGGTCTACCAGAGAGTATAGTTGGAGCTGGAGGTATAGGTCTTATAGCTGCTATTGTTGGAAGGTCTTCGACTATTGGTTTAATAACTGCTGGACTTGTTCTGTTAAACGATGAGATGAAAAAGTTTACATCTGAGAGTGAGCGTCAAGCAGCTAATGTTTTGCAATCAGGAGGGTCTGTAGAAGATATTCTTAAAGCTGCATATGGTTTTAAAGGTGAAGTTAAAACTTTTAAAGTTCCAGGTGTGACAGATCCTATAGAGAACCTGAGGAATGAAATAGACAAGCTTGCAGATACATCAATATATGCTAAAAGTGATTTCACAAGCTTTCTTGATTCAATCAGCACAGAAGAGCTTGTCAAGAGAGAAGCAGCAAAAGCATTCATAGAACTCCCATCTGAAGTAAAAAAAGCATATAGCGACACTCTTGCCCTTGAGAGGTACAAAGAGAAAATAGATGGGATGTTCAGTTCTATGTCTGATATAGCAAAGATTGATGACCCGACAAAGAAAGCTATTCAAGCAGCAAAAAATGCTCTAATAGCTGAGTACAAGAAAGCATCAAAAGAAAAGGAAAAACTTTCTAAAAAGGAATTTGAGTTTGATTATAAAAATGCTATCGAAGAGGCAGACAAGCTTAGAAAGATAAAGGAAATATCAAATGAGGATGCTATAGCAATAGCTAGAAAGAATGCTCAGACAGAAAAGAAGCTTGAGGCTGATAAAGCAAAGGCTATCATTGATCTTAATGATAGAATAACAAAGAAATTCATAAAAGGTAGTGCTGAATGGCTTGATGCTAGAGCTAAAGACATTGAAGCAGAAAAGGACAAATACAGAAAATTAAAAATAGATGAAGATTTGATAAATAAAGCATTTGCCCAAGAAGAGCGTGAATTGATACGGCAGAGACTAGTCTACCAAGGTAACTTTTATGATGGAGCAGTAGCATATCTTGATGAGTTATCTCAGCAGATAACATCTTGGGGGCAAGTAGGATATGCAGTAATGAAGGACTTTGCTGAAAAGTCTTCATCAGCACTATCTGATACGCTATTTGGCGTAATAACTGGTGAGCTTGATAATCTAAGCGACATATGGGACTCTGTTTGGAAATCTATGCTTAAGACTTTTCTTGATGTTGTGTCTCAGATGGCTGTTAGATGGGCGCTACTTGAGTTTGGAGGCTTATTTGGGCCATCTGGTACAAATTATGTATCAGGGCTTCTTGGGCTTGCTAATGCTTCTACAGCAGGTTCTGGTGGAGGTGCTGGCAATATTGGTTTACTCTCTTCTGTTGGGAGTAAAGCATCTTCCCTGTTTGGAGGAGGAAGTGCAGCTGTTGGTGCACAAGGGACTGGAGCAGCAGCAAGCACTTATGGTGGTGGAGCAGGTCTTGGTAGCTATGTTGCTGGGCTTGAAGCCCCAATTAGCACAGCACCTACTGCTGGAGCAGGAGCCGGAACTATATCTATTGGAGGGTATACTGGGACTGCACTAGGTGCAACAGGGGTTGGAATTGGTGCGGCAGCATTTCTTGCTGGAACATATAAGTTCTGGAGCGAATGGGGGCAGAAGTTTTCACCTGCTGCTTTAGAATGGGTACAAGCATGGCTGAATAATGATCCTGCTGTGCCTGGATTTGAAGGAGCGCCACCTGGTAGCGGTGGTTATGGATATCAAAGTCTGATCACTGGCCCTGATATTTTTAAGCAATGGCTTGCAGATATGCTTTGGGGACCAACTCAATACGACGATAATGCAGTTCAGAAAGATACTGGAGCATTAGCTGATTTAGCAAACTCGATCTATAATAGAAGTATTGGTGTCAGCGATCTTAGAAATGAAACTGATATTGTAAAGAAATTAGTGAATTATTGGCAAGACCCAACTGCTCACCAGATGGGAGGCATATTGAGGTCGGCAGACATGCTTAAGCTTGGTAAAGGTGAACCATTCTTTAGAGGTCTTCCAGGTGAAGGAGTTGTATCTCACAGAGGGATGAAAGCACTCGAAGATTTGAACTTGGGAAATACTGGTGGAGAAGTTCATGTCCACCTATACATAGATGGTCGTGAAATAGGGTATACTGTTGCTGATCAGACAAAGAAGCTGCCAGAGTTAATAACAGCAATAAGAAAGGTTGCTAGATAATGTCTGCCAAAGAGATGTATGATTATCTTTCTGAAGCAACACCAGATTATTCAGCTACAACGCTAAGTATACCATGCCAAGTTGAGCTTATAGAATCTGGTGAATTTAGTCAAGAAGTACATGAGGGAGATGACACTAGTGAGGAAGTAATAACATTTTCATCATCGCCTAGATTTAGTGTTGAGCTACAATGGCCGGTTAAAAGTGAGTCTGATACAGGGACAATACTTGACTTCTTTCTTGATACAGCAAAAGGTTATGGATTCTCAAGAACCTTCAAGTGGGATCACCCAGTAGATAGCCATACATATGTTGTTAAATTTAGGAGCGCAATAAAAAGAACTTATAAGCCAGGCATTTTTTATGGCATAAATACAATAACATTGAAAGTTATTGGTAAAGTACTAGACGCATGAAAACCTTTGACGCAAACCAACAAGCTATTATTGATGCTGATTACAAAACTGTTTCTTGGTTTTTTGAGGTATCTAGCACCTATATTGATTATGATGCGAAACCATCAGATGCTAAATTCACAGTAGGAAATTCCCTATATCAGATGGTTGATGGAGAAGTAACTGCTCAGGGAACTATTGAGAAGCATGAACGGTTTACGCAATCAACAGGCAGACTTCATCTTTCTGGAATACTCGGAACTTTTGTTGATGATTATCCGGTTTATGAAGCGACTTATGGAGGCGAATTATGCACTAACCCCGAATTAACAACGGATACAACCGACTTCGCTGCCAGTGCAGGCGATAGTATCGCAAGAGTAGATTCCTCATCAGATCCTGGTGTCGATTCTACAACAGCAGGAGCAAGTGATAAGTATTGTTTAAAGGTTACAAATGCTTCAGGGGCTGGTGAAGCACAGGGTGGATACGACAAGTCTATATTCACAGCAGGTGATTTTTATATAGCAAGCCTTATAGCTTATAGCCCATCAGCAAATACATCTGTTGGATATGATCAGCTTAGACTTGACCTTGTGACAGGTAGTGTCTATTCTAGTAGAAGCGGGATAGATGATACATGGAACACTCACACAGTTGTTGCTCAAGCTACTGGAACAAGAATGATTTTATCCGTTGGTGGATTTACCGATTTTGGAGATGGTGATATCCTATATGGCGACAAATTCTCAATAAAGAAAATCACAAACGCTGCGATGTGCAATGGAGATCAGCAAGGAGATTTGTATTATTGGTCAACAAAATTCTATGAGCATGGCGGACTTACATTTGATTATGATCCATTGACATTTGGTGCTGATGAAATCGTATTTGGCAATGATTACACATATAAGGTAATAATAGATAGTTTTGATGGGATTGAAGTAAACTCACCATTAAGTCAGCTTGGTGTATATGCGCCAAATACATTAAGTTTCGACATTGACAATTCAGATGAATCACTTGTTGCATCAGACTTTGTTAATTCAAGAGTACTTCTTTCACTTGCTATGGAATCTGATTCGACACATGAAGTTATGAGGCAGTGGAAGTATATTGTTGACCAATCTAATTCTGTGTATGGAAGGATAAAATTTTATTGTAAAGATTTCATCGCTAAGAATATGGAAGGAGATTATCCTTCAACTCCACTTTCATCTGACTTATTCTCACCGCTTTCATCTGACTCATCTCTAGTTGATTCAGAGCCATTTTGTGTCCCAATACCATTCGGGACAGCATATATACCGTTGCAAGTAGTATCAGACTCAGCATACAATAGAGGATATTTGCTTGGCCCATCTGATTACACATATACAGTAACAGAGGTATCATCTCCAAGAGATTTTAATGCTGCACAAGTTTGGGAAAGTACGGATGCTGATTTCAGGCAGGATACAAAATCAGATCGTTTTGATCCATCAGATGATTGGAAAGTTTTATATCCTTACTTAGCAAAAATGGATGAAAATTCATATGCTGGATCACATACTGGAGCAAATGATGCTGCAACTCTAACAGATAGCACTAAATCATGGGCTGTAGACTCACTAATTGGCTTGAGAATTGTTAATGATACAGACGGATCATCTGGTTATATAACTGACAATGATGCAACGACAGTCACAACATCACTATCTGGTGGTACAGATGATGACTTTGATACAGGCGATTCATACCACATTGAGATGACAGGCCTTTGGGTGGTTAATGGTGAATATCAAAATCTTCTTGTTAAGTTTTCAAGGAGTGATTTATCATCTACTACTGATCCTGCTGATCACATAGAATATGTATTAGAGGATATTGGGATTGGATCAGGAAATATTGACACAGGTTCTGGAAGTACATTTGAGACTGCATCAACAACTTATACAAGCTGGGGTCTTGAGTTCAATGGTGCGTATTATTATAGACAGCCAACACCAAAGGTTATATCATCTTTATTGAATCAGAGTCATTCTACTCTTGATGTAGATTCTAAAGTTGAGATTAGAACACTATCTAAGACTTCGCAGCAGACGCTTACTGATGCTGATATTCTTAAAGGCTCTTTTAAGTCTTCTTACCTAACAAAGAGTGAGTATGATTCTGGCTTGATTGCTTTCCAAGAAGATGGTAAGCCACAAGATATATTTCAGAAACTTACTGTCCCTGCTAAGAATACATGGGATAATCCATCATCTGATGTATTTGAGATAACATTAGTCCAAGACTCTCAAGTTGCTCAAGCTCTTGGTATGCTGAAGTACCAGAGAGAGTATCTCAGAGAGTCTAATGAAACATTTGATGCAAAATCATCTTGTCTTGCTCTACAACCAAATGATGTCATAACGATAAATCATTCAAATTATGGGCCATCACATGATGTTCTTATTGAAAGCATGCATATTCATAGGGATGCATCTATAACATTCAGGTGTGTAAAATTCTCACTAGCACTAGATGATTTTGATGACTTATCACCATCAGCAGTGTCTGTTACGTCTGATGGAAATACTACTTATTGGCAGCCTGTTGTGTCAGGGCCAGATAGCCTAACACCTGGTACTGGAAATATTCCACATGTTCTTCCTGGTTCACTTAGGATTGGTGGATCTGGTGATTATATATACATAGACGCAACAGCGAAAAGTATCAGCAGTTCAAATTATGTTTCTGGAGTAACTGGGTCTGGATTTTTTCTTGATTCTGATCTTCTTGAAGTAGGAAATATTGCTTGTAGAGGTGTTATAAGGACGGCTGTTTTCCAGAAAGATGTTGTATCAGTTATTGGTGGCAATTTACTTGTTAGACCTGGAGATGTTCTTGCTACAGATATGACAGCAGAAGATGTCTCAACGCTTACAATTGAAGGGAATGAGACATTCTCTGTAGATGATATATTGAGGATAAAGGATGGATCAGATGATGAATGGTTAATTGTCACAGATGCTGGATCAGCTCCGACTTATACAGTTACACGTGATTTAGATGCACAATATGGCGCAGACTCGAATCCTGCTTGGACTAAAGGTGCAACAGTTGTTAATTATGGCCAAAGCGGTGATGGAGGGATACTTTTAACATCTTCTGAGTCGAATGCACCACATATAGATATTTTCACCCATGCTGGCTCACCTTACGATACTACAATTACAAGAGTGAGAATTGGCAATCTTAATGGCTTTCTCAGTTTTGTATCTGATCTTTACGGCATTGCTATGGGCGAGTCAGGGAAGAGCCTATCATATGATCCAACAAATGGCCTTATTCTTACCGGCCCAGGTATTGAGGTTGGTACATCTGGTTATTTCAGATCAGCAGGGAAAACTTCTTATGCCGATACAGATGCAGGTATATGGATAGGATATGATAGTGGTGAGTATAAAATTAATATTGGTGATGCCTCAAGTTATATCACTTGGGATGGAAGCAATTTAACCATAACAGGCGGAGTTGCGGCGTCGACAGTTGAAGTCGGAACATCTGGATATGTTAGAACAACCGGCAAAACCTCATACGCCGATACAGACGCAGGTTTTTGGCTTGGGTACGACTCAGGGGCATATAAATTAAACATAGGTGATGCTACTTATTATATGAAGTGGACAGGAACAGCCTTACAAGTTGCAGGACAATTTCTTGGAGCGACTGTAGGGGATATTGTAGAAGCGAGCGATGTTCCTGAAAAGACATTCAACCAAGGCTCTGGAAGCGGTTATCAAAAACATGCAGAATTTACTATTGGTAGGGGTGGGGCATACAGGATTACTTGGGAGCATGAGATTAACTTTGGTGGTGGCTACACCTTATCGACAAGAGTTTATAGGAATGGAACCGGAGTAGGGACAACAAAAACAGCAACAAGTGCTGGAAGCTATGAAGCTGAATCAGATGATGTGAGCGGATGGAGTCCAGGCGATTTGCTTCAATTGTATTGCATAACTGATTATGGTCCAGGCGGTGAGTGTAAATTAAAAAACATAAGAGTAAAAAGTTCTAACCCAATGATGACCACAACTGTTGAGGAAGATGTATAATGGCTATTATAAGAGTATCTTTTCAACATTTTAGTGAAAGAATACCACTAAGAACTCGATATGAAGAAGAAGGGTATGGAAAACTATTGGAACATACCAATGTTGACGGTTCTGGATATTTTGATTTTCAATTAATTGTTCCGTGTGTGATTGATAATGAAACTATGTGGGCGGATGGCATTGACAGTATAACAATATCCAATCTGCCAAATCCATCAACTGTGATATTTGAAGATGAAGAATATGAAGTAACGGATGGAGTGTTTCAATTCACTTTAGACCTTGCTGGTGATTATAGAATAAGATGCAAGGCTGATGAGCACATAGATAAGGTATATTTTATAAATGCAAGTTAATTTAAAAGCACCAGATAAAAATAAATTAATAGAGGAATTAAAAAACGATGCTATCATGAATCCTCTTATGAAGGCAGATTACAGCCAGGTAGATACATGGGTTGATAATAATCTTACCGATGTTGCAATGATGCAAGCAGTAATGAAACGGGTTTTAAAGTCAATAAAATATTTATTAACAGACTTGATTAAAGAAGCAGGAGTTGAATGATAACACGAGATGAAATAGCAAAAATATATCTAGCTGTCTACCCTGATTTGGAAAATTATTATGCTATAATAACCAGTACTGAATTAATTATTCCAAAGTTCGATGAGGAATTATGGCCTAAAATAAAAGAGTTTTCAGTTGCTGGAATCCCTCATATAAAGAACATTCGAGATTGTGAAAAGAGAGTATGGAAAGTATGGGGCAATATCCAATGGGATAGAGGGATGCGTGCAAAACAACTTCCAGAAGAAGAAAGAAAAACATGGACGATTGGTTGGTTATTTGGTTTTAAGATGCCTTTTGAAACAGAGCATTCTATAATAACGACTTATTCTGATAAGGGGATTATTAATATAGATCCATTGACAGATAGTATAGAAAAACCAGATGTGAATAAATTCAATGCAATTTTATTGGTGATGTAATGAAAAGAGTATATTTTATCTTTCTTTTATGCTTTATCTTCTTAACAGGGTGTATTGAACATCAGTTTATTGTAAAAGATAACATGTTTGCAGTTGTCACAACTGAAGAAGCAAAAGAATATAAGAAAGAAAAAGAACACAGTGAATGGCAGGAGAAAATAGCACTATATGGTAAGATACCAAAAGAGAAGGATTATACTTCATCTTTTGCTAAATCAGGACTGAATATTGATACTGATAGTAATGATGCTGTGGATTTTGAATATGGCGGTTGGAATATGGATGTTTCATCCATAGCTGCAG
>Ga0307428_1001548_pt1 | contig 11489 bp, 8 predicted proteins | sample SalMarWE160240MG_FD_202161 | JGI IMG/M metagenome (GOLD analysis project Ga0307428, IMG submission 202161) | Salt marsh sediment microbial communities from the Plum Island Ecosystem LTER, Massachusetts, United States - WE1603-240 | ecosystem: Environmental > Aquatic > Marine > Intertidal zone >...
GGCCGTGAGCTCAAGGCCGAATGGCTCACGGCCGAGAGGCAATCTCTGCATCAGGCGCATTATGAGATTGCCACGGCGCTTTGCGCCTCGCAATGACAGTCTCTATGTAAACTACTTTGTGCTCCGGGTAGTAATTATAGCTCGGAATATAACAAGCCCTCTAAGCAAAAGATCCTTTCTATTGCTCTTGCCCGTCAGTCCATGTTTCTCCTCATTCATCATCCTCTCTTGCATCTCCGTCAAGATTAAAGAGCTTCCGGGCGATATCCAGATAAAGGTCCTGGGAACCTCTCTCGCCTTTGCCCTTGAGAAAGACAATAGGATCGTTGAGGAGCTTTTTGGTGATAGATTTCGCCATCCTTTCAAAGCCCTTCCTCTGCTCCGGAGTGAGGTCCTTGAGACCGGAAAGGGTTCTTTGTAGCTCGCCCTGAAATATCCTCTCACATTTCTGTTGAAGCTCTTTTATGGTTGGAACAACCTCGAGCGTCCTGAGCCATGCACTGAACTTAAGGACCTCTTCATCAACCATCCTTTCAGCCTTTATTGCCTCAGCCTGTCTCTTGCCGACGTTGTCATCGATAATCCCTTTTAGGTCGTCGATGTCATAGACAAAGACGTTGCCTATCTCGTTTACCCGGGGCTCCACATTTCTCGGCACCGCAATATCGATAAAAAACAAGGGCCTATTCTTTCTGACCTTCATGATTCTTTTGGCCTGATCAAAGGAGATTATCGGCTCAGGGGAAGCGGTAGAGGTAATAACGATATCCACCCCCGGGAGTTGACCTTCTATCTCATCGAAGGAGATAGCGCTTCCTTGAAACTGTTCTGCCAGGTCCACGGCACGACTGAAGGTTCTGTTGGCTACCAGGATCCGGGCGACTTTATTTTTCAGCAGATAGGTGGCTGCGAGTTCTGCCATCTCACCGGCCCCCATCAAGAGAACACCTTTGCCCTTCAGGTCACCGAAGATTTTTTTTGCCAGTTCCACCGCAGCGAAGCTTATGGAGACGGCAGAGCCCGCGATGCCGGTGTTGGTCCGGATCCTTTTCGCGAGCGAAAAGGTTCTATGCATCAGCCTGTTGAGGATCACCGAGGAGCTCTTGGTATCTACGGCAATCCGATAGGCCTCCTTTACCTGGCCCAGTATCTGAGGTTCGCCGAGCATCATTGAGTCAAGGCTCGCACCCACCCTGAATATGTGCCGTATGGCCTCCTGATCGTCATAGATATAGAGCAGCGGCGTCAGTTCATCTCGTGCAATGCCGCTGACGCGGGACAGGAACGTTATCACGGATTCCCTGACCTGTTTTTCCCGTTCGGTGGTGAACAATATCTCCACGCGGTTGCAGGTGGACAGAAGAAGGTATTCCTTGATGTTCTTTACCGCCTGTATGTCGTGGAAGGCCTTGTCGCGGTCTTTCTCGCCGAATGAAAGCAATTCCCTCACCTCCACCGGCGCTGTTTCGTGATTCATGCCGATATCGATTATGCGTATCATGGCCACGGTTTTCCCTCCAGGCTCTCAAAGCTGTGATATCCCTCCATGAGAAGGTTTACCCCCAGGAAGGTGAAGATCAGGACGAAAAAGCACCCTATAGCCATGAGCGCGGATCGCCTGCCTCGCCATCCCACCGCCATTCTCTGGTGCAGGAGGACCGCATAGGAGAGCCAGGTTAAGAGGGACCACACTTCCTTCGGGTCCCAGCGCCAGTAAGTGCCGTGGGCGCTCTGGGCCACGATCGATCCGGTAATCATCCCTATGCTGAGAAGAAGGAATCCATAGCTGATCGCATAGTAGTTTATAGAATCCAGAATATTGAGAGAAGGGAGCCTGGCGTAAAAGGCCCCGAGCCTCTTGGTCTTTATCTGGTGTTCCTGTATGAGATACATGATCCCGGCGATAAAGGCGATTACGAAGATCCCGTCTCCCAAAAGCGACGCCGTCACATGAACAGGAAGCAAGAGTCCTTTAAAGATAGGGCGCACCGTTACAGGCGAGATGGGGATTGTCGAGGAAAGGATCATCAGGATTACGGAAAGGGGGACTACGAATGATCCTAGTACCAGAATCCGGAATCTCGCCTGGAAGATGATGTATGCGGCCACTATTGCCCATGAAAAAAAGGCCAGCGAAGACTTAAAGCTCAGGCCCGGTACCGCTCCAAGATGGTAGTACTCCATGAGCAGGGAAACAGTGTGGAGGACGAAGCCCAGGATAAGGATCCTGTGGGACCAGATGCCTGCCTTCTTGTTCCTCTTGAGGATAAAGTAGAGGAATCCACCGGTAGCTACCAGGTAAAGGCTGAGTGTCAACCTGAAGAATACACTATCCATCTTACCTCCCTGAAAGGACCTGATTAACGATTCCTTCTACGGGGAGCTCTTCTCCTAATAAGGATGAGAGGGAGCGCTTCACACCCTCGATATCCCTGTCTTTGATCAAATCCACGAGGCGAGAGTTGACCAATCGTTCAAAGATGAGCTTATTATCGGATGACGGCTTTCCTTTTGAGAGGAGCTCTCTTCGAATGATGCCCAGAAGCTCTACGAACAGAGAGTATTCGGGCCCGAATGTATCCTCAAGTTCACATCTGATCTTCTTTGCCAGGGCCGGACTTTTTCCTCCCGTTGATATGGCTATCTGAAGTGCTCCTGCCTTTACTACCGAAGGCATAATAAAGGTGCAGTCTCGAGGCTGATCCACGGAATTGACCAATATGCTGCGTTCCTTTGCCTTGGATGCTATGCGGCTGTTGAGCGCGGGATCATCCGTGGCTGCGATAACCATAAAGACCGTATCGAGTGACTCATCCAGGGAGTCAGGGTCTATGAGGCGAAGTGTACCGCACTCAACGAGTTCCTTCAGGTAAGGGGTAAGCCGGGGCGAGGAGATAAATATACGGCAGCCTTGGGTGAGGAGGTTTTTGATCTTTCGTTCCGCAACCTCTCCCCCCCCCACAACTACCACGTCTTGATCCCGGAGGTCGACAAAAATAGGATAGTAGGGCATTTTGCTCGTTTCTCGTTAAAGGATGCGTTCAGTAAGTGACGGAACATGGCTCAATACTATATGACAAATGAACAACCAGCAACGGAAAACCCGTCTCATACATACCGGTCCGCCATATCATTGATGAATCGTTCAAGCTCGTCCGGTCCCCGTGCGGTGAGTTCCGGTATCAGGGCCCTTATTTTTTCATAGGTTGCCCTGTTGCGATACAGATCATCAGTGGATGAGTAGGCGCCGGCCCGCCTGCCGATCCGGTAGATAAGCCTGTCAAGATCCGGCAGAGCCTGGTATTTCTTGATCACCTCCAGCATATGGCCTTTATCCCCGGGCAGCGTACCGGTTACCTCTTCCAGAAGATTCATGATGTGATCGCTGGTGAGGGTACTGGTGACGGAGGAGTCCAGGCACTCGAGAAAGAGCTTTATCTCTTCGACCACCTGGTCATCGGTGAGCGGCTTGAATTCCCCTGTTTCGAGCTTCTGATAGAGGGGGGCACGGTTGATAACCCGGAGACTTCTCAATCGAATGAAGTGAGGATTGATCTGGTTGAGGACCTTGGCTGTTTCCTGCGCATGTTCCCTCCACAGGGCATCACCGCCGAGCCCAGGCATGATGTACTCTGACAAGGACAGGCCGGCTTCGATCGACTTCCTGCCTGCATCGATATGTCGCTTTGCATCCACGCCTTTCTTGATGAACTTCAAGACCCGGTCAGATCCGCTCTCTAGGCCGATGTGAATCCTGTCCAGGCCTGCCTGCCGTATCTCCTTCAGCTCGGAGGCAGATTTTCCGCTCACGGTTCTGGATCGTGCATAGGTGGTTACCCTGGTAAGCTCCGGAAACGTCTTCCGTAAAAAGGCCAAGATCTCGACGAGGTCTTTGGTCTTCACAATCAGGTTGTCTGCATCCTGAAGGAAGCATTCGCCGGTGCCGTAGTAAAGCCACATAGCCACGTTCTGATAGCTATAAGAGTGATGGTTGTTGAACAGGTACCTTATGACGGCATCTGTCACCTTGCCGCTTTCCCCCAACTTCCACGAGACTTCCTTGATCTCATCAGCCATATCCCTTGCGGTCCGGATATCCTCTTTGATATCTTCGGCTGTCCTCAAAGAGAACTTTTCCCCCTTGTAAATAGGACAAAAGAGGCACTGGTTCCAGGGGCAGTTCCTGGTTACCCTCAAAAGGAGGCTTCTGGCCTCGTTCGGCGGCCTTATAGGACCTTGCTCGAAATTTAAAGACGATTGAACTGTCATTTACTATCCCTTGTTATTCAGGCACTGCCGCCTCTTTTCACAGGCGGACAGGAGATTCTTTACCCTGTACGCCACAGGAATTTCTCAATACCGTGATATGCGGAGCATATTTCATCAATAATTCATACCATACTATAATCACATATTGAAGATTTTCAAATCTATCGTATCTCCCGCCTCTGTTCTTGCTCTATCCTTGATCATTGTGCCTGAGGAGGTGCTTGGGTATACGTGTCGTGGCGGAAGGATTTAGTGTCCCTATCAGGGATGGCGGAAACCCCTCGCCTTCACGCGAAGCAAGACTTTGATTGTTGACAAGCGACTTGTCATTCCTGCAAACGAGCCGGAATTCAGAAAAAAGCTCTATAACTCCTTCTGGATGCCGGACCAAAGCCTGCCATGGACGTGATCCAGGATCCGGCATGACCATTACCTGTCGAGAGCCTCTAGGTCGAACGAGAGGACTTTTTACACGTTTGTCAATGTTTGAACCGCACCTTTCTTCACAGCATTATTGACATGGGTTTTTATACCATATACAGTGAGCCGAACCACCATTATCCAGAGTTAATAAGATGTCCCCAGGAAGTGTTCTCAAAGATTCTGTTATCTCATTTCAGGAAGACGGCTGTTTGAACCTTTCCGCAGCTATCGCCTTTTACGCGATCCTTGCAATCATCCCGTTTCTCTACCTCGTCGTTTCAATAATCGGTTTCTTTGTCGGCTCCGAAGGCGAGGTGCTGCCGAAGATCAGCGCTTTTATCACCCAGCTCATTCCCTTTATCAGCACTATGGTCTTGCAGGAGGTCGGACGGATAAATCTGGGAAGCGGATTTTTTGCATGGTTTGCTGTCTTGTTCATGTTATGGACAAGCACCCTCATCTTCGATTCCCTTGAGTTCTCCTTGAAAAGGGTGTTCAAGGTGGAGAATAGGAGGCCCTTTTGGGTTTCAAAGATCATGTCCCTGCTCTTTGTACCGGTGGCAGGACTCATCTTTTTGCTTCTCCAGACCTTCAATCTGTTTGTCGATGCCTTTATCGGATTGAGCAATTACCTTTCCGTCGCTATAGTGCCGCTCTTTTTAAACAATATCTTCTTGAAATATATTTCCCCCTTTCTTTTGACCTTCCTCTTGTTAACCGCCCTCTATGTCATCGTTCCTCCGGGCAAGGCCTTTTTGCGGCAGTCAATGGTAGGCGGCTTCCTGTGCGCCGTCTTGCTTGAGGTAGCCAAACACGCATTTCGCTGGAGCGTTGGCCGGAATCCGCATTACGGGATTATTTACGGTTCGCTGAATACGATCATCCTGATGGTCCTGTGGATCTTCTATGCCTCGGCCATATTCCTCTTTTGCGCCGAGATTATTGCGGCATACCGAAAACGGCAAGGGAGCTCCATGAAGGTGTAGATTTAATCAAAGGAACAGAAAGTTTTGTGCATTTTCATTTGCCGTCCTCTCAGCGGCAAATGAAAAAATTAATACTCTCTGCGATCTTAGCGTCTTGAGCGAAGCGGGCGGTGAGTTACCGCAATTGAATTGCCAAATAGTGAATGCATACTATTTAATGCCCATAGTAATCATTTTAGGAGGGGGACCAGCTATTCTGAAATCCTGCTGGTTTTCTGTTTAATGAGGGAAATACGATGCGTCTGATAGCCGATCTTCATGTACATTCTCACTATTCGATTGCTACGAGCAGGGACCTTATCCCTGAAAATCTGGAACTTTGGGCTCGCCGAAAGGGCATCCAGATCATTGGAAGCGGGGATATGGTTCACCCCGGATGGTATGAGGAACTGAGGGAAAAGCTCGTTCCTGCTGAGGATGGCTTGTTTGCACTCAAGGAAGAGTATCGGATACGAGATGAACTGTTTCCCTCGCAAGACCTGCCTCAGGTCAGGTTCATGCTCTCAGGAGAGATAAGCACTATTTACAAAGACAGGGGCAGGGTCAGAAAGGTCCATAACCTGATCCTGTGCCCGTCATTTGAGGCGGTGAAAAGGATACAGGCCGCCCTTGAGGCCGTGGGAAATATCAGATCAGATGGCAGGCCCATACTCGGAATTACCTCGAGGGATCTGCTGGAGATTGCATTAGAGGCGGGCAGCGGCACCGCCTTTATCCCTGCGCATATCTGGACCCCCTGGTTTTCCGTGTTAGGATCAAAGTCGGGCTACGATACCATTGAGGAGTGTTTCGGCGATCTCTCCGGGGAGATCTTTGCCCTGGAAACGGGGCTTTCATCAGATCCGGCCATGAACTGGCTCTGCTCGTTTTTGGATAGGTACACCCTTGTTTCCAACTCAGACGCCCATTCTCCTGAAAAGCTGGGCAGGGAGGCCAATCTCTTCGATGCAGCGCTTTCCTATTCGAGTATCGTCTCAGCAATGAGGAAGGAGGGCGATCAACGGTTCCTGGGCACCATAGAGTTTTTCCCCCAGGAGGGTAAGTACCATTTGGATGGGCATAGAAAGTGTGGGATCTGCTGGACACCGGAGGAAACGGCCAAGCATGGAGGGATATGTCCCGTTTGCGGTAAAAAGGTTACGGTGGGCGTATTGAATAGGATTATGCAGCTCGCGGATAGAAGGGATCCGGAAGAGCGGCCCCATAAAAAGAGCTACTTCTCCCTCACCCCGTTGAAGAACATCATTGCGGAGATAAAGGGTGTCAATCCGGGCGGCAAGGGGGTTCATCGAGACTATGAGCATCTTTTGAAGGAAGGTGGGGCTGAGTTTTCTCTCCTGCTCGACCTCCCCCATGAGAGGATTGTGGAGGTTGGGGGTGCCATACTGGCGGAGGGCATCAGGCGGCTCAGGAATGGGGAGGTGTCCATAGAGGAGGGCTATGACGGGGAGTTCGGCCAGGTACGGGCCTTCAGGAAAGGGGAGATACAGTCCCTCTCTGCCCAGATATCCTTCTTTGATCGCTCGTTTAAGGCCCCGGACAGGGTTGCCGGGGCCGCTGAAGCCCTTGAGATTCAGGACCTTCAACAGGGGCACTACAACCTGAAGGGCTCAGGAGAGGCACATGCCCATAGTTCCGGGGTAGTAGCCGTGAACTTGGCGCAGCAACAGGCCGTGGATCACTATACAGGCCCTTGTTTGATCTTGGCGGGGCCTGGCACCGGAAAGACCTTCACCTTGAGCATGAGGATCGTCGGTCTTATCGAAAAGAGGGGAGTCAATCCGGCCTCCATCCTCGCCATTACCTTTACTAACAAGGCCGCCGAGGAGATGAGGAAACGGATCATGAGCTCTGTGAATACCCAGGATGAGACGGAGAGAATCACGATTACCACCTTTCATGCCTTCGGCATGTCGCTCCTTCGAGAGCATGCTCCAGTATTCGGAAGATCCTCAGGGTTTGCTCTCTGTGGAGATGAAGAGAAGACCTCTGTGCTTTCCTCTCTGTTCGGAGCGAGGCAAAGGGACCTCCGCTCCATCTCGGAGAAGATCAGCCTGGCCAAGAGCAGGATGGAGATTCCACCTGAGCGAGGAGAACTAGAGGCCCCGTATAAGGCCTATGAGGAAGCCCTAAGGTCCAGGAATGCCTTTGATATCGATGATCTCATCGTTTACCCGGTAAGGCTTCTGAGGGATCATCCTGATATAGGCGCCGTGGTGAGGGCACGCTATCCCTGGATCTGTATCGACGAGTATCAGGATATAAACAGAGCCCAATACTACCTCATACGGCTTCTGGCGCCTGATCGGGAATCCAACCTCTTTGCCATTGGGGATCCGGATCAGGCCATCTATGGGTTTCGGGGGGCGGACCAAAGCTTTATAGGAAGATTCAAGGAGGACTATCCGACTGCTGCGATCCACGAGCTACGGATATCGTACCGATGTTCGCAGACCATCCTGGATGCGGCGGATCAGGTCATGGGAGCTCATCGAAGAGGCGATATGTTGAAAGGGTTGGAGCAGGGCGTAGCTGTTCACATTCAGGGGTGCACCACCGCTAAGAGCGAGGCGGAATTTGTGGCGAGAACCATAGAGAGGCTCATGGGCGGGGTGAGATTCTTTTCGATCGACAGCCACATCACCGACGGAAGCAATGAAGGGGACGAACTCTCCTTTTCCGATTTCGGGGTCCTGTTCCGCATATCCAGGATGGCTCCCTTCATAATAAAGGCTCTACAAGATCACGGCATTCCGTACCAGCTCGTGGGTGAAGAGCCATTCTACAGGCAGGATCCGATCAGCACCATGGTTGAGGTTCTTCGCCTCTGCACCACACAGCCCTTTGATAAGGCACTCTTACAAAGGCTGCGGGAAAAGGCAGTCCGAGGATTGACGGAATCAACCGTTTCGGAGATACGGGACCAGACCGCAGGATCCACGGTGGAGGAGACAACAGCAGAGATAGTGAAGGCCTTTTTCCCACAAGCAATGGATGAACACCGGGACTCGGTGGAGAGATTCCTGTGCTTAGCCAGGGGATATGGATCCGGGATCTCCCCTTTTCTCTCCTTTCTTCAGATCGGAAGCCCTGCTGATACCTATAGAAGGGAAGCAGAGCAGGTAGCGCTCATGACCATGCATGCGGCAAAGGGCCTGGAATTCTCCTATGTGTTTATCATCGGGTGTGAGGACGGGATTATGCCGTACACGATGTTTTCAAAGGAGAGGCCTGACATGGAAGAGGAAAGGAGGCTCCTCTATGTGGCTATGACGAGGGCCAGGAAGGCCCTTTTCCTTTCCCATGCAAGGACCCGGAACCTCTTTGGCATGAACCAGAACCTCCCTATCTCGCCATTCCTGGCAGAGATAAACGATAGACTGATCGAGAGGGGAGAAGCGGAGAAAGGCAGGAAAAAGCCGCATGACAGCCAGCTTTCTCTGTTCAGCCCGGCCTAATCGAAGGGCGTTAGGATCTCAACACCTGTTTCCGTTACTACCAGGGTTTGTTCGAACTGGGCCGAAAGGCTGCCGTCGTCGGTAACAGCCGTCCACCGATTGGCAAGGACATGCAGGCCGGGTCTTCCAAGATTGATCATTGGCTCTATGGTAAACACCATGCCGGGAACAAGGGGAATGCCCTCTCCCTTTTTGCCATAATGGGGGATCTGAGGGGATTCGTGAAACTCGAAGCCGACCCCGTGGCCCACATACTCCCGTACTACCGAACAGCCCTGAGCTTCCGCGTAGCTCTGAATGGCATGGCCGATATCGCCGATCCTATTACCCGGCTTAACGGCCGAGATGCCACGGCGCAAACATTCCCTGGTAACGCCCACTATCTTCTGAGCCTCTTTGCCGGGAGATCCGACGAAGAAGGTCATGCTTGTATCGGCATAATAGCCGTTTAGTATAGGGGTGACATCCACGTTTATGATATCGCCATCCTGCAGGATGGTATCATCGGGGATACCGTGGCAGACCGCCTCGTTCACTGAGGTGCACACGCTTTTCGGGAAACCATGATAATTGAGGGGTGCAGATTGTGCGTTGTGCTGCGCAGTTATTTCTTCCACGATGGAATTGATCTCGTTGGTGGTAATGCCGGGGGCTATACGCTCTTGAACGCCCTTAAGGATGGCAATAGCGACCTTGCCGGCCTTCTGAATGCCGATGATATCGTCCTTTTCCTTGAGCTTTATACCGTAGAGAGTATCATACTGAAGCTTGATCTCCTGAAAGGTGTGTACGGATCTCATATTCCTTAACCTTCTCTTTAATTTTCTGTAGCTCATATCCTATTAGTGCCTATATAGTATAGAATGAAGCGAGAGGATAATAGGGAATATAAGGGGGCTGGTCAAGGACTTTTCCCTCCTTGTCTGATATTTGTGCTGCTCATACCATAGGAGAGGTTTGCGAAATGGACAGCGATAAGCCCAAGATGCGGGAGGATCTGGAGTTCATCCCGGCGCGATCGCAGGACGGAACGGTTATTATGATACGCGACAGGCTCGGTCTGGTGAAAGAGGTGAGGGTAATGAAGCCGGAACTCTATAGGTTTATGGCCATGCTTGATGGGACGAGATCCATCCGGGATATCCAGCTGGAGATGATGCGGCAGCAGGGAGGCAGATTAATACCTATTGAGGATATCGAGGGCATGGTGAAGGAACTTGAATCATCGTATCTTCTGGACGCCCCTCGGTACAGGGAGATGAAGGAGCAGATCGTCAGGAATTTTCGGGTCCAAACAATCAGACACCCTGCTCACGCCGGACTCTCATACCCAAAAGATCCAGGAGAGCTCGAGAAGCGGCTGGATGATATCCTCGCTGCAGGGCAAAGGCAACAGAAGCCGGAGGGGAATATTACCGCTCTGGCAGCGCCCCATATCGATTTAGAGGCGGGTAAGCGGGTATACTCGACTGCATACGGAGCGATAAAATCAGTCGCCCCCGAGAGGATCGTGATCTTGGGCGTGGGGCACTCTATGCAGAGGGAGATGTTCTCGCTCACCACAAAGGCATTCGAGACGCCATTGGGCATGGTAGAGGCCGATCATAGTGTGGTAGAAGCACTCTTGAACACGGACAGCCGATGCACCTTGAACGATGATTTCGCTCACAAGGACGAGCACTCGATAGAGTTTCAGCTTATCTTTCTGCAGCATGTGCTGAGAGATGTGCACTTCACCATAATCCCCATACTGTGCGGATCGCTTTTGGGCAGTATGGATGAATACAGCAGGGAGTGGTATCGATCCATGGCCGGAGATTTTCTCAGGCTTCTCGCCGATGTTGCAGGGGATGAACGCACGCTGGTGGTAGCCGGGGTTGATTTCTCCCATGTGGGGCCGAAATTCGGCCATGATATGCCGGCTTCTTTTATTATCGATCGCTCCGAAGCGCACGATAGACGACTTCTCGATTCTCTCTGCCAGATGAACGCCGATGGATTCTGGGCGGAGTCCATGGAAGTCAATGACCGGTATAACGTGTGTGGTTTTTCCGCCCTGGCATGCCTTCTTGAGATCCTGCCCTCGAGCCGGGGACACCTGCTGGACTACGGGGTGTACAGGGAAGAGGCGACACAATCCGCAGTGAGTTTCGCTGCCGTGCTCTTCGTGAATTAAGGTGATAACGGTGAGGAGTTTTCTTCCAGTGATTGAGGCGCTTGTTCCGGTTGGGAGGACTGGCAGGTGAATTTTTTATAGGCGATGTAGAGGCGTTGTCCGATGGTGATGTAGCCCCCGATCACCAGTATCCAGAGGCCCAGGAGGAGATAGCTATGGAACAGGAGCATGAGAAAT
>Ga0307428_1001549_pt1 | contig 11483 bp, 8 predicted proteins | sample SalMarWE160240MG_FD_202161 | JGI IMG/M metagenome (GOLD analysis project Ga0307428, IMG submission 202161) | Salt marsh sediment microbial communities from the Plum Island Ecosystem LTER, Massachusetts, United States - WE1603-240 | ecosystem: Environmental > Aquatic > Marine > Intertidal zone >...
ACTTTTACATACATATCCCAGTATGCCTTGATGTCCTGGGTAGTCTTATATGGGTTTGTACCACGACTCATTAAGTCCTGAGCCCTTGTTGCCTTATTAAGTTGGGCATATTTCCAATCCGCAGAAGCATCTACGCTGTTTATGAACTCAGCAATATTTTCGATACCGGCAGATTGAATTGCAAGATCCCAAATCTGTTCTTCCTGCCTTTGCAGGTCGGCTTCAATATCCTGACCCTCAAACCTGATTCTATTTCTAACCCTATATTTAATCGCCGTATCGACTTTATGAGACATTATGTATTTCTCGGCAGCGGCGAGGCCGTCCTCTTTGAGAATCTTCCCTGCCTCATGCTCTAAGACAAATTCATCGAGATTGTTCTTACCCTCTTCCTTTGACCATAATACGCCTTCAAATCTATCCGTTAACGCTTTAGCGCCTTCTATATTTCCTTCTATAACCAAAGCGAGCACATTACCTTTGGCGTTCAGTCTCTGATACCTGTCATACTTCCCATTGAGATTATTGTATGAGTCAACGTAAAATCCTAATTCATCCTCCGCTCTTGCCGCTTCTATAGCGGCACGGGCGCGTTCGTTAAGCATACCCGCTTTTGTAAAGTCTTCTATCTGCCGAGTAAATAACTTCTTTTCGCCGCCTGTGATTTCTCCGTGAAGTTTCTTTCTTACGTCTCGTGACGGGACTTTTGTTTCTTCATAAGCACTTAGAAGTCCTATTCTGTTTCTGGCAAGCTCGGTATTAAAATCTTTAATCTGCTGGTCGGTTTCGATAGCTTCTCTCTTTTGGTCGGCCCTGTAAATCATTGCGGCCACGCCCTGCGCACTTCGAGCTATATCACCAACGGCAGCATACTTGGCGCCTTTCGCTGCGTACTTCTCCTGTTCTCCGGTATCGGTAAGCGCTCCTAAGTTCGTAGCCCGTACCGTACCGGCAGAACCCAACCCTTGTGGTACTTGTGCTGTATGTCTTGGCAGCGTTGCCATAATTATTTCTTTCTATTATCCATAATAATTCGGATTATTCATAGCGGCTTTTGCCTGATTCCACGTTTGCCCGCCGCCACCACTGCCCATCATGTAAGCGGTCTTAGCGCCCCCACCGAGCAAAGAAGCTCCGGCAGACCACTTCCCAGCCTTTGCGTAGTCCCTGCCCGCGCTTTGTAAATTAGATGCGCTGGTCATTGACATTTCCGCCTGCTTCATATCGAGCAAAGACTGACCTCTCCATCGTTTGACTTTTCTTGCCCCGGTCACACGCAGCCAGGCGTGTTCGAGGGCCAGTTCCGAAGCTGTGTCCTCTTCTAATAATAAAGGCGAGCCTGTCGGAGCAACCCCACTGGCTCCCATCCTTGCCCGTAACGTCGCCATCTTCTGTTGCGATCCCCGTCTGTGTTGCTTGAGTTCAGCTACCGAAGCCTCTTGTTCGGCCTTGGCTTCTTCTAATGCCATATTAGCATTCATTCGCTGGTAGGCGGCTTGGGCGCGGGCTTGTTCGGCTTGGGCTTCGGCTTGTCCCTGTTGCATCTGACCCTGTTTGTAAGCACCATAAGCACTCACCGCCGTACTTGCTATCATTAGTGGAATTGCCAACTCAGACATTATATCCTCTTACTATAAATATTCCATCCGTCAACTATCTGCGTATGGGTAAAACCAAGAAACCTGACTAACCTCAACCCTTCTTTGAAACCACACTTCACTATGGCGTCAATTTGCTTAAACGAAAAACTGCTTTCGAGTACCTCTAATCCTGCTTTCATAAACCTCACACTCTCGATTCTATGATTTTTACAGTCTTTGCTTAATCTTGCCCACAATACCGCATGTTCCATATCCGTTGGGTGCAAGCCGCCACAACCCATAACCTTACCATTCTTAATCCCCGTCGCGGCAAGCCCGGAATCCTCTATGGCTTGCTTTAGTTCGTCGGTGAACATTTCAGGGCCTTCAATAGCATCTAACCCGTCGAGGTCTTCTTTCTTAAAAGGTCTTATTCTCAATTCACCTCCGCAATTAACGATAATAAGGTTAATGGTTCAGCTGACCGCTGGTAGACTAAAATATAACCATAGCGGTCATTTCCCGCAGGGAAGGTCACTCTGTCGTTGTCGTCAGTATCTACGTCGGAAGTATCCATACCGGCAACGCCTAAGAGTTCCAAGTTATCTGCGTCCCTGCCGATATAAAAATCACCTGAATTATAATAACGAGGAAAGACTTCGTTTATCCTTTTCACCATACCGAGAATAGTTGACCCTTCGGACGGGAGACTTAAGGGCATGGTTTTAAGCTGGGCGGTAAAGGGAAGTCCGGCTTGTACGGTAGAAGCGCTGGCTATGGTTATATCTCCAGAAGTCACCGTCTTAGCACTTTGGATAGCACCATCAGCCAAGACATAAACAGATTCTCCTTCTAAGTGGTCGAGTCCGGTTATCGTAGTCGCTGCCGTCGAGTCGTAGGTTATCCCACAATCGACATAATAGGCATCGTCAACGTCCGTACCGAAGTCTTGCACGGAGAAATACTCAATATATCTTTTGTCTGCGCCTTGGTCAACGCCGTCAAATGCTCTCTTGACCGATACCCAAACCTCATCTTCCGGATCGCCGGGTACAATAGCCACGGATTCAAACTCGCCATCCGTCACCACTCTCGACCACGATGTTATCTGTTCCTTACTATCGTAAATGAATAAAGCTATCTCTCCATCCTCTCGTACACACCACACAATAGAGTTAGGAACGGTCTGCATACCTAAATCGGTTATACCATCTCCAGTTATGTGGTTGGCGAGGATAGTCATATCAGGCGTTATATAAGAGTCAATCTCCCAATTATAGGCGAGTTCCCTCATCTTCTTAGCGCCACGCTGGAAGAACAACACACTTTCTCCGGCAACTACGGCCTGTAGAGAGGCACTACCCATATTGGAGTTTTCGTTAGCGACATAACTCGAAGGCGATAAAGCCTCGTCAGCCTCACCGCTCAAACTCCATTCGGCCCCGCTCGTACCGATTAACAGTTTTTCCTTACCAACCAACCATTCGATTACGTTCACTTGCCTTGAGGATAGGGTAAAGATGAGGGCGTCATCGTCGTTCGCTCCGGCAAGGAAATTATAATAGTCCGATGATACGGATGTCCAGATTGTGTCCGGTTGAGACGTATTACCTCCAAAAGTTAGCCTATCCTCAAAGAAAGTAACCGTTCTCGGCCATCCCCTGTAATTTGACCACGAACCCTCAGCCCATCGGTGAGTCGCCGATGTATCGGCAAGCGTTACCAGAACAGTCCCTGTAGCGACCGTAGGGCTTGTTACAGACGTTATCTCGACTATACCGGCATGATCGGGGTCTGATATGGTAAAATAGACCTGACACGGCTCTGCGTTGTCTCCTGTCGACGTTAGAATTACCCTATAATCGGCCTCGGCTTCCGTTTCTTCCCCCTCGGCGTTTTCAATATTCCTATCGTCGGTGGACTGGAATGTATATACCGTCTCCCAAGTAGCCGAGTCGTGAGCGGCACCAATAGTGTAGTTTCGCTGGACTTCCAGAGTCGCCGTCCAATCACCTAATGTGTAGAGATTCCACGAAACGCCTTTGGCTATACTCCCACAATCCATCCATGATACGTCTTCGGTCTGACTACTGGTATAGTTATCGCTCAGGATTTCCTCGTAAGCCGCTGTTTCGAGAGGTTGGATTATCTTAAATAACGCACCGGTCTGAGACTTGGACGTTGCGGAACTTCCGCTCGGCTCATGTCCTCCAGTTGTACCCGTCACAAAAGGACGGTTATCAGTCCCGGACGCCGTTAAGGTAATATTACCGGTTGTGGCCGATGGTGTTATGAAATATGTCTCATCCTTATTTTCGTCACGAAAAGGCCCGTTTTCAATCTCTAATGCCGCAAGAGCCCATATATTATCAGCATATCTTATAACCATTCGTGTTTCGTAGTCGGGATGGGATATGAATAGAACGTCCGCCGATTGCTTGTACTGGAGTTCATATAAATCCGCCGTAAGATATGGGGTCGTTACTTCGTATGGAGTTGCAGAATACATTGCCACTACTTCGGCAGGAGTTAGAACATCGCTGAATATCGCCACATTGTCTATTAGTCCCGCCCAGAAGTTCTCATTTGCCGTGTCTCCCGTATTTCTCTGAGAGCCAAGTCTGACCTCCTCTCCTCCGTTTTGCATTGCTGTATAATTGTCATCCTCAGTAGCAGTAACATCTACTACCGCACTGTCAACATATAGAATAATCCCAGCGGCATGATTATTGGGTGGAGCAGAATATGTCGATACTATGTGTCGCCAACCTTGTGCCAAAGCTGTGTCTGTTATTGTCGAAACCATAGCGTTAGCCGCTGCTAATGTTTCAGTTCCACTCTCATTGTTATACAAAACTTTCGCATTTGCCGCCGTAAGCTCTGCATTAAATAATATCACATTATCTATTTTATCTTCATAATGTTGGTCTATATTACCATCCGTATCATAATGAGCTCCTATTACAACTTTTGTACCAAGATTCTCCATAGCCACATAAGTCCCAGCACCCGTTTTATTGGAGCTGACAAGCGCTCCATCAACATACCAATTCATATCCTCCTCTGCATCATTTCCACCAGCACCTCCATAGGTTGCAATAATATGATGCCATCCATCAGATAAATGTTCAGTAGGAGCAGCAGATCGGAGCGCATTTGCGCTTTCATCGTATATCCTAAACTCCAAATCCCTCATATTCATAGATATTTGCCACTCTCTTGCATTTGCACCGGTTGTGGCATCATGTTTACTAAGAATAAACTGTTTCAAATAGGTACTAACATATATCCATGCAGAAATGCTAAATGCACTATCATTAGTACTGTCACCAAAACTTAACTCGTCGTGGTCATTTGTAATTACTATAGAATCAGTACCTCCAAAATCTATACACGTATCAGTCACACCAGTCGCAGTTAGATTATCACAAGTATCAACCTGTGTCAGGCCATCATGTGAAGTAGCATCATCATCCAATATAGTATTATTCGCCGCTGTCTCATTCAACTTCCAGTGAGCAACTCTGTTTGTTGTTAAATCATATCCACTATCGACAAGATTCAATTGTAACTTTCTGTCTTCACCAACGATAAATCGCCATTCCTGAGAAAGAGAGTCATCTTTCCATTTAGACAATATTGTTTGCTGAGTCTTTTGTTCTTCTATATATACCCAACAAGCAATACTAAAAGCAGAATCGTTGGAGTCATCGGTAAAAGAGAAATTATCATGGTCTGCAAGCTCTGCGTCATATTGACCGTCTAAGTCAAAACAAGCATTGACTTTGCCAGTTGTTGTAAGGTCGCTACAGCCCGTTGAGGCCGTCATATTATGAGTAGCCCCATCAGCATCGACTACTGTTGCTGTTTCTGTGTCATTCAACTTGTAATGAGCAACAATACTCCCGGTTAGAGTCTCAGTCCCCACGCCATCGACTATCTGTGCGCCATCCCTAAAGAATCTCGCGTATTGATTACCGAGTTCGATAACAGTAGTCTCGTCAGTTGAGGAAACAAAAGGCAAGAGCCTTATCTTGGTGTCCTCTTTGGAACCGGCTACGTATTTGGTTCCGGGCCGTTTCATCGCCGGGCCTTGAGGCAGTGGGATGAAGTTCTCCATGACAGAACAGCCGGAATGGTATTTCGCTAAACTCTCACGCATCAATAAGTAAGGCGATAGCTCACCGGCACTGAAAGATTCGTAACTCTTGTGGGTCTGGGCGCTAACCGTAACGCACAAAAGCAATATGATTATTATAGCTTTTTTCATTCCAATATTCCTACATTTGCCCTGCCTGAGCCACTACGCCTTGAATTTAGCCAGCGTGATGTCGAGATTACAGTGCCCCCGCCTTCCTGCGCATCTTGGCTCTTGCACTTATCAAGATATGATGTAGACTTTGGCGAACCATGTAACATTCCGTATATTGCTAAAGTCCGTTCCTCTGCATTCTTGATAGGTCCACATAGTTTAAGGGCAAGATTGTAAACGAAACACGTCTGTATTTGAACAGGCCAGTCGGCGGGCGTTGCAAGTTTGTAGACATACTCGACTTTTAGAATCTTAAGATCGCCAGCCGTTACAGTGCAGTAGTCGTCAATGTCGTCTTCTTCGTCGCTGGATGTGAAGGCGGTATCGACTAAATATGTAAGGTCGGCATCAGAGAAGTCGGACGAGAAATACTGACCGGCTAAATAGTCCACACCATCCTCGTCGTAGTCAGGTGGAGCGTCACCCCTGTCGGTTAGGATAAGACTACCTTCCATTTCCCACTTGGCGTGGTCATCATCGTCAATTCTCCACATCCTTATACAGTCGGTGGGTTTGGTGAAGGCATTATTGTAACCGTGTAGTGGATCGGTGGTCTGAATGGCATACGCACGCTTCTTGGCGAAGTTCCACTTGTGTAAAGCCAATATCTCATCACGCGCCGCTGCGAAGAACGTCTCACAATAATTGTAGTTCGCCGAAGACCCATCAACGGCTATTTGTTGCGCCCCCAAATAACCGAGAGCCTGATTGCACAAGGCTATGTTGTCGGCTGTGTTAATTACATCTGCCATAATATTTTTCCTAAATATTTCTTGACGATGATCGGGCAATAAAAATAAACACACTTAAACAGGTAAAATGCTGTGCCTGCTACTATTGCGGAAAACAGGCACAGCATTACCATCATCCAAGAGGATATGACAAAATTCACCAGCTTGATGTTATACCAATCTGTTCTTCTTGTCATAAACATGTTCATGTTGCTCTAAGTCCTTATGTAGCATAGGCTTATCATTGTGGAGTTACAGTTACGCCGTCAACAAGCGGTATGAATGTCATGTACCAATCAATGACACCGGTACAGTCAGCATCCGTATTGGACTGCTCAATCGTACCGACAGGACAGAACCAGTTGCCATAAGTAGAACTACCACCATTCTCTTGAGGGTCAAGAACTGCCTGGCCATCATCCAAATCGAAACAGTAGATAGTTCCAATGGCATCGCCTTCATTGGCTACTGCCGTCGAAAACAGTATGTCATTAGTAGCAACCGTAGCATCGCACCACACGTGTAAATCGCCGGCATCACCGTTAATTGCAGTTGTAACCTGGCCGACAAAACTGGTAATCATAATCGGGCCACCGGCAACCACAAATAAATCCTCGGCAAAAGCAGTGCTTGTAGTACACTTAGCCGCGTAAGTCTGCCCAGCCACAAGGCCAATTTGCCTTGCACCAAAAACGCCTTCGGTCTCGTTATAAGTGTTACCGAAACACATCATATCGGCAGCAACTATAGCAAGTTCGGGAATGGCAACGTCACAGGCACAACAGTTGTTTACAAGCATACCGTTATCAGTGGCATATAACTCAATACACGGTTGTGCGTTCAGACCAAATGTCCCGGTATCGCCGTTATACAAGACGTTATCCTTTATTAAAACGCCAAGCGAAGCGGCGGTTTCTCCAACGATACAAGCGGTACTGTAATCGCCTGTAATATAACAATCTTTTATCGTCAGAAAATCGGAACTGTCAAAAGTAATGGCCGATACCGCATCAGCACCGCCCATGTGAAATTTACAGTTCTCAATAACACCATAGTCAGCACCGGCAACAATATCGATCGCATCGTCAAACTCATCAGTACCTTCGGTATCAACTATAAAGTCACAATCCTTAATAACAAAAGCATGTCCATTGTCTGTAATATCAAAACCGTGAACTACAGAATCGGTATGAGCCTTAAAGACGCAGTTTTCGATGTAAAAATCAGCATCGTCAATACGAATCTCGCCGTTTGCCGTAAAATCAAAAACCGGGCGCTGTTCACCAGTACCAAGACCAATAACAGAGATACCTGCGTCATCTACATCAACGGCGTCGGCTGCGGCTAAAGTTTCGGTATGACCGGGCGCAACCAAGACATAATCGCCCCTGTCTTCCGTACACAAGTCAATGCCTTCGTTAAGAGTCAGTACGGCATTAGTCCAACTCACACCGGTTTCGGCACCTGAACCGGCACCGCTATCAACAAAGAACACGCTACCCGTACCTTTATCTAAGTACGGCGAACCGAGGATGTCGTGAATCATGCCGAGAGACGCCTTCACGTTATCGTCTTGTGCAGTACCGCTTCGAGGCCCGGTAAACGCACCGATCTTTTCAAGCACGTCGCCTACGGGCGTCGCCTCGGCGGGTTGGGCATAGTACCACACCACTACCGTACCGAATAAGAGCATCAGTATCAGTGTCGGGATTAGTATCTTTCCTATTTTATGTTTCATAAGTTTTCCCTTTCTTTTATTCAAGTGTTAGATTAACGATTGCGGGTTGGTCGGTTTGTCCATTGGTATTCACCACCATTACCCAGCCCCACGTAGGCTCGTCAGTGGCATCGCCGATAAGACCTGCCGCACCGTCAACACCGCCCGTAGAGGATTCACCGACAATATCGCCGACAACAATAGTGTCGGTATCAATCAAGATAGAAGCCGGGCCTCTTGTCTGCGACCAGTAGTAATAACCGATCGGAACGATGACCATCGGAACTCCGATAGGTATGGACGTTGGTGCCCCTGCGGGAACTACAACCGTGTCCTTGTACGGATTTAGAATCACCGTCATTTGAGTAGCTGTGGTAATCGCATTTCTCAAGCCACCGTAATCACCAAGATAAAGCTTGACGGCATAACCGGCAGTAGCAGCAACTCCGGCGTCGTTGCCCTTGATGTAATACATATCACCAAGACATTCAGCAGGTGTAGCGTCTGCCATTTGCAGCCAGCCACCGGCAAATTGGTCTTTAGTTGCTGTTGTGGCGAGGTTAATGGTTACGGTAGTGTCTCCTGCCGCACCCGCAGAGCCGTAGGTGTTCGCCTGTTCCGTCCAGTTGGCGACGGGGACCGAACTTTGACCCATCAGGCATTTTGCTAAAGCAGCCGCACCGTTTTTGCAGTACCGGAACTTTCGACCGGTGCCGTCGTTAAACTCAAGTTCCCTGCCTAATCCGTGCCTCTGGGTCGAAGTGGGAGTCCATAGCGAATCGTTGCCGTCACCATCTACCAGTCGGGCGCCGGGTGCGAGGGTAATCTTGTTTAATCTGAATTCATTGTCGTATTTGTAACTCATGGTACTCAATTCCTTCCTGTTTTAAATACTTGGTTAGTCAGCTTGACATTCCACAACACAAACCTTGTCTTCGTCGCGTCTCAGGGCACCCATATTCAGGTGAGCATAGACTTCCTGTGCGTCGGACAGGTCGTATCGCGTTCTAATATCAACCGACATTTGTTTTGCTACAGCAAGAGTAATAGCGTCCTTGGTGTAGAACCAGCAACGATAGACATCCATATCGGAGTCCACGTCGTTATTTGACCCCAACGTAATCAGGGTATGCGAAATCCAGTTAATGCCCATCCAGTATTTGAGCATACGGCCCATTGCCAGGGGCTTGTCGGTGTTGTAGTCAGCACTGACGTACTCTTCCTGACCGAACATCTGGGTGGCAACACGAGGAGGTACTACGCCGAAAATTGGTATCGTCGGATCGACATCGTTCATTGCGAAGTATTCCAGGACCAACTCAATCTTCTCGGTAGTCATTCCGGTATCCGAAGCCGAACAGTTACCCTCTGATGTGTCGTGGGCTATTGTCCGGCCACCGGAAGACTCGGTGTACTTCGTGTTACCTTTAGATCCGGCCCACGTAATCGTAGTATCGCCGGGTTGACGACCAGCATTGACCGAGGCATCCATAGCAGCCAGAATTATCTGGTCAACCTTCTTAGCCCTGCCCATACCCAGGCCTTTAACGGTTTCACCGGCGGGATGACAAATCAACTGGAGGTCATCGTCCTTATCGAACTGATAGGCATTGTGATACGGGGTATGACCGACCCATCGCCTCGCGGTGGTAACGTCATTGCGAGGTGTTTCGGCGTTACGAGTCTCCTTCTCAACGAAGGGGAACTTGCCGAACATATCATAAGACTTTGCTTCCGCAGCTATCGTGTCATGCTCAACGGTAGTTTCGAGAAGCGACCTGTTTTGCTGGCTAACGTGCCGCACATCTTTTCCGAACTCATCTACGAAAAGATGGGGTAGCCCACCGCTTAATGTAATACTCATGGTACTTCCTTTCCAAATAAAGTTGCATTCTCTAAAATACATTACTCGGAAAGGTAATCCTCGCGGGGCTTCCCTGCATTTAACGCCTGCTTCGGCGGCGGCGCTCTACCGGGGCCTTTCGGGTAGTCCGGTCGCTATCCGCAATTTATCCCGCTACGTCGCGGGTTCTGTATCTGACGGAAAGACTTGTGCGCCCTTAAAGGCCGCTTTTTCTTCTTTGGTCTTTGCCTTGTCTTTTGAAACTAATCTTCTTTCAAGTATTACAATACAGTTACCATCGAATAGATTATACCTGATAGCCTCTACTGCGTACTCTTTCTGTTTTTTCAACAGGTGATAGTCGGCAGGCCGCTTTTCTGTCGTGAAAATATCCCCAACCTTAATAGGAACATAAGGAAGCTGCCGCTTTGTGAAAGTGACGTACTTATGCGTGCGTTTGTCGTTTGGGTCACCGGCATACGTCGGTTGATAAACATACATGCTCATTTGTCTTTTTGACGATAATGGTGGCATACTTTATTCTCCTTTTAAACCAACGCTTGCCTCTGGGCGAGCAATGCGTTTCTTTTGTCATCAATTTCTTTGAACTCTTCGTGAGACCTGTCATGGTAGGCTGGATGCTTCCGCAACTCATTCAACTGTGCATCTATCGACTCGGCAGAAGATGGTGTCGCTCCACCAAGCCCCTTAATCCTGTCCTCGCTCATGTCCCCGGCTATGCCGTCGAGTACCATCAGCATGTTAGGCGAGTTTTTAAGGCCGGGGAACTGGTCGAATAACATCTCTTTCACAGTACCCAGAACTTCGCCTTTTTCGTTTTTAACTTCCATCGCCGAATACTTATTGAAAAGCATCTCGGCCCTGTCACGCCTTGACTCGTAATCCTGACCCAATAATTTCTTAGCAGCGGCCTCGGCATCGGCGAGGTCTTGCTTCTCTCTCGCTATCGAAGCCTCGTCAAACGCAGCCTTCTTTCCATCCATGATCGCAAGATAACCATTTAACATCTTATTGAATTTCTCAGGACTCATATCGAGGTCTCTTGCTATTTCGACAAAGACTTTCATCTCGTCCTCTGAAGGAATGAAGTCGTCTTTTATTCCATCGGCCCTGGTGTGTACGTACTCGGCGGCGTCCTTAACGCCAAGCCTTGCCCGGTACGCTTCCTTTACTGCATCGCTTGCGTCCTCACCGGGAATTATCAAAACGTTGTCCGGGTCCGCACCCAGCTTAGCACCCATTTCGCCGTTCTTCTTCTTTGTGTCTATAAAAGATTTCA
>Ga0307428_1001550_pt1 | contig 11476 bp, 10 predicted proteins | sample SalMarWE160240MG_FD_202161 | JGI IMG/M metagenome (GOLD analysis project Ga0307428, IMG submission 202161) | Salt marsh sediment microbial communities from the Plum Island Ecosystem LTER, Massachusetts, United States - WE1603-240 | ecosystem: Environmental > Aquatic > Marine > Intertidal zone >...
CCGGAACTCTTTCCTCACGAGAGGTTGGCAGTTGGTGGCGCGGAAACGTTTCACGGTGATTTCAACCTCTCCGGCTGAGACGCGGCGGCTCGGGGTCTGGGTGGGGCGACACCTGAAACCGGGCGACGCGGTGTGTCTCAAGGGAGAGATGGGCACAGGGAAGACCCTTTTCGCTCGCGGGATCGCCGAAGGATTGGGCGTTGCTCAGGGGCGGGGAGTCCGAAGCCCAACCTTCAGCTTGGTACACGAGTATAGGGGACGGCACCCGATCTATCATCTTGATCTCTATCGTCTTCGGGACGAGGATGAGTTGGAGGGGATCGGATGGGCGGAAATGCTCTACGGAGAGGGGGTGGCCGTTATCGAGGCCGCCGAGAAGATGAAGCAGACACTTCCCAAGGAACGGCTCGACGTCGCCTTAGGGAGAGAGGGATTGAGGCGGCGACGTCTTGTGCTGGATGGATATGGCCGTCGTTACCAGTCGCTGGTCAGGACTCTGGCAACGGAGTGGCCCCGATGAGGCTTTTCCGTTGCGTGTGCCCGGATTCCGCGTTATCCTATCTTAATTAGTTCAGGAGGAAGCAATGTGCGCACGTAGCATAAATCGAGTTTGGGTGGGTGTCGCGGCGGTTGGGATTCTTGCCTGCCTTGCCTTCGGTCCCTTACCGGCGCAGGCCACGGAGCAGTTCTGGCGTGAGGGGTCGCTGCTCACTGAGCCCAATGCGGATCTTGTGCGGCTGAACCAATCCCTCACCCAGTTGGTGCGCGTGGTCCAACCGGCGGTGGTTCAGATCGGGGTTGAGAAGGGGGAGCGGGAGCAACTTCCCCGGAACCATCCTCCGATTCCTGAGAAACGACAGGAGCGTCCTCGGGTGGGTTCAGGATTCATCGTCAGCACGGATGGCTACATTTTGACCAACAATCATGTCATTGCTGATGCCCAGGAGGTCGATGTGGAGCTGTACGATGGCCGGACACTTCCCGCCAAGATCGTGGGGAAAGATCGTCGGAGCGATCTCGCCTTGCTGAAGATTGATGCGACGGATTCCCTCCCGGTCCTCGCCTTGGGCAACTCGGATCAAGTGGAGATCGGAGAGCTGGTTGTTGCCGCAGGAAATCCCTTTGGGTTGGAACACTCGGTCACGCTCGGCGTGGTGAGCCGGAAGGGACATGGGTTCGGCCGGTTCGGCTTCTTCGACGATTACATCCAGACCGACGCCTTGATCAGTCCAGGAAACAGTGGAGGTCCCCTCGTGAACATCCGGGGGGAAGTGGTCGGGATCAATACCGCGATAATCCCCCGGCAGCGGATTGGTTTTGCCATTCCGATCAACCTGGCCAAGGCGATCCTTCCCCAACTACGGGAGCGAGGGGAGGTTGCGTGGGGCTTCTTAGGCGTTGGCATCCAGGATCTGAATGGTTCGTTGGCGCAGGCGCTGGGAATGACTGACAAGAAGGGTGCCTTGGTGACCAATATCCTTCCGGGACTGGCCGCAGAGAGGGCTGGACTCGAGCGGGGGGATGTCATCTTGGAGTTCGACGGTACGGCTATTACTGACGCCCGCAGTCTTCAGCAAGAAGTGGCCCGTGCGCCGGTAGGGGCCAAGGTGCCGATCAAAATTCTCCGTCGCGGTGAGGTCGAGACCGTATCCGCCGTGGTGGGAAAGTTCAACCAAGACGTAGAGGTGGTAGCGCGTCCCGATCAGTCTCCGGAGCCAGCTCCGAAGGAGGTCTTAGGTCTCACACTCGAGGAATTGACGCCTGAGAAAGCCAAAAAATTCAAGCTGAGCGCGGGAAAGGGCGTGGTGGTGACCGACGTAATCGACGGGAGTTCCGCCGCCCGAGCTGGCGTCCGCCCGGGCGACGTGTTGACGGAGGTGGATCACGAGCCGGTCACGACCATCAAAGGGGTGGGCGAGGCCCTGAAGGGGTGGAGCCGGGCCTCCCATCTCCTCTTGATTCAGCGAGGCGAGAGCTACTTTTACGTGGCGATCACGAAGCAGAGCTGACCGCCGGCCGGGGTAGGGACCTCAATCGACGGGCCCCTGCGTAGATACGCAGGGGCCCGATGTGTTTTGGTATCCCATCAACGAACGAATTTCTTAAAGCGACCGTTGATGCGACCCCAGTGTAGATTTCCGATGAAATTGTCGATGTATTTCGCACGCCCCGGGCCGTCTTTGTGATAGTAGGCGTGCTCGAAGACATCACAAGCGATCAGCGGGACGCCGCCCCAGATGGCTCCGTACTGGTGCTCGTCGACCAGCACGTTCAAGAGGCGGCGAGACCAGAGGGCATCATAGACGAGCAGGACCCATCCGCTCAGCTTGGCGGAAATGCCGGCCGCCTTGAAGTCGGCTTTCCACGCGTCGAAGGAGCCGAATTCCTTTTCGATCGCCTGCAGGACGTCGGAGCCTTTCTTGGGGTCTCCGTCGCCGCCCATCACGTCCCAGTAGATATCGTGAAGAAGAGCCCCGGCGTGGTTCCAGGTGAAGCGGCGCTTGAGCTCGCCAATGATGCTGTAGTTCCCGTTGGCGGCGGCGCGATCCGCTGTGTCGAGCCCCTTCTCGATATTGTTCAGCGCCGTCACGTACCCCTTATGGTGGGTATTGTAATGCCAATCGGTCGTTTCGAGGCTGATGACGCTGGAAAGCAGCTTCTTTGCATCGTCATCGGAATACGGACGTGGGTTGAACTTCCACTCGTAGGCCATGACTTTCCTCCTCTCCCTGCGAGTTTTCGTTGTGCCATGGAGGGACACCCTGCCCCCATGAGAAGGGTGGAAGGTTGTCTCCACTTGGCGGCTGAATGGAAAGAGATTGGCGTGGCGTTCGGACTTCTGTCCCAGTGTATTGAGAGAAAAGCGCAACGTCAAGCGGAAACCGCCGGAACGCTCGAGCCGTTGGAGCGCCGACTCGCGCCTGTGCCAGAAAATCTGGCGAAAATACAAACACATAGGGACGGGAGGGCAGAAATCCCTTCCTCGGCGTGTTCGCCACCGTCCGGTTTCCGTCCAAGGAGGGCCACACGTAAAGGAGGGTTCCTTGCAGCATAGTGTGAGGGGTGATAAAATCGTGTTCTTAAAGGAGGCAGGTAAGACCAGTGATTGTTCTCGGGATTGAGACGGCGAGTGTCCAAGGGGGGGTAGCCCTGGTTGGGAGCAACGGGGTCATCGCGGAGTATATGCTGAACGTGGAAGCCACCTATGCCGAACGACTCATGCCCGCAGTCGACCAGGTGTTACGGGATGCGCGGATCACGATACCCGAGGTGGAAGGGCTGGCAGTCTCCATCGGTCCCGGCTCCTTTACCGGCCTCCGGATAGGCCTGAGCACCGTGAAAGGGCTTGCGCTCGCCACGGGGAAGCCGGTGGTGGGGGTCCCGACACTGCGGGGTCTGGCCTGGAGCATTCCCTATTGCCACTATCCCGTCTGCCCCATCCTGGATGCGCGAAAGCAGGAGGTCTACAGCGCCCTGTTCGAGTACCGCGGCGTTGATCTGGTCTGTCTGATGGAGGAGACCGTGCTCGCGCCCGAGGCGCTGGTTGCACGGATTCGCCAACCCACGCTTTTTGTCGGCGATGGATGGCTCGTGTACGGCTCGTTCTTACAGCGGGTCCTGGGGGAGCTGGTCATCCCACCCCCGAGCTGTCGAGGAATGTCTCCAGCGGCCGTGGCAGATCTGGGAAGGCGGCGGCTGCTCACGGGTGAAAAAGACCCGGTAGAGGCATTGGTCCCGCACTACATCCGCCCCTCGGAGGCCGAGCTCAAACGGCGGAAGATGGACTGAGGATGCCGGAGGCGCGTTTCAGGATTGAGGAGATCCGGCCAGAGGACCTCGAGGCGGTCCTCCGAATCGAGGCGGCCTCTTTTACGTACCCGTGGACCCGGGAGATGTTTGAGGCGGAACTGGTCCCGGGGATTTCTCTGGTTCTGGCGGTGCGGTGCGAGGACGATACGGTCGTGGGATACCTTTTCGGATCGATCGGGGAGGGTTGGTTTCACATCAACAATATTGCGGTCGACCCGCGTGTGCGACGGCAGGGTGTGGGAAGGAAGCTCCTTCGCTCCGCACTCGTTGAGGCCTCCCGACGAGGGGCCAAGACCGCCACGCTCGAGGTTCGCGCGTCGAATCTGACGGCGCAGGCAATGTACCGAGACTTCGGCTTCACGGTCGTGGGGCGGAGACGTCGGTACTATGCCAGACCGTTGGAGGACGGCTTGATCATGACCCTCGACGGACTGGGCGATGTCGTCAAGGCTTCGTCGGCGGGGGAAAAGGCTTGACAAAGCAGCGTTCTTCGCCCTTTTATGGAGCGGATTTTTGTCCGTATTCTGCGGGGAAATTTCCCGGGAGTTAATGGTGCGGGAAAGATATCATCTGTGGTTAGTTTTGATGGCTTCGGTCTTGGCCGGAGTCCTCCTTCCTCGCTTCGGTTGGGCCAACGACACGCCACCCATCAAGATCGGGGCGCTGTTCCAGCTCACCGGTCCAGGAGCAGAATACGGCAGACACGGCTCTCAGGGGGCAAAGATGGCCGAAAAGGAGATCAACGAGCGAGGAGGGATCCTGGGGCGACAACTTCAAGTGATTGTGACCCACGAGGGCACCACCAAGACCGGCGTCGAAGAGGCCCGGAAGTACATTCTCGAGGATCGCGTCGACTTTCTGATGGGTCTCGATTCGTCGAGCGTTGCCCTGGCGGTGACCGCGGAGGCGAAAGACCATCACAAAATCATTCTTTTTACGCACGCCGGCGCCGACGCGCTGACAGGACAGGCCTGTCACCGGTACGCGTTTCGGGTCGTGGACAACGCCGTCATGGATGCGCGTGGGGCGGCGATTGTGATGAAGGACAAAATGGCCACGCGGTGGTATGGCATCGTGCCGGACTCTGAGTCCGGGCGGACTTCCTGGGAAGAATTTCGGGTGGCCCTTCGGAAGGTCAAGCCAGACGTTGTGTTCGTCGGGGAGTCCTTGGTCAAGCCCTGGACGTCGGATTACACGGGTACCCTTGACGCTGCGATAGGGGCGAAACCGGACGCCGTCTGGTCCACCCTGTCGGGCAGAGCTCTCGTAACCTTCATCAGACGGGCCCGTGCCGTTGGTTTCTTCGAACGGGTGAAGTTCTTCGTCAACCCGGCGGGTGCCTCCTTGGCCGTGCTGGGTCCCCTGGGGAGCGAGATGCCCGGGGGGCTATGGGTGTCGACACCCTACTGGTTTCTGTACCCAGATGGGGTCGAAAACCAGGTCTTCGTAGACGCCTATCGGGCGCTGTACCACGAATATCCGGCCGATGTGGCCCTGTCCAGCTATGCGGCGATTTATATCTTGAAGCAGGCCATCGAAGAGGTGGGCTCTTTGGATACCGACAAGATCATCGCGAAACTAGAGGGCATCACCTACCGCGACCCGGAGGGCATCAAAACCATCCGGCGTGAGGACCACCAGGTCATCAAAGATGTGGTCTGGGGACGGACGACCAAGTCGGACGATTACCCTTTCCGAGTCCTGGATGATCTTGTGGTGCTCCCGGGGAAGGAGCTCTTGGGGTCGGTGGAGGAGAGCGGATGCCGAATCGACAGATCGTCGGTCCCCGAAGCGGTGTCAGGTCTGACAGGGGGAGGAGAGAAAAAAAATGATCGATAAGGAGTTTTTGGAGATCCTGGCGTGTCCCAGCTGCAAGGGGGAGGTCCGGCTTGATGAACCGGGCAAGCGGATCGTGTGCCAGACATGCGGTCTTCGGTATCCGATTCGGGATGGGATTCCCGTGATGCTGATTGACGAAGCTGAAGGCAAGTGACGGTGCTAGGTATGAGGCGTTGAGTGCCTAGGGGGGATAGCCTGGCGCAAGTGTTCGACGTACGCCAGGGGGAGACGGGTCTGGCCCAAGCGGGGCTCCCCCTTGGCGAGGCCGTGACAGTCGGAACCTCCCGTGACGAGCAGACCATGTTCCGTGGCCATGCGGCTAAGCGTAAAGACCTCCTCGGAGCGGTGCGACGGATGGAAAACTTCAATCCCCTGCAGACCAACTTCTATGAGGTGGGGAAGGTGGCCAAGCGCGCCGCTGTCCGGATGGGCCAGGACGGCAATCCCTCCGGCTTGTCGGATGGCTCCGATGGCCTGAGTGGCGGTGAATTCTGTCCGTTCCACATACGCTGGCCGACCCTGGGCGAGGAAGCGGTCGAAGGCCTGCTCCAGATTGCTCACCGCCCGTCGCGTAAGGAGAGCCCGGGCCACATGAAGCCTACCGACGGTTCCCTTGCCGGCGATCTGGAGGACCTCGGCCATGGGAAGCGGGATGCCCAGTCCGTGGAGGCGGCGGAGGATTTCTTCGAGGCGGTTCCGACGCCGACTCTCCAAGAGATCCAGGGTCTTCTGCAACGCCGTATCTTCGCAATGGATGAAGTAGCCCAGGATATGCATTTCCTGGTTCACGTCGTGCGCCGAGAGTTCGACGCCCGGGATGACCTCAACGTTCATCTCAGTGCCCGCTTGAAGTGCCTCAGGGATTCCGGCAACGGAGTCATGGTCGGTCAGGGAAATTGGGCTGACGTCGTGGCGGGCCGCCCGGGCAACAATCTCCCGCGGGGTGAAGGTTCCGTCCGAGAAGCAGGAATGCAGGTGAAGGTCGGCTCCCTGTCCCATGCACTGTTTCCTACGTGCTTACACGGTTCAATCGCATACGTGTCTCACTATAGGCAGCCTGGTCGGTCGGCGTCAAGCAAGAGAGATAGGAAAGACCCCGTCCGGGGGCACGGCGCATGTGAAGTGGGAATAGCGTCGCCGCGCGGAGGCCGTGATGGGATTTGACGTCCATCTCCGGAGCCGGGATTTCGAGACCGTCTTCGGCCCCGTCCTTGACCAAATGGTGGGGCTCCTGGAGGCAGAGGCGGGAGTTCTCTGGATCTGGGAAGAGACGGTCGCCGCCTTTCTGCCCACCGTGTGTCGCGGCCGGGCAGGGTGGGCTGACCCGTGGAGTCCTTCCCATCCGGAGGGCATCGGCCAGGGGGATCTCGATCTCTGCCGTGAGACGCTCCTCTTCGATGACCTGCCTCCGGACTGTCCCGTACCGGCGGGCGAGCAGAAGATTCGATCGTTCGCGAGCATGCCGGTAACCGTCGGGGGGACTGGAGCCGGATTTCTGGCCCTCTACAGCCGCCGGCGAGGTCACTTTGCTCCTCGCGACCTTCGGTTTCTGCAGATGGTGGGTCAACTCATGGGGCGGACGATCGAGCACGTGGACGCCGTGACCCAGGAACGCTCTCGAGAGGTCCGGGAGCTGAGCAACACCCTCATTGATGCCATGGATGTGGGCATCCTGGTGTTCGATGCCGAAGGCCGGTGGGAATTTGGAAACCGCCGAGTCTATGAGATGCTCGGCTGCCCGCCATCGGAAGGTCCACCCCCCCAGCTCCCACCGGGGATCCGTGCGAATGACCTGGCCCGGCTCACGCAACGGGACCGTGGTTCCGTCTTCGAGGCTCGGGTGTCGCGAAAGGACGGCAGTGCCTTCTCCGCCCTCGTCAGCAGTACGCCGCGGTGGGGATCCCAGGGGGAGTATCTCGGAACGGTCGTGTTGGTTACCGATGTCACGGAACGGAAGCGGTGGGACCAACAGGTCATGCGCTCTGAAAAGCTGGCCGCGCTCGGGACGCTCGCGGCGGGGGTAGCCCACAATATCAACAATGTCTTGGCGGCCATCGTCGCGAGGACCGATCTGCTCTTGCGGAAGGCTGAAGACGGTGAGTTAAAGCGATGGCTGGACAACATTCAGCAATCGGCGCTGGATGGGGCCAGCACGGTCCGTCGGCTTCAGGACTTCGCCCGGACGGGGGCGCCCGAGCCGATGGTTCCCGTCGATGCCAATCAGGTCATCACCGAGGTTCTGCAGTTCACGCAGGCCCGATGGAAGGACGAAGCCGAACTCAAAGGGGTAAAGATTGAGGTTGTCGCGGAGTTTGCCGAAATTCCCCAGATTACCGGGAATCCTGCAGAGCTGCGGGAGGTCTTTACCAACGTGATCCTCAATGCGCTCGATGCCATGCCCGGCGGCGGGTGCTTTGGCGTACGCACCCGATCTGCCCTGGGCAGGGATGCAGGGTCGTGGGTCGAGGTAATCTTCGAGGACACTGGTGTCGGGATGACCGAAGAGGTGCGACAGAAAATCTTCGATCCCTTCTTCACCACCAAGGGTGTGAAAGGGACCGGCCTGGGCCTCAGCACCTCGTACGGGATCGTCGCCCGCCACGGGGGCTCGATCACCGTGGAAAGTGAGCTGGGGCGGGGCAGCCGCTTTTGCATTGCCTTTCCCGTCCCGGCGGAGCTTCCGAGTGGTCCTGAAGCGGTTCATGCCCCGGTGGGGCGTCGGACAGGGCACATCCTGGTGATCGACGACGAACCGCAGCTGCGAGACGTGGTCATTAACCTCCTGAGGCTGGAAGGACATATGGCCGTGGGGGTGGGGTCGGGGACAGACGGCGTCGAGGCGTTTCGGTCAGAACCCTTCGACGTCGTGATTACGGACCTCGGCATGCCGGATCTCACGGGGTTGGAGGTAGCCCGAAAGGTCCGGGAGCTTCACCCGGGAGTCAAGGTCATCCTGTGTACCGGGTGGAACGCGGCCTTGAGTCAGGCAGAGCAGGAGGCGTCGGGGGTCGATCGACTGCTCGAAAAGCCGTTCCGGTTGGACAAGCTTCTGCACGTGGTCAACGATCTGCTTTGGGCGAAGGCTCAAATCGAGTCCCGGCGGGGGCGGTGAGACTTCGACGAGACTTCGGCGAGCCACTCGGCCTGAGCGGTTCGGCTGTCTTCGACCCTGAGGCTCAGACCCGAAGGGAGCTCACCGTCGAGGTCTCGGGCCGAAGACTCAGTCGAGCCGCTCAGTCGAGGCGAAGCCGAGCGAGGTCACGATGAACGAGCAGGTCCGTGTGCGATTTGCTCCGTCTCCCACCGGACACCTCCACGTGGGGGGAGCACGTACGGCACTGTACAACTGGCTCTTCGCTCGACATCACGGTGGGACCTTTCTCCTCCGCATCGAGGACACGGACGTCGAGCGCTCGACGGAAGAATCAGTCGAGGCGATCGTCGAGAGCTTACGATGGCTCGGGCTCGATTGGGACGAGGCACCCTATCGGCAGGCAGCCCGCCTTTCGACCTACCGGGAATATGCCGATCGCCTCCTGAAGGATGGGAAGGCTTATCGATGCTTTTGCACACCCGAGGAGCTCGAGGAGCGGCGGAAAGCCGCGCTTCAGGCCGGACGCTCGCCCGGATACGACGGCCGGTGCCGGGACCGGCGGCCCGAGACGGGGAAAGCCTGGGCTTTGCGGCTTCGGGTGCGCGATGAAGGTGTTACGGTCGTTCAAGACCTCATCCACGGAGAGGTCGGCTTCGATCATGCGGAACTGGACGATTTTATCCTGGTGCGTTCGGACGGACTGGCGACATACAACTTTGCCGTCGTGGTGGATGATGCACTGCTACACGTGACCCATGTGATTCGGGGGGACGATCATCTCTCCAATACCCCGAAGCAGATCCAGGTCTACCAGGCCCTCAACTTTCCGTTGCCCCAGTTTGCCCACATCCCGTTGATCTTGGGACCGGACCGCACGCGGCTATCCAAGCGCCACGGGGCGGACGCGGTGCTGGCCTATCGGGACCTCGGGTACTTGCCAGAGGCGATGGTGAATTACCTTGTCCGCCTGGGCTGGTCTCACGGCGATCAAGAGATCTTCAGTCGGGACGAACTCGTTCGATATTTCGATATCGTCCGGGTCGGCAATACCCCGGCCATCTTCGATCAGGCCAAGCTGGATTGGCTCAATGCCCATTACCTCCGCGAAGCCGATCCCAAGCGTCTCGCGGATCTGCTGATCCCTTTCTACCGGCAGGCGGGGATCTCAGCAGACGAGATCGAGGCGAAGGCCGCGGGCTGGTCGCGTGCGGGCAGAGCGGGGACGTTTTGGGAGGGGGTCATCCACACGTTTCGGGAGCGGGCCAAGACCGTGGTGGAACTCGCCCAGTCCTCTCGGTTTCTCTTTCGCGTCCCGATCGACTATGATGGGCAAGCCGTCGAGACGTACCTTCAGCTTGACGCCTTGACACACCTTCGTGAGATGCACGACAGACTCCAGGAGCTCAACCATTTTGACAGAGCGAGCCTCGAGAAGCTTTTCCGGGATTTCGTGGCCGAGCGGGGACTCAAGCTGGGTGATGTGGCCCAGCCAACCCGGGTCGCGCTGACCGGTCGGACGGTGAGCCCGCCGTTGTTTCACGTCATGGAGCTTATCGGCCGCGAGATCTGTTTAGAGCGCCTCGAGTCGGTCTTGCAGCGATAGCCGGAAGAATCCCTTTCTGCGAAGGGGGACCGGACGTGGGTCTCCAAGAGCTGCTCAACAGTCTCCGAAGGGAACTTAGCACCTTGGAAAAGGAACTTCGGGTTGATATCCCGCCGAAGATCGAGGCGGCCCGCAGCCTCGGGGATATCAGCGAGAATGCTGAATTCCACGCGATCAAGGAGCGACAGGGATTCGTCCAGGCCCGGATCGTCTCCCTGCAGCATCGGATCGCTTCCCTGTCCACGATTGACCCGAAATCCGTCCCCAAGGATCGGGTGGGGTTCGGCTCGATCGTGCACCTTCGCGACACCGATCAGGGTGGGGAACGGGTGATCAAGATTGTCGCACCCGAGGAAAGTGACGGCGACAAGGGATGGGTCTCGATCGCTTCCCCGATCGGCCGTGGCTTGGTCGGTCGGCAGGAGGGGGAGGAAGTGCGTATCGAAACCCCCGGGGGTGTCAAGGCCTTCGCGGTGACCAAAGTCGTTACTCTGCACGAGCAGGAAAACCCATTTTCGGCTTGACTTTGCAGGTACCCCTCGGCAATAGTGAAGCCACCCGCCGCCCGGATTCGATGAATCCGGGCCTCTTTTTCGTTCCATTGCGGGGTCGGATAATGGTAGTCCGCCTGACTCTGGATCAGGTTGTCGAGGTTCGAGTCCTCGCCCCGCAGCCAATCCGCCGATTGCCGGCCCCATCGTCTAGCCCGGCCTAGGACGCCGCCCTCTCAAGGCGGAAACGCGGGTTCGAATCCCGCTGGGGCCACCATTCGACGCGCGGGGAAAACTTTCTGGCGAGAGCTTTCCCCGCTTGCTCATGGCAGGCCATAAAGAGGCGGGAAGAATATGTATCGCGTGTCGAATGGTGCCCTGAGCGAGCCACGAAGTGCGAGTCGAAGGGCTTTACCTACTGCGATTCACCCCTAGACGGAACATTGAAACATTAGACAAATGGAACCATCGGACTAATGGGCCAAGGCGGTCTGTTGTTCCATTGTTCCATTGTTCTCCTCACACGCCTCCAGCCCAAACGAAGGTTTTTGTGAGGGGCCGATGCGCCGCCGCTTGACACCCCCCACCCAGTTGTGGATACTGAAGCCCACCCCAGGAGGTGCGGTGATGGAATCGGCG
>Ga0307428_1001552_pt1 | contig 11457 bp, 9 predicted proteins | sample SalMarWE160240MG_FD_202161 | JGI IMG/M metagenome (GOLD analysis project Ga0307428, IMG submission 202161) | Salt marsh sediment microbial communities from the Plum Island Ecosystem LTER, Massachusetts, United States - WE1603-240 | ecosystem: Environmental > Aquatic > Marine > Intertidal zone >...
GAGAAACCGAGCAACTCCGGCAGCAGTTTATAAAAGCTTTTTATTTCACTTTTATAATTCATCGCTCACACCTGTTATGGATTTCAATATTTCCATGATCCTTGGGTCCCGAATCAAATTTCTCCGTTTTGGTTAAGCAACAATTGCCGGATACCGTGAAAGAATCGAACGGATATTGCCCGCTCTCAAATCGTATCTTGGGACCTGGTTTAGTCGCCGGACAATTTGAGCTACTTCCGGTTGATATAACCGCACCGAGCCTGCTCTTGCCGCTGGTTCGATCTTTGCCTTGTGTAGCAAGTAGCTAACCCGCTCTCTTTCGATTCCAACTTCCTTAGCGATTTGAGCTACTGTTTTCAATTCCATTTTTTTACCTCACGGGAAAATCACTTTATTTTTCTATGTATAATAAGACCGGAAAAATTGATTTGATTTTTTCGCACAAAATTAGGTGAAAAAAATATTCAGCAATTTATATATCTGCGGATTTTAAAGGGGCTTAAGAAGTGAATATTTTTTAGAAAAAACTAGTATTCGCTAAATACGAGAAAATGTGCTGTATTATTTCGTACGGTTTTTACGTCCCCAGTCTTGGCATGTTTTTAAGTAATTTTTCTTTGAGCTTTGATATAGTACATTTTCTCTCTTGCAAAATTGACGTACTGAAATTTTCTCTTTTTCCTTTTCCCATTTTTCCAAGATCGTGTTGCGTTTGCTTGACTCTGCTTTGTCTTTTTTAGATAATCCCGGACGCCCTGGCTTTCCGTTGCCGGTCTTTGTTTGCCGCCCTTGTTGTGCCGCTTGTCGTTCTTCGCGTCTGGCTCGCATCCTCTTTTGTACTTTTCTAAAGTTCTGGCCAAAAGCCTTTTGAGTTACCTTCAGCGCATCCGAATACGTGAATGCTTCTACGTCCTCAAGTTTATGCCCGCAATCCCGGACTAAATATCGCTTCCACTCGGCCAAGTCCGCTGTATCGGCCCGACCCTCTTTACCCCATGTTTTCCAAATGATCCAATACAGCCGGATTTCCTCTGCTTTGGGCTCATGGGTTTCTCGGTTGTCTCTCGCAAAAGGATACTTCGGGATTTGTTGTTGCACCGGGGCTTCGTCCTGCTGAATCCGCTTTTCTACCGGAGTTCCTTTATAAGAACCCCGGAGTTTGCCTTGTGATTTTTCGCTGCGTGTCCGGGCTGATTCCCGCCGGGCCTTTGAATTGATCTTTTTGTGTTTCATATTTGCCTCTGATATATCGGTGTCCAGGCCGAGCCAAAGCTCAGAGGCAGGCAATGATCAGCCTGGACTTCGCCGCCGCGAACGGCTCCCGATACAAATACTCTATTCACTTATCGTATAAACATCAAGCAAGTATTCACCGCCTGAATGACCGCTGCTTGTCTGGTTTTTGTCTCTCATGATTCGCTTCACCTTTTTTGTTTTCGGTTTCTATTAAATCCCCATTCTTTGGCAAGGGTGTTCGCTTCACCTTCTTGTTTTTCTTTTGCTTCATCATTACCGTAAAGCGATCCTTGTTTATTATGCTTCAGCCAAACGTGCGCTATTTCGTGAGCTATCGTATATTGCGGAGCAGTGTCACTCAGAATAATCAACCATGGGGAAAGCCATTTATTGCGTGTATATATCGTTTGCCCTATCCATCCACTTCGTTTACCAACACAAAAATAATCAATTTTCGATGTAGCAAATCTGCATACATTGGTTGGTAGCTTTGCGACAACTCTTGCGATTTTTGCTTGCATGTGTAAATCTGTCGCCCATACTCCGCACTCATTAGAAATCTCTTTTTTCATTTTGAATTTCCTTTTCAAAAAGGCCCGGGGCTGCTAAACTACACCGCTTTACTCTTGTTTTTGTTCTTCGTCTTTTTGTTCATCACTATCATATCTGGCTTGTAAAACCTTGTCGACCTTATCAATATCTTGTTCGCTACCTCTGATTTCTAACAGAATGAACACCCCCATTATTATCGTTGAAGGGCTCTACCGTAACCTCAGCTACGCTAAGTGCTAAACGCTTAGCGACAGCCTTTGACAATCTTTGGTTCGCCGGTACGTCCTTATGCACTTCTGTCAGCTCATCAAGGTGAATATCTTTTGCCATCTGGTAGGGAACATAATATGTGTCCCGCGTTTTGTGTATTTTACTATTTACTGGTTTGCTTTGTGCTTTTTGTTTTTTAGTCATTATTTTCCTAACTTTCAAAATAGGTTGCCTTTAACATGGAAAACTACACAGTGCAATTTTCCATAAAATCAATGCCCAGGGCCAACCGAAGCCCGCCCCGGGCTGCTTCACTTACATCGCATGGTTAATCGGCCTGGCCAGATCGTAAGCCTGAATAATCACCGCGAGCTTAGGCTCGTTTCTCAGAATCAAGGGCTTGGCCGTAACGACCTCAAGGATCTCATTGTCAAAATCCACATTGATATTGCCGCTTACAGTCACCAACTCCATAAAGACACCAAAGATCTCTTTCGTTCTCTGGTCCAGGTTGCCAAAGGCTGCCTTGACTTCAGGGAGCATTTGTTTAAGCGTTGAGTTATTGCCCTCAAGATCGCAGCTCTTAGCAAGGGCCGCTTCCACGACAGATCGTTTGTCGAGGTAGTGGTCCAGCTCTCGAATAAGGCGCTGTACGTACTTCGATGAGAAGCCGACCTTACTGTAAATTGATCCCCGATTAGTTTCTATCGTTTTTATCTGGGCCGCTACTCGAATGGCTTTTCCTTCATCGCCAGTGTCCAGTATAGACAAAACGTCTTGAAGTGTTTCGAGGACCTCCCGTGTCCCGGCCGGAGTCAGGTTAATCAGGTCGATAAGGTCCTGTACCGCTTGGTCGGTTACTTTCATAATGGATCTCCTTTCAAAGTCAGCACAGGGGCCGGCAGGTGCGGAAGGCCGGCCCCGTGCTTGTTCATTTTCAGCCATCCATTACAATCATCGCCATCAAATAGCCCTGGGAAAAAGCCTCATTGCCTGGAACACCTTTGAGCGGCAATTGGTCAAGGTTACTAACAGCGAGAACCTCGTCTCTCCATTGTTTGTACATTTTGTCTCCGATTCGCTCATTAGGAAGATATTGCTGCTTGCTCAATAACATCGACAAGGCAAGAGCCGTCCTCTTTTCGTCCAGTGTACGATTTTCCAACCACTGCTCAAAAACCTTGTATGCTTGTACTTGTTCTTTTGGATCAAATCCGTAGGTTATTCTTTCAGGCTTCTGTTCTTCAGTAACCTCGGCTTCGTCTGGGGACTGGACTACCGAGACATCATCAACAGCAGATTCCGTTTCGCTTTCCCGCTCGCGCTCGGGTTTAGCGTTGGCCGCGGCTTCGAGCTTCTCATAGTAGGCTTCAGACTCCAATGTTTTCTCGGCCCAGTTTTCCGCGAAAACAAAAAGCCTGCGGACCCGCTCCGGCTTGATTTTGTACCGCTCCGCCAGCTCTTTTTCACGCTCCGTCCAGTTGATTTCCTCACTCCGGTGGGTTTGATTTGTTTCTGTACGTTTCATAATGAGTCTCCTTATAAAAAAGTGGGTGGGATGTAATGACGCCGTACAGCGGCGCGCTCAGCTTTACAGACAGAGCTATCCCACCCGTTAATTTGGATTTGTTAAACTGATTTGATGCTGTACGTTTCATTCCCCTATTTTCGTCATCCCTGGCAGGATTGCAACAATTATTTTAATTATTTTGAAAATTATTTCCGCAGACAGGACAGCCCCACTGATTACTGCCGGCATGAACCATCTTCCGGACAGCTTGCATATCCGCCCGGTCCACAAACGCTTTGCCACCGCTTTTAGAGAGACTGACCAGCTCCGCCCCATTCTGCTTGTTTTGCCGATCGCGGCCCAGAGAGGCTGCCAGGCCCCTTAAAACGAAAATGCCTGATTCTGGCAGTTCGGCTCAAATTCCGCTTACGAGGACCCTCTCAGAGGTCCGATCTCACAACACCCGGCATTACAGCCCCGCCCAGTTCAGCTTATTCTGCCGGGCCGCCGATAAGTCGCTTAATCTCAGCCAGGCCCTGTTCTACAATTCTCAGAGATTCACCCAGGCAAATTATAGCGGCCCCGTGTCGCTTTGGGCTTAAAACCGCTATTGCTTGCTTTATCTGTCGGATCGATAATTCCAGCTCTTTTACGGGATCCTTACCAGCCGAATCCGAACCATTTGTCAGAATTTCACTCAGGTTCAAAGCTTATCTCCTTTTGAAAGTTCGCCGCAGCGGGCCGCTGTTTTCTCTCGATTTGACAATCACGTCGATTATCCGCTGATCCGATTGCAGGTACGTTTTCGCGCTTTGAACAACGAGATCGTCCGACCCCTCGTTGTGTATTCGGACATCGAGGCCGCCTTCACTGCCGCCGGCCGGGGTTATCTTTTCACCCCTGTGCGCGATGATCGGAACCTCGTTCGGGCGCAATCCGACAACGCCACCGGACCCGAATCGCGGAGCGCCGGAAAAGACGGCCGGATTGACCGTTCTGAAAGATGATCCCTGCCCGACGATTCCGCCGGAACGATATTGATGGACACCGCCCGCACCTTCCGTGGCCATATTTATTTCATTTATTTCACCGCCGGGTGAACCGAATAAACCGCCGATGCCGAGGATAGATTTCATGATCTGGACCTTAACTAAATACTCGATAATCTCTAACATAATCCGCTTCATGTTCTCTTTGAAATCCTCGCCGCGGACCAGCGTCGCGGCCATCGAGCCGGCGAATCCATCGGCCATGTCTAAGGCGACTTTTTTGGTGATCTCGCCGACTGTCATCACTTCACGCTGCATCTGCATCCAGGCCGACCTGATCCCGGACATAATGGATTCGGAAGCCGCCAGGCGATCTTCCTCCAGCCGGTTGATCCGATCGTTGAGCCATTCGTTGAGCGCGGCCTTATCTTCGATATATTCGGCATAGTTATTGTATTCGGCCCGCAGCAACTGGCGGCGGGCTTCGAAACTGGCTGCACTCTTAGAGTCCATTTCCGAGTACATTCGCGAATAGGCCGCGGCAATATCGGTGGCGCTGTGGATCTGCTCGCCGCCGATCGGAAGTATGTCTTTTGCGAGCCGTTCTTCATCCAGCTTTTTGAGCTTCGCTTTGTACCATTCATCGAGCAGCGCCTTGTCGAAAATGACCTTGGCGTATTCATCGCGTTCGAATCGAAGCAGGCGCCGACGCTCGGCATAGTAGTCATCGCTTTTCGATCCGATGTCTTCGTACATGCGAACGTAGGCCTCGGTGATATCGCGGGCGCCGTATTTCTGCTCCTCGGCGATGCGATAATTCTTCGATGCAAGCTCCTCGACTTTTGCTAACTGCTGCTCGGTCAGCTCAACCTTATCTTTCTGGGCCGCCAAAATCGCACGGTCCACCGCCTCGGCCTTGAACCGCTCGGCGGTATTCATAACGAGCAACTCGTTTTCACGTTTCATCGAGGCAATGAGTTTTTCAGTATTGCTGACCTGCTCCGCTATTGCGCCAACGGCCATCCTCGACGCCTCAACTTCTATCGGCCGGGCCACAGAATTTGCCTGTGTTTTGGACGTAGCATTGGCCCGCAAATTTTCAAACCATTTTTGGGTTTCGGAGATTCTGCTTTTGGATGGCTCTATCCCTAATCGTGTTCGTTCTTCCATATACAATTGGTTAAAAAGTTCCGGCTGACCAGGCTTTATTCGCCGACCCTCTCCCGTGGCAGCCAGATATCTCTCTTTTGCAATCCGCATCGCCTCGAAGTTTTTTTGCATGGTTTCTACTGGGCTGGTTAACCTTCCTATTTTAACAACGAGCCCTTCAATTTCCTCGCCAGTTCTTATTATGCTGACAGTCATTATTTCGAATGCCCTGGTGACATTATGTCCTACGCCTTCACCCTGCGTAGCGAAATTGTTAAATGCGATTGCAGCAGCCTCAATATATGGAGAAACCTCGATTGTTACCGAACGGAATAGACCGGTGAATACCGCCCGGGTTCGGGTCAGAGCATCATTTGCGGCCTCGACCTTGGCAGCATCTATTCGTGAAAATGACAGGCCCAACTTCTCTACTTCTTTTTTGTATGCTTCAATGCCGGCAGAACCGCTCTCGAACAGATTCAGAAGCTGCTGCCCTGACCTGCCGAACAGATAATTCGCGGCCGCTGCTTTTTCAGATTGAGTACCCAAAAGATTCATTTGATCGGCCACTATTCCAATAGCCTTATCAGGTGATTTGTTAATCAGTTCGGCGTAATTCAGACCAAGCTTATCCAGGGCATTTTTAGCCTCGCCGACTCCCATGTCTACTTCGCCAAGTCTGCGCGAAAATATCTCAAGTGATTTGTTCATCGTCTCCTGCTGGATGCCTGCTATTTGTGCTCCATGCTGCAAGCTGATAAGCGCCTCAGTCGTAATTCCCAGTCTATCCGAGAGTTTCGCCGTCGAATCGATCATCGCCATCTGCTGCTTAATCATATAACCGATCCCGCCGATCCCCGCGACCGTCAAAAGAGTTCTGCCCAGCGTAAAAAACCTTCTATTCAAATTGCCTAAGTTTCTGTGTAATGACATTATCCCCGCGCGGGACCTGTCCCTCGCTGTGAATTGTAATCCTACCGAAGTTGAAAGTGACATATTATATCTCCTTAAAAAATACCCCTGTTAGACAATTCGCAGAGACTCACCGGCTTCATTGTAACAGTCCCGAAATCAATTGGGCTACAATATGGGTGATATGCACCGCAATTGCACCAAGGATTACCCCAGCGGCCCAAATTCTCCTGCGCGAGTTCTTTAATTTCCGAATCTCGTCGGCCAGCCCCGGATCGGACTTCTCGTCGAACCGCTCCTTGCAAACCAGGCTGCGAAGGGTCTTTAGCGTCTCTTCCTTTAACATCTTGTCGAACCGCTCCTTGCAAACCAGGCCGTACATATCATCGTCTTTTGCCATTTTCCCGTCCCTTTTATGCAGTGACGTCTATTTTACATTTTATTATTGCGGCTATGCGGCATCTCGCGTTCGTATCGAAGCGGACGCCTTTCCATCCCGTCCCGCTGATCATTGCGGTGATATCTATATCGAGCTGGTCACCGTTATAGTTGTCCGAAGCGCTTCCGAAACCGGAGCCGTTATTGACGTGGAAGTGCACCGTCGGCGAGTTGTTTTCCTCGTGCAAACCGAAATCAATGCTCACACCATGTGTATGATTACTTATCGTATGAGTATGATCCGGAATATTCAAATCATGGTCATGAGTTCCCATAGTATGTTTATGAGTTCCCATGGTATGACGGTGCGTTGGCATAGTATGCATGTGATCATTCAAATCCCGATAATCAGTATTACCGGGATTTTCTGAAGATATATTAACGTTATAGCTAGTATTATGAGAATGCGAGCCGGTACCATCTGCGTTTTCCGTCCGGCCGCTTACATCATGGTCATGGTTCGGCATAGAATGATAATGTGAACCTAAATCTCGGTAATTCGTATCACCGGGATCTTCTGAACTAGTGTCACCGGGATCTTCTGAACTAGTGTCACCAGGATTTCGTACACCAGTTTTTCCCCACGGCCAACTAGAACCACCGTCTGATGTTTGACCGCCACCGGCGGCTGCTGTAGCTCCTGTCGAATAAGCTCTATAATTCATTATTCTGAATGACAGCTTTACCGAGATCAGCGAGGTCATTTCGCTGACGATCTCGAACGGAATCTCGAACGGATAACTCGCATCCAGACTGTCATCGCCGTTATACACATACGTCTGCCGAAGCTCCATATACGATTCGGCGCGAATAGTCCCGGCTAACAAAACGCCGGCGTGAATCAATTGCTGAGCATTGGCCGGATAAGCCACACCATCCTTATTTATGCACATCAGCCAGTTACCGGCCGCCAGGGCCGTCGATGCGAGATTCGTATGCCTGAAAACAGTTGTAAAATCCGGGTCCCAATATATGAATTCATCGGTCGTCGAGTCCGGATCGATTTCGTATGTTACACCGCGATATCGGAAAGTAATAGGATCATCGGCGTCGGTCTTTGACCAGGTAACCGTATCGATATCATCGCCGGTCCATGTCAAATTGCTCGGCCACGGTATTTCAATATCCGGTTGAGGAGGCAGAAGCTGGGCGATCAAATCGGTGATTTCCGCCCGGGTCAGCGGGCCGGTGATCTGCCCGGCCGGGGCCGGCCATATATAATTCGCGGCCGGATTGTTCGGGTCCAGCTCATCGGCGTCGAACAGGTCCTCATCGTAGGTCTCTACCGTGATTTTGAAATAATTGTCCACGGTCGGATCAATCCTGATGATCCGCCGCAGCTTTAGTACATCGGCCGCGGCCACGGCGATGCGGCAGCCTTTCAGCGGTGTGACAATCCATGTCTCGACGATAGTCACCGTTGCGCCCGAAACGCTTTCGACCGTGTACGTATCCATGCAAACCGTTTGCGTGTTCGTATCGAAAACACGTATGTCGAGCAGGTCGCCCGGCGATATTTCTCCGCTTACATCCCGGTCGAGCCTGACTGTATTATTGGCTGTGCTCTCGACGGCGCGGTAGCCGTGGCCCCAGTTAGCGACCTTGCACTGCAGCTTGATCACGTCACCGAGCTTGTAGCGAAATCCATCCTTATAAGTCATCCAACTGTTCGTATTGCGGATCAGGCGATTACGCTCGAGCAGGTAATTGGCCAGGTGAATAGCTGTGCCGTGTGTCGAAATGCCGGTGCCCTCGATGCTGATCGAATTTTTGTAGCTGCCGGCGTTCGCGTTCGAGAATTTCGCCGGTGTCCGCTCGTAACCTGAATTCGCATCCGGATAAAACACTTCCACGACGCCGGCTAATTCCTTCTCGATTGCCCATTCGTTTTTCCACGTCCGGTCCATCATGGCGTCCATCGTCACTAAGTCGGGATCATCCGTAACGGCCTTATCGATCCAGCCGGTCAGCTTGTGACCCTGCCAGTAGAGCTTGACCCTGCCGGCCTGGGCGATATCATAAGCTAAGCTGAATACATCCGTCTGCGCCATTACCTTGATATCGCAGGCGCACCGGTCCTCAGTGCCGCCGTAACCATCCAGAATCTGCTCGCTTGTCCATTGGGCCCATTCGTAGAAAAACGGCAGATCCAGTCTCGCCGGGTCGATTCCCTCGTATCGTTCGATCGTATATGGATCGGACCCGCTGATAATCGGCTGGGTCAGAATGTCCCATACGACCCATGCGCGGTTCCGGCTGTACTCGATCGACCAGCTCGTGCCGTCGTAAACGTTAATCAGCCGGTCCTCCCGGACAACCTTAACTTTGATAGCCCCGCTGAGCCGGCTTGTCGCGACCGCCGTGATGCCGATCATTGCCTTGCCCGGATGAGTGAACGCCGTATTGACGACTTCGCGGCACGATCTTATACATGAGACGTCGATTTCCCGCTCGCCGTCGTCGCCCGTGATCCTGGTAATTTTCAGGTCGTATTGCTTGCCGTAGACAATATGACCGGGCAGATACGTAGAGACTGCATACCGGATGTACTTCGGTGAAACTGTATCATCGGTAATGAAGTCGTTAAAAACGGTAGTCCATGAATTCAGTCCGTGCTCGGATATCTGGACCAGAATCTGGGTCGAGGAAGTCCAGTGGTCACCATCTTTGGAATAATGCCTTAACCCGTTCGGGAACACAATCGTCCATTCGATATCGTCGAAAAAATCGTTCGGGGTGGTAAACATGAACGGGACATTGCATAACAGCCTTTTGTCATGCTGCGGATATTCGAGCTTGGTTTTCTCGAATCCGGTCATCACAGTCTGGTCGAACGTACCTAACCGCTCCTGTATCGAAACTTCGTCAAAATTGCCGGATGCCTGGTCGTTAAGATACACCGTGCCGGCGCCTATGCCTTTTGTCGGGCCATCACCGTGCTCGACGATCATGTAAAGCACTTCCTTGCCGCCGACGACGTCGGTCCACTTGGCGATGATATTGCCTTCGTGCATGTTCCTGCCGTAAGCGCGCGGCCGCGGCAGGCCTTCGGACTGCGTTGTAAACGGGTTCCAGCTTCTTGCCTGATCGGCCTGACGGGTATCGGCCTCGGGAACATCCGGTGTGAGCAGCCTGCCGCCGAGATACGCAAGGCCCGCTATTATAGCGGTCTGGTAAACAAACGGCCAAAGCCATACTAATATTCCCCACATATCTAAATCTCCAAATCTAAAATATTAAATATCAACTATGCTCTGCCGGCAGCCAGGCCCCGCCCAGCTCAGCTCATCCTGTCGGGCCGCCGGTCTTACGCATTAAATTTCCAAAATGCTTCCAGGGGGGCTGTGATCTATACGGCCTGAACTGACAATATTGATCCCCCCGGAAGCGTAATTTCAGGTGACATTCTGCCAAGATAAAGCAGCAAAAAACTCTGAAGTTTAGAACAAAATCGCAAAATTTGCGCCCTATTACGCGCCCAACTCTTTCAATCAAATACTGTAAGTGTTTGTTATATAAGCAGTTTTGCGAAATGGTCAGTGGACTCATAATCCATTGGTCGTAGGTTCGAATCCTACCGGGCCCAGTTTTTTAAGTTATAGGCTGTTAAGCACTTACGCTTATCAACCTTTTTTGTAGAATGCTCAAGAGTTGACATTTTCGGTCAGAGTTCTTTAATGAGGTCATTGCTTTGGAAGGTTCGTTATCTGCCAAATGAAGACCGAAAATTCTTAAAAATCATTTGTTGGAAATTCCGTATTGCCGGACAATATCAGCTTTGAGGTGTCCCTGCCAGTCTTGAAGTTGTGAACTTGTAGTAGTAGAAGAAGTAGCTTGTGCCAAACTCGCCGATCAGTCGCTGGATTACAACTTGTGGATTCTGCGTCTGCATCGAATTGTAGAGTTGAACAAACCGCTTATATCTTTCGATTGTTTCACGCTTTATGTTGAGTTCGTTCAAATTCAATTTCTGGCCGCGCGATCCATAGTATATCAGCATTGCCTCTTCATACAGGGTAGGAACTTCTTGATATCCGAGGTGATTCAGGCGCCCGATATTCTCAGCAATCTTATCAAGTTGACCGGCTAAGAGGTAGCAAGCCATAAGGTACTCGAATGCCATTTTATTACCGGGGTTGTGCGCAAGCAGCCCCGTCAGCATCTCCCCTATGGATTCTTTGTTGAGCCTTGCGTTTCCATCTCTTCGTATGTACGAATTTGCCCGCTGAATGTATGCAGCCTTATCCTGTTCAAACCCGCTCTTGAGACTACTGAGCATCGAGGCCGCCCTGTCACGATATATCAGGTCCTTCTTCAAAGCGTTGAGATATATTCGAGATGCAGATTCCTGTTCTTTAATAATGTTTATCCAGGCGAGTTTTTCCAGTATTATGCCGGCACCACCTTTCTCAACCAGGAACTCGGAAGCCAGTTTCTCTGCGTAGTCTATGTTTCCCAGCT
>Ga0307428_1001556_pt1 | contig 11431 bp, 5 predicted proteins | sample SalMarWE160240MG_FD_202161 | JGI IMG/M metagenome (GOLD analysis project Ga0307428, IMG submission 202161) | Salt marsh sediment microbial communities from the Plum Island Ecosystem LTER, Massachusetts, United States - WE1603-240 | ecosystem: Environmental > Aquatic > Marine > Intertidal zone >...
CCACAGGCCTTTATTTTATGGCTCTATCTAGCGGCAATAAGTGTGCCATATCCTCAACATAATGATATTATTACCTTTTTAGAATGAGCGCTGAAAAGGTAATAGGAACTTAGAATTCCTAGATTTCCACAAGATCAATCAACATGGAGCTTGAATATAGATTAGGCTGATTCAACCTATTGAAACAACATGGAAATTCAAAATCCGGAACTTTATATTCCGAATAATTCAAAATCGGATTTCGAGGTTTTTCTCGGAACATGCACAAAGGCTTTCTTGAATTCTTCTGATTACGTGCTGGGTTCCATAAAAGTAAGGATAAAAGAGGCTATTACCTTTGAACCCAGAACACTGAACCAGAAACCGCTTAGTTTAGGGCTACTATATTTCCTCTCATTGCGGGAAGCGTCGCGGGGAAGTCATCCCAATCGAATTCTATGGTTTGTAAATTGTTTTGCACCTTTTGGATGCTCGCAATCAGCAAAGCTACAGGCATCGATTGAAAATAGCTCATTTCATAGATTATTAAAAGCCATTGCACCTATGCTGTCAAGGGATTTTTCTCAGTTTTTTCAAAAGAAAGCACCATTACAGTGCTAAATACAAACAGATACTACGGGAAGCATGAAATAGTTTGCTTAAAAACTGTCATTGCGAGGAGCGTGAGCGAGGAAGCAATCTCTGCAATACGTGCAACAATGAGATTGCAGCGCTCCCTTCAGTCGCTCGCAATGACCATACGTGATGTTATACAATGCAGACTATTTTATGCACTCAGGAGTACCTGCATGCCCCTTTGCTGATGTTCAAGCGAATATTCCTTTCCTTGGGCGTATATCTGCTGTTCGGCGGCCGATCACGGAGTTGTCTTTATTTGGGTAGCTGTGGTAACGTACAACAGAATAAAGCAGGTGTGATGGTAAAAAAGGATGCGAAAGCTGGTCAAAATTTGCCTTCTCAGCGTGGGAATCTTTGTGGGTTTCGTCCTGATCCTCCTTGGCGGTGCACTCCTGTACCTCCAGACAGATCATGCCCAGACCCTCATCCAACGAGAGATCAATGAAGTGATCCCCGGTTCGGTTTCCTGGGAAAAAGCCCGTTTCTCTCCCCTCAAAGCCCGATTCACCCTTCAGAACCTGTCCCTTCAAGGCCCGCTTGATGAGGATATCGCAGGCCTTGAACGTGTTTCCGTTCATCTTTCATGGATACCATTTCTGAAGGGCGATCTTATGATTGAGAAGATTACTGGGGAGAAACCATGGGCCGCTCTCCGGTTCGATGAAAAAGGAGAGCTCAACCTTATGCGGGCCTTTGTTCGTTCGAAAGCGGGAGACCCCAGTGAAGGAGAGGGGACAAGGGAACGTAACGGCATGGGTTTCCCTTTCAACGTGGTGATCACCTCCCTGGAGCTTATGAATGGTGCGGTCAGCTATGAGATGGTTACGAAAGGTTTGAAAATCGAGGCAAAGGAGATCCATTTCATTGCAGAAGGAGATCTTTTACAACGAACGGGAGATGTGGACATTCAAATAGGAAGTGGGCGGATAGACAGCTCTCGAGCCCATGTTACCCTGGCCGGATCTCAAATGAGGGCGGCACTGAGGCGCTCCGGGATCGAGCTTCACTTCCTCGAGGTCGCTACATCCTCATCGAAGGTTACGGCGTCCGGGGAAATACGCGGTATCGTGAGAAAGCCCTTGTTTGACCTCGTCCTCGATACTACGGTCTCCCTCGCCGAAGTCCGGGAGAGCCTTCATGTAACGGTGCCTTTGACAGGAGAGGTAGCCGTGAAATCGGCTATCAAGGGCAGTCTGGATAATCCGGAGGTCAACCTCCGGCTTGACTACGGCGGAGGGGTGATCTCAGGCACTACGGTTGACCGAATGAAGCTCGACCTTGGGCTAAAGGATCTGCTCTTGACCTTGAAAAAAGCAGAAGTGGACATCGCTTCCGGCACTATTGCCGTCCAGGGAGACATTGATCTCCATCACGCCTTTGCAGGCGGGATCCTCGCAGCACGGAGGAATCCGGAAGAGATCTCATACGATGTTTTCCTCAAGGGCCACGGCATAGCGCTGGAACAGATTCCGCATCCCGTAAGCAATACATTGCGTGGTACCATGAGCTATGGCCTTGCACTTTCCGGGAAGGGGCTCTCATTTCGCACCCTTTCCGCAAATGCGGTACTTGAAACGGATGTCAAAGGGCTGGGCGCCGGTCCATTGAGGATACCAGCTGATCTGTTCGTGAGAACAGAAGTAGCCCTCAAGGGGGGAGTTGCCACCATCAAACAGCTTGAGGCAACAGCGGGCGACATGGCGCTCCGGTCAGATGGTCAACTCGATTTTCCTTCAAAGGAGATTGCCGCAAACCTCTCATTGGAGGTGGCAAGCCTCGACAAGGCGTTTTTCTTTCTCGGTTTGGATCATTTCTCTGGAGAATGTAAGGTCAACGGCAGGGCTTCCGGCCCACTAGAAAACCCGAGCTTTGCCCTCTTCATCCAAGGGGATGATCTCCGCTATAGAGAGATATCAATCGGGAGTGTTCGCCTTGCTGCCAACCTGGATCAGTCGGGAAGATTGGATATCCCTAGGATTACCGTTGAAAATCAGGGGTCCCTTATCAAGGGAAAGGGATTTATCAAGCTTTTTAAGGATTCGATCTTGACCATCGATCCCGAACCTGCCCTGGACTTTACCACCACGCTTCGCAATGTTGAGATGAGAGACTTTATGAAAAGAGATCTCCCAAGCGGTACGCTTGAGGGGAACATAGATCTCAAGGGAACCTTCAAATCCTTAGAGGCAGCGGGCTCTCTGAAGGGAAAAGACGTGGCCTTCGATCGCATTCGTATGGGCGATCTGGTAGCCGATCTTCGATTCTCTGGAGGAAGGCTCTTTATTGATACAATAGAGGTTCGTAAGAATACATCCATGCTCCATGTCTCGGGAGCCGCCCAGGTTTTGGATCAAAACACCATGAAACCGCTGAAAGATCCCACCTATGCGCTCAACATCCAAGGGGATTCTCTCCTCATCGAGGATTTCGTCGAAAGTCTGAAGGGAAAGGTAGCGCTGGCTGCAACCCTGGAGGGGAGCGTAAGAAAACCAAGGGGTACTGTCGATCTTCATGCAACAGACGTGGATCTGGGGGTTCAGCGCTTTCACGAGATGAAACTGGTTTGCGTTCTTGATGGGGAAAAAGTGCGGTTCAAGGCCTTGCAACTCGCGGTGGCACCGGGGGAATTGATTGAGGGATCGGGGTGGATTACCCTTGAGAAGGCATATCAGATTGACCTCGTATCAAAGGGGGTTTCCCTGGGCAATATAGAGAAGATCAGGGAACGGGAAATCGGCGAAGGAAGAATCCTCTTCCATATCTCCGGGCATGGTACGCTTGAAAACCCGCAGCTTACAGGGGAGATTACCGTGGAGAATCCCTGGTTCAAGGGCAGATCATTTGACGACTTCCAGGTTCAACTGGAACTTCACGATCAGGTGGCCCATATCTCGGGAAAGCTGGACTTCGATCTCAAGGGATCCTACCACGTGCAAAAAGGGGACTTTTCGGCAATCATACAGTGTCGCCAGACAGAACTTGAGCCCTACTTCAGGCTCATGGAACAGAAACACCTGAGCGCTACGGTAAGCGGCAAGATTGAAGCAAGGGGCAACGCCCGGGCATTCCGTCAAACCCATGTTGTTGCTGATCTCTCACAGGCCGAGCTCTTTTACAAGGAAACGGAGCTTTTTTCCGGCCGGGATGTCAAGGCCGCAATGGAGGATGGCGAAATCACGATCCTCTCACTCAGGGGCTCTCTTTTCAAAGAGGGGAAGATCGATATCAAGGGAAAGGCAAAAGTCAACGGCACCCTCTCCCTTCAGGCTGAGGGCACCATCCCCTTGCAGGTGGCTCGCCTGTTCATCGATGAGTTGCCGGATATCACGGGAAACGTGAGCCTTTCTGCCGCGGTAACCGGTACCTGGTCTCACCCCGATATTCAGGGTGAGATGGAGCTCAACAATGTCGGCTTTACCGTCCCAAATAGCGGCCAGAAGGTACACGATCTGAGTGGAACGATACGGATCACCCCCCAGATGGTAATGATCGATACGCTCGAGGGCCGGATGGATACCGGCAGGTTCAGGGCGGCAGGTACCATGGAGCTGAAGGGGATCCGGCCTGCCGGGGTGAAGCTGTCGATAGATGCACATGCTCTTCCCCTCCAGGTACCTGGCATGCTGGATGTGCTCTTGAACGCCACGCTACAGATTCAAGGAACTCCCGATAGATCATTGGTTCAAGGAGAAGCCATTATCCTTGACGGGACTTACTACAAGGACGTGAACCTCAGCCTCCTCCAGGTTGTGGGCGAGAGAAAGAGGGAAGAAGCTCCACAGTCCAAGGAGGTAACCCTGCCCTTTCTGAAAAATATGAGCCTGGATATCTCCATCAAGAGCAGGTACCCCTTTGTTGTTGACAATAACCTCGCTCACCTGGATATCAATCCCGATCTTCGAATCTCAGGCACCTTGAGCAATCCAATCATTACGGGAAGGGCCACCATTGAGTCGGGAACGGTCAGCTACCGGAAGAGGACTTTTGCCGTTAAAAAGGGGGAGATCGACTTCTTGAACCCCTATAAGATCGAGCCTGTGTTTGACATCCAAGGAGAGGTCCAGGTTCGAAAGTGGATGATACTGCTGGCGATCTCCGGCCTGCCTGATAATCTCTCCTTTACCGTAACCTCCGAGCCCCCGGAGGAGGATGGGGACATACTTTCTCTTCTCCTGTTCGGAAAAACCACCCATGAGTTGATTGAGGCAGAGGAAGGAACAACAAAGTCCGCAGCGAGTATGCTCGCAGGAATCCTCGCAACAAGGTTCGGGGATGATATCAAAGAGGCCACAGGGCTTGATATACTTGAGGTCGAGACCCAGGCACAGGAGGAAGAGCAGGTGTCCGATCAGGTGAAGGTTACCATAGGCAAGGAGCTTTCCAGGCGTATGACGCTAAAATACGCGGTGGAATCCAAAGACAGCGAGTTGAGCCAACGCGCGATTGCGGAGTATAAACTGCTTGAGGGCATTTTGCTGAGCGGCTTTCAGGATGATAAGGGAACCTCCGGCGGGGAGATATTCTTCAGGATCGAGTTTCGGTAAGAATTTTGAATTACAGGCGATTGAGACGAAATTTCTCCATTATCGTGACGCTCATGTGGCTCCTGCATGCCCTTATAGGATCCACCTCTTACGGTCATGCCAAGGAGAAAGAGGCCGATCTTCATTCCCCGGCGAACCTTGATCAGCGTATTACCCGAATCATCGTGAAGGTTGGTGATCTTCCCGATTACGAAGCTGAGCTGGCAGAGCTGGCGAGGAACCTGATCGTTCTTCGAGAAGGGGATCTTTTTTCCCCTGATCTGGTTCAGGAGTCGATCGAGGCATTGAGGATGTCAAAAAGATTCCGGGAAATCCATGTTGATTCCGAGCCCGAGAGCGAGGGGATTGCGCTCCTGTTTCACCTGAATGCGTTTCGGCTCATCAAGGACATCAAGATATACGGTGAGTTTCCCCTTTTCGAGCGAGAGATCCTCAAGGCGATGACGGTTTATGTCGGAGAGGTCTATAGCGATGAAGAGCTCCACAAACAGGCCGCATTGATTGCGGACGTTTTTAACGGCGAGGGATTCGCGAATCCGAAGGTGGAGGTAACGGCCGCGGAAGATCCCGAGGATGGCAATTTCATTCTTATTGTAGATATAGATAAAGGCCCTTACTTCGCTCTCGCACGGCTTGATATCAAGGGTAATCGAGCGTTTTCCGATATGAAGCTCAAATCCGGGATGAAGGCCTGGCGTGCCTCATTGCTCCCGGGAACCTCGGGACGCTTTATCGAGCGAGACCTTGCTAGGGACATCAGCGATGTAACCAGTTACTACCGAAAAAGGGGATACCCCGATGTTATGATCGAGCGCGAGATCACAAAAGATGCAGAAACAGAGACTGTTTCCGTTTTTATCAAGGTTAACGAAGGATTACGGTATGTGATTGAGTTTACGGGCAATGAGGCATTTGGAGAAGATACCTTGAGAAAGGATGTCATCCTCTTCAAAGAGGGGAATAGGAATGATCTCGGGTTGAGAAAGAGCGTGAAGGCAATTAGGGATCGATATAGGATGGCCGGGTTTCTTGAGGCCACAGTGAAGATTGAAGAAGAGAGGAGAGCTGCCGGGGAAGACGAGACAATCCGTATGATCGGGTTTGTTATTGAGGAGGGCCCCCAGACTATGGTGAGCTCAATCAAGTTCATGGGAAATAAGGCCTTTGATGACACAAAGCTCGAGAAACAGATGCTCACACGAGTGCCGGGAGTTCGAGAAAGGGGGGTTTTCGTGCCGGAAATCCTCGAGGATGACATACGCGCGATCGAGTCGCTCTATCGCAAACACGGCTTTATGGATACGGAGATCGGAAAAGAGGTGACGTGGAGCGCGGATAAAAGGGCTGTGGAAATTACCCTCGAGATTGAGGAGAAGGTCCAGACCCTCGTAGCTTCGATTGAAGTCATTGGAATTACCGCCATCTCAAAAGAAGAGGCATATGTCACGCTCCAGATGAAAGAGGGGGAGCCCTTTCGAGGGTACATGCTGCAAAGCGATGAGAATACCTTGTCCGCGGTGATCTCCAGGAAAGGGTATCCCCATGTCAAGGTAACGGGAGAGGTCGGGATAGGTGAGGATAGATCAAAAGCCCGGGTATCGTATTATGTCGATGAGGGACTGCGCGTCACGATGGGCCATATTCACTACACGGGCAATTTTAAGACCGAGAAGAGGATCCTCCAGAGGGAGTTCCAGATGGCGCCGGGGGAACCATTCTCCTTGCACAAGCTGCTCCAGTCACAGAGAAGCATACGAAACATGGGAATCTTTAACTCCGTTCGGTTCAGGGCAATCGGCCTCAAGGAAAAGAGGGAGGAAGTCCACCTCCTGGTAGATCTGGAGGAGAAGAAGCCCTATTTCATCCAGGCAGGCGGGGGGTATGAGACCAATAAGGGGTTCTACCTCCATGCCAAGGCGGGAGACAGCAACCTGTTCGGCACCAACAAAGACGCATGGATAGCCGGAGAGGTAAGCCAGATTGGGTATCGCAGCGAATTGGGGATCACGGAGCCAAGGCTGTTCGGCACCCAAATCGCAACCACATTCGGCCTTTATTCGGAGCGGAGGGAGGAGTTTAATCAGGATTTCGGGACGAGATCGCTTGGCTCATCCCTCGGATTCTCCCGCACGTGGTTTCAGCACAGTAGCACAGGGCTGAGCTTTCGGTTTGAACGGAAAGAGCAATTTGTAAGGGATTCGACAGGAGATGCGGCTTATTTTGAAGATGAGGATATGCTCAAACCGAGAAGCATACTCGTAACCACTCCCTCGATACGTTATGATACCCGGGATTCATTTATTCGCCCCAGGAAAGGGATCCTTTCCTCCCTCTCAGTAGACGTCTCCAAAGGGATCCGCAACTCCCTTGATGATTTCCTTAAATATCGCTATGACGTGCGCCTCTACACCACCCCTTTTGATCGGCTGACCTTTGCCTGCCTCGGACGCGCAGGCTACATCGATCCCTTCGGTACGGCTGAAAGGATTCCCGATGACCAGCTTTTCTACCTTGGTGGAACCTCAGATGTGAGGGGCTTCAGGGAGAATATGCTTCGTATTGATCCGGATGGAAGCCCGGTGGGGGGTCTTTCGATGCTCGGGGGGAGTGTGGAGGCGAGGATCGATCTGGGCCGTAATGTCGAGTTTACCCTGTTCTATGATGTGGGACACGTAAGCAGCACCTACGTAGAGAGCGTTTCAAATGATACTCGCTCCTCAGTGGGGGTGGGTCTACGGTATATTACACCGGTTGGACCCATTGGCTTTCTTTACGGAATCAAGCTTGCGCCGGAGGAGGGCGAAAGTCCCGGTAGGATCCACTTTTCAATTGGTTATACATTCTAACAACTGACCCTGGCGCGTCCTCTCGGCCTTGAGCTCATGGCCGAGAGGCTCGAGGCCGAATGGCGCCTCAGGGTTATAGATGAAAGAATATTTACAATTTTTCGTTAAGATAGGAGGTGTTTCTCATGAGACGTATACTATTTGCTATTATTTTGGCCGCCTTAGTTGCAATGTGCCCAACCTGGATATGGGCAGCCGATCAGAAACCCGGGACGCTAGAGAATCTGGTTGAGGAGGAGATATGGATTATCTTCGCGCATGATCCGGCCGGTTATCTCCACGATGCCTGGGAAAACTTTATTGATGGAGACATTCAGGATGCGGCATATCATATCCGAAGAGCTAAGGCATGGCTGAAGCTCGAATCCTATCGCGCCGAAACGGAGGCAAGGGACGATTTGGAGACATCGATCAGGGAATTGGAAGCGCTGATAACATCGCTTGAAGATGGGTTCCCCCCCACGAACAAGGTGCTGAAAGAAGCCTTTGCCAAAGCCGAGTATGCCCTGGCGTACCACCATCACCAGAAGGCTTTAGACTATGGTGCAAAGGGGGATTATGAAAAAGCGACCTATGCCCTTGACGCAGCAGCCACTCATTTGATGTACGGTTCTGTCTGGGCCGGGAGGGAATTGGATCAGAATGATGCCGTTGCCGCGAAAGAGGCTCGCGCCATTGCCAGGAAGGTAAAACAAGGTGAGAAATGGTCACCCGATAGGCTTCGTGAGGCCCTGAAAGGCCTCGGTCAAGGGATCAAGAAATTCGGCACCAGGTTCAAGCATGCAAAAGAGGGCTCGTAGCATTAGATGCAGCCATGACCGGCTGGTTTCACGAAAAACCAGCCCTGGATGCCCCTTGGGTAAGCACGGGTTCTTTACTTCCACGACTTGAAGGTGACGAACAAGAGCAAGCCGAATATCTCCAGCCGCCCAAGGAGCATCGTGGCGGTAAGGACCCATTTCCCCACATCAGGGATCTGGCTGAAATTGCCTGCGGAGCCAACTGTTCCGAAACCCGGCCCTACGTTTCCCATAGTTGCGGCTGACCCGGAAAAGGCGGAGAGGATGTCCACTCCGAGAGCGGTCAAGATAAGGGCTGAGAAGAAGACAATGCCGATATAAAAAGATAGAAACAGGATATTCGCATCCACCACCTCATCGTCGAATGCCGCCGTGTCAATCTTCACCATGATGACCGCTGCCGGGTGCTGTATCTTCTTAACCCTTTTTACGATTGCCTTCCAGAAGAGCACCATTCTGTCGGCCTTGATTCCCCCCGAGGTTGATCCGGCGCAGGCACACTGCAAGGTGAAAAAGATCATCACTAACCGGGCAAAGGAAGGCCAAATGGAGCTATCAGTGGTTGCAAAGCCGGTTGAGGTCCCAATGGAGAGGACCTGAAATGCCGCATAGCGGAGAGCATCAGCCCAGGAGTAGACCTGGCTTCCGTGGAGGCTGACCGTTACCGCGATAACCCCTGTTGTAAGCGCCGCAAGGTAGTATCTGACGATTGAGGATTTCCAGAGATCGGTGATTTTTCCCGTAAAGGCGGCGAACAGGAGACCGAAGTGTATGCCTGAGAGAATCATAAACACGATGATCACGATTTCTACTGCCGTGCTCTTGTAGTAACCAATGCTCGGGTTTTTCGGGGAAAACCCTCCCGTGGCGATGGTGGCAAAGGAATGGGTAACAGCGTCAAATATACTCATGCCACACAGCAGCAGCGAGATCGTCTCCGCGAGGGTCAGCCCCACGTAGATAACGACGAGGATCTGCAAGGTCTTCCGGGTCCTGTAGTGAAAGTTATCCGCGGCCAGGGAAGACATCTCGGTGCGGTACAGGATCATCCCCGACTTTCCCATAGAGGGATGCACTGCGAGCATGAAGATGATGATACCGATGCCGCCGATCCAGTGGGTTGCCGAACGCCAGAAGAGCAATCCCAGGGGCAGGGCCTCGATATCGGTGAGGATCGATGAGCCCGTGGTGGTGAATCCCGATACACTCTCAAACCAGGCATTGGTAAAGCTAAATTCACCGCCCCACATTATATACGGTATGACACCAACCAGGCAGGATAAGAGCCAGCTGAGGACTACAATAATGAATCCCTCTTTATTGGTGATCTTGGTTGTGGGGGGCACAAATAACATGGGGAAGACCCCAAACAGGGCAGAGATCAGCGCGGTGTAAAGGAGCGGGAAGAATGCGGAATCTGCGTTGAATCCTGAAATGATACAGGAGATCAGCAGGAAGGCGGCATTAAACAGGAGCACAAGCCCCACATATCTGAGGATTATCTGCGGCCTCATTTTTGCGCCTCAGCCGTGCGAACCTCTGCCACCAGTCTCTGAATGGAGGATACCAGATGGAACAGCTCGTCTTCGGTTTCAACCTGAATGGCAGGAAGCTCACCGGTTTCCATAAAGCGCTGAATGCCCTTTGTGGTGCTGATTATGGGACTTACCACATAGTAGTTGATGAGGAAGTTGAAGATGACCGTAAAGATGAGGGCCGCCAGGATGGCGACAATCCCCGGCATTATCGCCCTGTGAGTCCTGTTCTTCAGGTCCGATGCGGTCTGATACATCGTCTGGTGGTTGAGGGCCACGAGTTTTCCAACGGAAAGCTTTAGATCCTGAAATGCCTGATGCATCTCCTGGAAATACCAGTCCAGATTCCCTTGCTTCGAGGTATCCACGATGGGCTTCAGCCACAACTCTTTATACGCTTTGTATCTTGCCTTAATCTCATCAATAGAGGCACCTTCCCCTGGAATTGTCACATTACCTTGAGCTGTCATAAATCCCTTCTGAAATTGGTCGTCAGCAGACTCGATGATCGATCTGCCTTGCTCCCACTTGCCGGAAAGGAGAAGCAATACGGCACTGTCCTCTCTTTCGAGGGCCTCAATCATCATTTTCCCGGCATTGATGCTCTTATAGTTCTCGTCGAGGAGCCTTTGCACAGACGTTCCCACAGTAGTCAGCTCATAGATCGACCATACGCCGGCCACCGCCAACATCGTGGTAAGGATCAGGAATCCTGCCAAAATCTTGATACGCAGACCCATGGTTTTACCCCCGAGTTATGTAGTACTAGAGAAATGTCTCGCCCTTAAGCCTACCTCAATCACTGAAAACTATACATAAATGGAGTGTGACCGGGTAGCCTTTTTTATCGATTCGCCAAGGTGAGATAAGGGTTGGCTTCTTCTTTGTGAGATAGGCGCGAATGCGGTTGCGCATACACGTACTCGATGATTTCATATCAGGTTCGAATAATGCGAATTAGATATCGCGAGTTTGCATCCTTCACGGTATTCCATCTTGAACTCAGCAGATTTCATTAGGAGCAAAGAGGAAGGTTGGAATGACCCGATAATGAAGCTTTCCGCGCTTCCGCGCGGGGCATCCTGGCT